>OLQX01000726.1_pt1 | contig 36144 bp, 26 predicted proteins | sample 1672581 | NCBI WGS metagenome assembly OLQX01 (sample SAMEA3136701, study PRJEB25190) | human gut metagenome | reverse complement strand
CAAAAATCCTCTTGCAAGCAAGCTTGCATCGGCTTTCTGACCTTTTGACCCTGGTATCAAATCATTATATTATTACAAAAACATTACTATTTCTTGTTATAACTTAAAAAAGTTAATATTTTCCGTTATTGGTAATGATTCACGTAATGCTTTGTCAGATACAATACCTATATAAGATAAAAAAGTCTAAATAATTAGGAAGGGCAGATGAAAACTGACATGAATAAAAAGCAAAAAAATACAAGAACTTTTTTAATAAAAATCATGGATCAGCAGAACGGTACCTGGCAGGGCAGCGTTACCTGGGTGGAAGAGCAGCGAGAGCAGCATTTCCGCAGTGCCCTTGAATTATTGAAGCTGATAGACGGAGCACTTGATAACAATTATGAAGTCAGAATTGAGGAATAGAAGGAGGACGCCATGAAAAGTAATACAAAGAAACGTTTAATAGCATTCATGCTTTGCATGGTACTTGTGCTTAGCAGTACGATATCAGCTTTTGCTGATGAGCCACAGAACACAGACAGCCAGAGCCAGACCGAAGCAGTAGCAGAGCCGGCGGCAGATGAGGCTACAGGAGATGAGGCAGCGGTGAACTCCTCAGAACAACAGCAACAAGAGGAGCAGCAACCGGAACAACAACAACAGCAGCAACCGGAACAACAACAACAACAACAAGAACAGCAGCAACCGGAACAACAGCAGCCTGAGGCAGAAGCTCCTACAGTTGAGGCACCAGCTGAACAGCCGGCAGCTGAAGAGGCACAGCCGATCCAGCAGCTTACTTATGAAGATGATAATGTGAAGATAACAGTCGATGCTGTTGAATCCGGTAACATTCCGGAAGGTGCAACACTTTCTGTTACTCCTATCATCAAACAGGAAATCACTGATTCCATGAGTGATGAAGAAAAAGCAAAAGCTGAAGAACTCAATGATCAGTATGATCACACAGAGAAAAAGCTGAATGAAAAAGCTGAAAACGAAACTTACAATATCGCAGGTTTCCTTGCTTACGATATTACTTTCGTAGATGCAGACGGAAACAAGATGGAGCCGAATGGAAATATTAAAATTTCCATGGATTATAAAAAGGCAGAAATCCCGGAAGAAGCAAAAAAAGCCCTTGAAGAAAAGAAAGACAAACAGAAACTTGATGTAACGGTTATGCATCTGGAAGAAGATGAACAGGGTGAAGTTAAAGAAGTTGTCGACATGGTTGCAGATGAGACAAAAGAAGCAACAGTAGAAACAACGGAAACGAAAAAAGTTAAGAAAGCAGAATTTGTTACAAACAGTTTTTCTGTGTTTGCACTAACTTGGCAGAACAGTTTGTCTTCACTTGAAACACGTGGTACAACGACAACTGTAACAATCACAGATGATATTATAAATAGTGGTGCATTAAAAGCTAATTGTACTTCTGACTCTGTAAAAAACTATACTTGGTATCGAAGTTCAAAAGAAACAGGTACTTATACAAAAGTTGATGTTGTTAATTACAACACCGGTTCTGAAATCAAAACAAATATTTCTCAGGATCAAACGCAATTATTTCCAGCATATGATAACGGAGAAGCTACTGGTGCACGCCAATGGTATAAAGTTGAAGTCGAACTTACGAATGGAGAAAAAATAACTTCAAAGGCAATTCAAGTAACTTATTTCAAAGAGTTACAAAATGGTGGATTTGAAACCCCTACGGCAACTAACTTTAGTACCCAATATTCTAATGCATATTATAAAGAAAAAGAGGGTGTATGGCAAACAACAGGAACCGGGACTGGCAATAAGAAAGATTGCGATATAGAAATTGTTAAAGAAGCTATAGGTAATAGTAGCTCATATGCTTGGAATAAAGTGGCCGGCAAGCTTTTTTCCTCTGATGGCACATCTACCAATACTAATGGAACTTATGAGGACGGTCATGATTGGAAGAATGCAGCATATGAAGGTAATCAGTTTGCTGAATTAAACTGTGAAGCATCAGGCGCATTATATCAGGATGTTCTCACAAAAGACGGAACGGCATTAAACTATTGGCTTTCACATCGTGCAAGAGGAAATAGTACTTCCGAGCATGTATTACACCAAGGGAACGATTGGAATCCATGGGATCAAACAACATATTATCCAGGAGCAAATGTAAAACAGTATGATACGATGTTCTTGGTAATGATGCCAACCCAAACAGCAATAGACAAGAATTTGACCACTCAAAATAATTTAAAAAATTATTTACACAAGTTAGATGTTAACTACTCTCGAACTGCAACTGAGGAAGAAAATGAAGTAGTTTATGATAACGATGGAATTAAAATATTACGAATTACAAGTAGTAATCAGAAATGGCACTCCATCCTTGCAACTAATGATTATATTCCAACATCGAGTCTGACAAGATTTTTCTTTATGGCAGGTAAAACAGCATCAGGTGATCCTACTGTAGGTAACTTCTTAGATAATGTAGGTTTCTCTCAGGAATTACCACCGGTAGCAGATGATGAGTATTCTATAGAAATTAACAAAAACTTTTCAGGATTATCTAGCACACAGATTAACAACATAAAAAACAACCTGAAATTTGAAATTTCTGTGACAGATAATGAAACTAATCAAACGGTTGATGATACTACTGTAAGAAACTTATTTGGATTAACTGAAAATGCACCTCTGGAGATTTCCGGAAGTAACATGACTTCGCAGCCAAATGGAAATTTGAAATATACTTTAGCCAACAAAAAAATAACTTACGGAAAATCTTATACCGTAACTCTTACAGAGAAAAATGCAGATTTATCTGGTTATCAGCTCACAACAACAACAGAGACAAAAGTTAAAGTTGGTGATGCAGCTGAACAAACAACACCAAATACAACCAGCTTTACATTAACAGGTAAAACGATTGCTACCGTTTCATTCACAAATGCATATGAAGCAGCAAACAAGAAAAAAGTAAACTTCACTAAAGTATGGGATGACAATAATAATGCTTGGAACACCAGACCTGAAAGTTTAACTGTAACCTTGAAGGCAACATATGACGTAGAGGAAAACGGTCAATATGTCACAAAAGAGCTTACAGCCACAGATTTGGGATTAACTTCTTTAGACCAAACTTTGACAGCTGATAACGAATGGACATGTAAGTGGGAAGTTCCAGTATATAAGATTTTAAACCAGGAGACTGGATTAAAAGTAAAAATTGATTATACGGTAGAAGAAGGAAGTGTTGACAGTGATTATGTATATACATCACCTTCTAATGGAAAAGCTATTTCCGGAAACGATAGCGACTACACAAAAAAAACATGGAATGCAAATGAGATCACAACACCTAGTTCAACGGCTTCTACAAACTCTACCGAATCAAGTTCTAAAAAGAGTACCTTATCATTATCAAAAGTAAAAGCAAAAGTTGCCAGCCTGTTTGATGATGAAACAACAACTGTTGTTTCTGATTCTACCAATACAACAAGCAAACTTGGTGAACCAGTTCATCGGAAATATATTACATACAATAAAAATACGAATGACTACACTTTGAATTTGGACGTAACCGGAGCAGAAGGTGTTGCAGATGGTGTTGATGTATTATTTGTAATTGACACATCCGGAAGTATGGGGAGTGGAAGAGGCAGCACTTATACCAATCTCCTTCCTGAAGTGAAAAAATTATTAAATGGTACAAATGGTACAACTGGAATCGTTGATCAGATATTGAATGCCAATGCCAAAAACGCAGTCGCATATGTATCTTTTGCAGGAGTTGATGAAACAAAAACAACGGATTGGTATACAGCCAAAAATAGTACAACTTTTAAAAACAAAGTTAATAACTTAAAAGCAGAAGGCGGTACAAACTGGACCTATGCAATGCAGAAAGCTGATTCTGTATTAAAGAAGCGAACTAATAATAATAAAAAAGTTGTCATCTTCCTTTCAGATGGTAAGCCTACTTATTCAATCGACAACGATGGAGATGAATATGGTCATGGTAATGAAACATCGGCTTCTTATTATACCGAAGCCATCGACGCAGTTAAAAACTCATCAAACTTAAAGACTGTTGATCAGTTTTATTCTGTATATTTGACAACAGGTACAGAATCAGGCATGAAAAAATTCCACAATGGCATCAATCCAACAGTGAAAGGTGCTGCAATTGTTGATGGTAGTGGTGATAAACTTGGCAACGCATTATCTAGTATTATTAACCAAGTGATTCCGACTTATAAAGATGTAGAAATTACTGATACATTAAGTGATTATGTAGAGTTTACTGGTGCTAATCCTGAAATAACTGTAAAAATGGTTGACGCAAATGGAAACGAAACTGCTTTAAGTTCTAGTGATTATACTGTTACCAATACTAATAATTCTGTTAAAGTAACATTTAACAATCCATTGGTAAAAGGTGCAACTTATACAGTAAGCTTCCATGTAAAACCTACGCAAAAAGCAAACGATAAATTTTCATCTACCGGTTATACAGATATAGGTGATCCTGGAACGGGATCTAGCAGTGCCGGAAAAGAAGGATTCTTCTCAAATGAAACAGCAACATTGAGTTACAAAGTTGATGGTACTAATGATCCTAAAAAAACCGTAAATTATCAGAAACCAGTTATACAAGTATTACAGCATACTCTTACTTATAAGAAAGTTTGGAAGCAACCTTCTAATGTTAATCTCTCAGTAAATTCCATCGATTTGAATGTAAATTATTCAGATGGTACATCTGGAACTGTAACTTTGAATAAAACAAATAACTGGACTACAACGGAAGATGTTCCAATCACTAAAACTATTGAAAGCGTTACTGAAAAAACGCCTGTTGCAGACTACACTGCTTCCTATTCTTATCCGTCTTCTACCGAAGCGGTTGTTACTAATAACTACAGCAAAGTAACAACGAATACAGTAAAAGTAAATAAGATTTGGAAGAACGATGGTCCAAAAGAAACTGTTACAGTTGCTCTTATGCAGAGTGAATTAACTTCAAACGGTATTATAGGTGAGGCAAAAGAACTTTATACAGCCGACTTAACAGAATCTAATAAATGGTCATGCGAATGGACGAATCTTGTAACCGAAAGTTCAGATGCAACAAGTACAAAATATTATGTATACGGTGTCGTTGAAAAGAATATTCCTGCAGGATATCAGAGCAACATCGAATATAATTTCACAGACAACGCTACTAACGTAACAATCACCAATACTTATGATAAGAACTGTGCAGATGAAAACTATTACATTGCAAATGTACTTCAAACAGAACAGCTCAATATCAGAAAAGAGTGGGATGATAATAACAATGTAGCTGATCTTAGACCTGATTCTTTAAAAGTAACAGTAGATGGTATGGATTTCACGTTAAACGCAAACCAGAAATGGGAAACATCGACAACTGTTTTAAAGAAAAAAGCAATAGCAGACGAAAAGGTAATGGAAGATAACATAGCTAATTACACAAATACCGGCAAAGAAATTACTCGTGAAGGTTCTGCAACACAAGTAGTATTCCATAACCAACTTATATCCAAAAATATAACTGTTCAAAAAGTATGGCATGATAATATAATAGATCATTCTAATGATTATGTAGAGTTTAAACTGGAAGGCACAAAAGACAATGGTTCTACTTGGAAAGAATTTGGTACGTACAATATCATTGTAGATACCACCGGTAATGCTGAATGGACACGTGTAATTGAGAATCTTCCGACCGGGTATGAATACAGAGTTACTGAAACTGGTTGTAGTAACCAAAATAATTATGTAAGTGCTGTTACTAATAGTGGTGATACCTTTACCATTACAAATACTCTGAAATGGTCTGCAAAGAAAGTAAGTGAAAAATGGGGCGAAGATGACACTACAACTGCTGGTGTTGGATTAAGCGGAGCCGAATTTGAACTGAAATCAGGTACTACAGTAATTGCTACCGGTGTTTCTGAAACAAATGGTAATATTACATGGACCCCAAACAACAGCTACAATTTGTTTACCTTAAACGGAGAGTATACAATTCATGAAACCAAAGCACCTGCAGGATATGTATTAAATGCAGAGGATTGGACTGTAACATTTGAAAATGGTCTTTTAACCAAACTGAATGCTAATAATGTTAACGGTACCGCAGAAAAAGGTGTTGTAATCGAACTTGGAAACAAGAAGCTCTATTCCCTCCCATCAACCGGAGGCACCGGAATTTACTTGTATATGATCGGCGGCATGTTACTTATGTTTGCGGCCGTATGGATTTTATATAAAAACAAATGCAAGGAGGTGCTGGGAAAATAATTGTAAGGATTAATTTTTCAGTGGCTTCTTGCCACACAAAAACGTTATTATCCCATATGAGGGGACAATAAAAAATGGGCAAAGCCCTTAAAAGAAAAGGAGACAACAATATGAAGAAGATGAGAAAAATCTTTGCAGTGTTATTAACACTGGCTATGGTACTCGGAATGAGTATGACAACATTTGCAGCTGGAAGTAGCGCAACAATTACCCTTAATAATTTAGATGATGCTGAGTCACTTAAAATGATTCAAATCATTAAGCCTAATCCTTCAACCTCTTCAGGATGGGAATTTATCAATGGTGCTGAAGCTGCTTTTACTACAGCTATACCTGGAAAGAATGCTCAGTCTATTCTTTGGGGATTAGTAAAATATCAGATTACTCAGAATGGTGGCACTTTTGAAGCTCCAGCCGGTGTAACTGATATTGCAACTATTACTTCTTCTGATATTGATAAAGCATTAGAAAACATTGACTTTGCTAATGCTAGAGACTTAACTGGTGAAACTAGCGTAACAGTTTCTACTGCTGGTGTATATGCATTTAGTGCTGCAAAAACAGGTTATGTTTATAGAGTAATGTCTGCATATGTTGGATTCGGAGTGGCTCAGGATGGTACTTATCCTTCTCTCGAAGATACTTCAGTTTCTGCAAAACGTTCTTCTAACACTGTAACAAAAACTACCACTGATGAAAATCATGTAGTAGCTATTGGTGATACTGTAGAGTACTCTATTGAAACAGAAGTACCATTTATTCCAGCTAATCATCCAGATAATCGAACCTTCAAAATTACTGATAAAATTTCTGGCGCTGATTATATAACAGATTCATCTTCTTACACTATTAAAATGGGTACAACTAAAGCTACCGCTACTCCAGTTGCTGATGCTAGTATCGCATTTAATGGTGATAAATTTGAAATTGATTTAAGTAGCCTCGTATCAGATATTTCTAATCCTAATTACGGAAAGAAAATTTTCGTAACATATAAGGCTAAAATTACTGCTGTACACACAAACAACACTGCAAAAGGACATTTTCCTGGAAGCGAAACAGATAGTGATCCTGTAGATCTTTATACTGGACAGATTACATTATTTAAACATGATTCAACAAACACAACTAAAGGTTTAGCTAATGCTGAATTTACAGTTTCTAAAGATGGTCATGATTTAAAATTTGTCTATAACTCTGAAACAGGAAAATATACATACGCTCCTAATGATGCTAGTGCATCAACAACAATTAAAACTGGTACAGATGGTAATGTTATCATCGAAGGTTTAGATGTTGGCGATTATGTATTTACAGAAACAAAAGCTCCTACAGGATATAGTAAAGCAAATGTTACCAAAACTATTACCATTAGCCAGACAGGTGTTGCTAGTAAGATTATCGAAGTTGGGGATGATTTAGCAAACACCAAACTTTCCGCATTACCATCAACCGGTGGTATCGGTACAACAATCTTCACAATCGCTGGATGCGTTATCATGATCGCAGCAGCTGGTCTGTTCTTCGCAAGCCGCAAGAAATCAGACAACAAATAATTGCAATAATTATTTATAATCAGATATTGAATCCGGGGCAGGTCGCCCCGGATTCCTAAAAAATAATACAACAGCAAGGAGAGTTCGGATGAAACGCAAAGCAAACAAACTTATTATTGGCATCATATTTTTAGCCGGGTTGTCCTTACTGCTGTATCCATTCGTTGCAAACCAGTGGAATAACTACAGGCAGAAGCAACTGATCAGCAGTTATGAACAGACTGTATCCGAAAAGGATGCAGCACATGAGATTGATTATGACGCAGAACTGCAGAAATCAGAAGCTTACAACGAAGCCTTACTTCCAAGTATCCTTCCTGACTCATTTGCAGTAGCCGCAGCCAGTGACAAAGAAGACCAGTCCTACATGGATGCTCTGAATATTGCCGGTGACGAGATGATGGGAATCGTGGAGATCCCGAAGATTGACATCAAGCTTCCAATCTATCACACTACCGACGAAGATGTTCTCAAACAGGCAGCCGGACATCTGGAAGGAAGCTCTCTTCCAATCGGCGGTAAAAGTACACACGCCGTTATCTCCGCACACCGTGGACTTCCGAGTGCATCTCTTTTTACCGATCTGGATCAGCTGGAAGAAGGCGATCATTTTCTGATCCATGTATTAAACGAAACATTATGTTATGAAGTCGACAAGATTTCCGTAGTAAAACCGGAGGAAACTTCCTCTCTTGCAGTAGAAGAAGGAAAAGATCTTGTAACACTTCTTACCTGTACTCCATATGGAGTCAATACCGAGCGGCTTCTGGTCCGTGGTCACAGAGTACCTTATGTGGAACAGGAAGTTGCCGATGAGAAGACACCGCTCAGCGGAATCAGTCTTCATACAAATTATCTTTTATGGGTAATTGTTGGTCTTGCAGTTACCACAATCTTCATCCTTGTGTTATACTTAAAGGAGAAGAAGCTTCAAAAGAAGAAAAATGAGACCTCTTAAAAAGAGAACAAGAACTAGAAAGGGAATATGCCTATGAAAAGAAAAATCTCAACCTTCCTTTTCGGTCTGTTATTCTTGATAGGATTTGGGATTCTGATCTACCCGACGGTATCCAACCAGTGGAATACCTACAGACAGAACCAGCTGATCAGCAGCTATGAAAATACAGTGCAGGACATGGAATCAGAGGACTTCACATCCGAGTGGGAGAAAGCAAAAGCTTTCAATGATACCATTCAGCAGAACAATCTCTACGGAGATGTATTCGGTGAAGATGAAAATGACATCAAAGATACCGAATACTGGAAGATCCTGAACGTTGCAGATGACGGAGTAATGGGATACCTTTCCATTCCGAAGATCAACATCAAGCTTGCCATTTACCATGGCACCGGTGACAAGGATCTGCAGACCGGTGTCGGACATCTGAACGGCACAAAGCTTCCGATCGGAGGGGAGAGTACCCACAGTGTTCTCGCAGCTCACCGTGGACTTCCAAGCGCAAAGCTTTTTACCGATATCGATCAGTTAGAAGTTGGCGATAAATTTTACATCCATGTACTGGATGAAGTCCTTGCCTACAAGGTAGACCAGATTCTTCCGATGGTAGACAAAGACGATCATGAAACACTGGAGAAAGCACTCCAGATTGAAGAAGGAAAAGACCAGGTAACTTTATTTACCTGTACACCATATGGAGTCAACTCCCATCGTCTTCTCGTAAGAGGAACCAGAGTTCCATATAACGGCGAAGAGGATGCTACCGAATCAGTTACAGATTCTATGGTAAAAGCCATTCAGAATTATTATATGCTTTATTTAATTTTAGGACTTTCAATCACGATTCTTGTGATCATTCTCTTAAGATTTCTTTCCAAGAGAAACGCTCACAAAGAATAACCAAGATTTTTAAGGAGGACATGAGGCGATGATGAATAAACGATTAAAACAGGGAAGTACTTTTCTCTTAGCTGTCGCTCTTACATTTCCACTGCTCACTCTTCCGGGTGCGAAAGCCGCAAGCGCGATCGATACCGATGCAGAGTGTTCCATCGAATTTGACATTAGTGGGAACAGCAGTGAACTTCTAAATGACGACGTTACTGTTAAGGTCAATCTGTACAAAGTTGCATTAGTTGATGAATCCGGCAACTATACCGGAACCGGTGCATTTTCAAAACTGGATCTTTCATCCGTAAGTGCTGATAACCTGGATACGGCAGCTGCTACCTGGGCAGAACGTGCAGCAGAAGCGAAGAAATTGCTGAAGGATAACACAGAGTCACCTACAACCGTTACACTGACACAGGGAAGAGGTACCGCAACAGGACTGAAGACAGGACTTTACCTTGTAGATACACCGGAAGTAGTTACCACGAATTATACCTATACCTTTACCCCTTACCTGGTATCACTTCCGACCAACAATTATTACAGCAATGGTAACGATGACTGGATCTACGATCTGACCAAAGAATACAACAGTGCAGTTGGTCTGAAACCGGAAGAACATGCAAGATATGGTGATCTGAAGATCAATAAAACACTTGCACATCATAATGCAACAACCGGTAAGAAAGCAACCTTCGTATTCAAGATTGAGATTACACCTCTTAAGGGTAAAATAGAAACCCGCATCGAATCACTTGACTTTGAGGCCGCAGGTGACTCTTCCGTAACAATTACAAAGATTCCTGCAGGAGCTACAGTAACTGTTAAAGAAGAGTACAGCGGTGCAAGCTACAAGCTTACCTCAGCAAATGATCAAAATGCAACGATTGTAGCAACTGATAGAGGTGCAAAAGTCGATCCGGCATCCGTTTCATTTACAAATGATATCAATGACAATATGAATGGCGGCTACGGTGTAAAAAATAATTTCAAGCTGGACGAAAATGGTCAGTATCAGTACACCGAACCGGCAGAAAAGAACTAGGAAGGGGGAGTCGGAATGAGAAAGTTACATAAGAAACCACTTATCATGGCAGCGGCAGCACTTGCTCTTACCGGAACCCTGGCAGTTGGAAGTGCAATGGCATACTTCACAACTTATACAACAGCCGGTGGCGGTGTGACGATGAATATGGGATTTACCGAAACCATCCCTAACGAAACAGTCGATAAAGATGGCAAGCACGTCACCATTACAAATACCGGTGATTATGATTGCTTCGTAAGAGTAAAAGCATTTGCCCCAATGGAACTTACCTATACTGCTCCGAATGGCGGATGGAAAGCCGAAGATGATGGTTATTGGCACTATGAAGGCGTTCTTCCGGCAGGCGAAACCACACCGAAACTCAATATCTCTTACACATTCCCGTCAGGAGATGACAAACCGGAAGAATTTAACATCGTAGTCATCCAGGAATGCACACCGGTTCTTTACGATAAAGATGGAACCCCATACGCAGACTGGAATCATGTAATTACAACAGAAGACAGTAAAACCACAGAATAGGAGGGAACGAAGATGAAAAAGAAAAAGAAATCATTTCCAAAAAAATCGGCCCTGCTTCTGACAGCATCAGCGCTCCTGTTGATTGGCAGTACTGTCGGCAGTACACGTGCCGCACTCACCTACTACAGTGAGAATTATTCCGCACAGATCGAGATGCAGAATATCGGCGTATCTCTTTTAGAGAATGGCGATGTCGTCAGCAGCCAGGATTTTACATCTAAGAACCAGCAAGAAGTAAAAGACGGGGAACTCCTGACAGGTCTTCTCGGAAAAAATGAGAAATTCGCACCCGGAAAGAAATACAAAGAAGAGCTCAGTGTTCAGAACAGCGGTAACATCGACACCTTCGTCCGTGTGATCCTTACCAAGAGCTGGCAGGACAAAGAGGGCAAGAAGAACACCACTCTTTCACCGGATCTGATTGAACTGAATTTCCTTACCGCTAACGGCTGGGTAGTTGCAGATCAGCAGACCACAGACGAAAGAACCGTTCTTTATTACACAAAGGCAGTAAAAGCCGGAGATACCACACCGGCATTATCTGACACACTCCGCATTGATCCAAAGATTGCAACAGATGTAGAGAAAACAGTAAAGGACAACACCATTACTTACACATATAAGTATGGCGACTATACATTCCACATCGATGCAGAGGTAGATGCAGTACAGACACATAACGCAAAAGACGCCATCAAGAGTGCCTGGGGTGTAGATGTGAATGTATCAGATGACGAAACCAGTTTAAGCTTACAGTAGGGAGGTACAGAGTATGAAAAAGAAAATTTTGTGCCTCGCCATGACAGTGATAATGGCAGCAGGGGTACACACAACTGCATTTGCAAAAGACTATCAGGGAGCCGATGGATGGCAGGTTCACTTCACCGGCGACAAGATGGAAAGCAATTTTGAAAACAAGACTGTTTCCGATGAGCTGGCAACGATCCAGCCGGGTGACAGCATCGAATTGAAGGTTCAGCTGAAAAACTCCGATAAAGGCGAGACCGATTGGTACATGACCAATGAGATCATCCAGACACTGGAGGAAGCACAGGAATCCGCTGAAGGCGGTGCTTACGAATACAAGCTGACTTATGTTGGAAGTGACAATACCGAAAAGGTACTCTATAACAGTGATACCGTCGGAGGCGAAGGTTCTTCTAAGACCGGTGAAGGTCTGAAGGAACTTGGAAACTCTACCGAGAAATATTTCTACCTCGGTCGTCTTGCTTCCAATGGTACCGGAACCGTACACCTTACCATCGGTATCGAAGGTGAGACACAGGGCAATGGTTATCAGAACACGCTCGCAAAGCTTCGTATGAACTTTGCAGTGGAAAAGGTAAAAGTAAGCAATACCATTACCAAGACGAAAATCGTCAAGACTACCAACACCGTTAAGACCGGTGATACCGCAAGAGTTCTTCTCTTCTGTGTGCTTGCACTCATCAGTGGACTGATCCTTCTGGCATACGGAATCTACACATATAACAAGAACACAAAGAAACGCAGACGGAAAGGAGAGTAAGCAGATGAAAAGATGGAAAAAATTACTGGTTTCTCTTCTGACTGTATCAATGACGATCGGTGCATCCACGATGAGCGTTATGGCTGCTGACGGGTATACCTATAAGGTAACTTTATCGGCAGGTAATAAAGGAACGATAAAAGGACATACTAAGGTGGAGCAGGATTCTCTTGCCGGTTCTACTGTTACTTTTAATCTGAAGGACGTTCAGGTAACCGATGACAAATACTATGTCAAAGGAATCCGTCTCAGCGGACGTGACAATGAAGAAGCTCTTGCTTCTCCTGTATTCGACAATGTAACCGGCGATGCCGACTATGTAGTAGCCTATGGAATCAAAAAGGACATGGTTGCCTACACCGTAAACTATCAGGATGCTTCCGGTAAGGCGCTTGTAGAAAGCCAGACCTTCTACGGAAATGTCGGTGACAAACCAATCGTCGCTTATCAGTATATCGAGAATTATATTCCAGATGCTCTTGCACTTACCAAGACTTTGAGTAATAATGTATCTGAGAATGTATTTACGTTTACCTACAAACCGGGTGCTACAGACCGTGTTGTTACAACAACAACAACCATCACAACGACTGTTCCTGGTACAGCAACTCCTGGCACAGGTACCGGTAATGTCGGTACAGCAGGTGGCACGACAGGCGGCACAACCGGTGGAACTGCCGGAACTACCGGTGGAACTACAACCGGAACTACCGGTGGCACAACAGACGGAACCACAACCGGTACAACCGATGGTACAACGACAGATAACGATTCTCAGGATACGACAGCTAAAGATAAAGATACTGCAACATCTGAGGATGAACAGACACCAAAGTCTCTGGTAGATCTGGATGATGAAGACACTCCAAAAGGAAATATCGATGCGAAAGACAAGACGAGCAAGACTCCGATCGCAGCAGGGATCGGCATTATCGTTGTTGCGGTAGCAGCTCTCGCAGGACTGATCGTATTCTTGAAAAAACGTGCAAAATAAAAAAAGCGCGGCACTAAAGGAGAAGTCTTTTTTGAAGAGAACGAAGAAAAAGAAAAGCCCGGTGGCTGCATTTTGCAGTGCACTGGGCACTGTTTTACTGACAGTACTGATTCTTGCCTGTATTCCGCTGACGCTTCCGAAAGCTTTTGGTTTTCAGATGTACACCGTGATCAGTGGGAGCATGGAACCGGCGATCCCGACGGGAAGCCTGGTCTATGTCCGGTATGAAGAACCAGACACGATCGTCAAAGATGATGTTATTGCTTTTTACAGCAACAATGCAGACGGCTCGATCATCACCCACCGTGTAGTATCCAACAGCCCGGCGATGGGACAGTTTATCACCAAAGGGGATGCCAATGAGGAAAAAGATATGAATCCGATCCCTTACAACAACTACATCGGAAAAGTAAAGCTTTCTGTTCCGGTTGTCGGCGGTATCGCACAGGCAGCCACCGGCACTGCCGGCAAGATTGCTGCCGCATCCATCATCGGTCTTGCTGTGATTCTTGAAATCGTTGCTGCCATGCTTGACAGACGCGATGACGTAGACGAATAAGAGAGAACGTTTTTCATTTTAGCTTGCTAAAGTGTGAAACATTTGCTAAAATAATATCAGATTGTTTTGTCAGAAGAAGATGGGGGAATTTCACAATTCTCCCATTTGTCATATATTGAAAAGAATGGAGAGGTGAATGGATTGTTATCCAACCAGATTTTACAGAGAACAATCAATGAAATAGGGGATATCATCGAGTGTAACTGTTCCATCTGGAACACAGACGGAGTGATGCTTGCAGCTGTAGGTAAGGAGAAGCCTGCAGTAAAAAAAGCTGTCTGCTCATTTTTAAAAGAGCTGGAGGTTACCGGCGTATCGGAGGAGCACCTGGATGAATGCTATGGTCTGTTTCCGGTTTATGATGATGATGAACTGACTTATATTTTCGTGATCGAGCACAATAATGAGATTGATGTGCATACCAGCGGACGCTTAAGTGTCTGCCAGCTGGAGAGCCTTTTAAGATCCGGAAGCGAACGTCTTGACCGTAACCGTTTTATCCAGAACCTGCTCCTGGATAACCTGCTTCTCGTAGATATCTACAATCAAGCGAAAAAGCTTGGTATTACAGTTGAGCAGCGCAGAGTCGTCTATCTGATCGAACCGAAGAATCCGGATGACACGATCGTCCTGGATATGATCCGTGGAATTTATTCCTCGGGAACCGGTGATTTTGTTACTGCCGTAGATGAGGGACATATTATTCTGATCAAGTCCCTTGACAGTACGGATGATTATGATACGATCCGTTCGACTGCCGATATGCTGGTGAATGCGATCAACACCGAAGCTATGGTCAATGTCCGGCTTTCCTTCGGAACCATCATTCCCGAACTCAAAGAGGTCTCACAGTCTTACAAAGAAGCTGGCATGGCTCTGGATGTGGGACGTATCTTCTATCCGGAACGCAATATTTTATCCTACCGCGAACTCGGTATCGGACGGCTGATCCACCAGCTTCCCGTTTCCTTATGCGAGATGTTCCTGGAAGAAGTATTTGCCGGAAATACCGTTGATCAGTTTGACGAAGAAACCTTATCCACAGTTGATAAATTTTTTGAAAACAGCCTGAATATTTCGGAGACAGCAAGACAGCTTTTCGTCCACCGGAATACGCTCGTCTACCGGCTGGAGAAGATCCAGAAGCAGACCGGGCTGGATGTCAGAGTCTTTGAGGACGCCCTGACATTTAAGATTGCTCTGATGGTCGCAGACCACATGAAATTCATAGAAAACAGAAAATAGGAGGACATGATATGGTGAAATTATACAAAGGCGGTGCCTATCTTTTACACGGTACTGAGGTAATTGCAGATGCACCCGATGCACTTGCTGCCGTAAAAAGCAAGACAAGTATTAAGACAACAAAAGAAGCTGCTGCAAAAGAGACAATGGCTTATGGGATCTTAAGTGCGCATAATACTTCCGGTAATATGCAGCAGCTTCAGATCAAATTTGACAAGCTGACTTCGCACGACATTACCTTTGTCGGAATCATCCAGACTGCAAGAGCATCCGGACTAGAGAAATTCCCGATCCCGTATGTTCTGACCAACTGCCATAACTCTCTGTGTGCAGTCGGCGGTACGATCAATGAAGATGACCACATGTTTGGACTGACCTGTGCGAAGAAGTACGGCGGTGTCTATGTTCCGCCTCATCAGGCCGTTATCCACCAGTTTGCCCGTGAAATGCTCGCAGGCGGCGGCAAGATGATCCTTGGTTCTGACAGCCACACCCGTTATGGTGCACTCGGTACCATGGCAATGGGAGAGGGCGGACCGGAACTTGTAAAACAGCTTCTGAACAAGACTTATGATATCAAGATGCCGGGCGTTGTCGGAATCTATCTGGACGGCGAACCGGTGAAAGGTGTCGGACCGCAGGACGTTGCCCTTGCGATCATCGGCGCAACCTTCGGCAATGGCTATGTCAATAACAAGGTCATGGAATTTGTCGGACCTGGCGTTGGCAAATTAAGTGCAGACTTCCGTATCGGAATCGATGTTATGACGACAGAGACAACCTGCCTTTCTTCTATCTGGAGAACCGATGACAAGATCAAAGAGTTCTACGATATCCACGGAAGAAGTGATGACTTCAGGGAACTGGAGCCTGGCGCAGTCGCTTACTATGACGGTCTTGTATACGTCAATTTGAGTGAGATCAAGCCTATGATCGCCATGCCGTTCCATCCGTCCAATGTCTACACCATCGAGGATGTCAATGCCAACCTTGCAGATGTTCTCCATGATGTAGAGCAGCGCGCGCTGGTAAGCCTGGACGGTGCTGTGGATTACTCTCTTCAGGACAAGATCGTAAATGGTAAGCTTTATGTCGATCAGGGTATCATCGCAGGCTGTGCCGGCGGCGGTTTTGAAAATATCTGTGCTGCCGCAGACATCATCCGTGGCAAATACATCGGATCAGATGAATTTACCTTCAGTGTTTACCCGGCAAGTACACCGATCTACATGGAGCTTGTGAAAAATGGTGCGGTTGCTGACCTGATGGAAGCCGGTACGATCGTGAAGACTGCCTTCTGCGGACCGTGCTTCGGTGCAGGGGACACTCCGGCAAACAATGCATTTTCCATCCGTCATTCTACCCGTAACTTCCCGAACCGTGAAGGAAGCAAGCTGCAGAGTGGACAGATCGCATCTGTTGCCCTTATGGATGCACGTTCCATTGCCGCAACTGCTGCGAACAAAGGTTTCCTTACTCCGGCAACAGATTTTGATATTGAATACAAGAACCCGACCTACCACTTTGATTCCAGAATTTACGCCAACCGTGTATTTGACAGCCACGGCGTTGCTGATCCTTCGGTTGAGATCAAATTCGGACCGAACATCAAAGACTGGCCGGCAATGAGCGCTCTTCCTGAGAATCTGATCCTGAAGGTCGTATCTGAGATCCACGATCCGGTTACAACGACAGACGAACTGATCCCGTCCGGCGAGACTTCTTCTTATCGTTCCAACCCGCTTGGACTTGCTGAATTTGCACTTTCCAGAAAGGATCCTGCCTATGTAGGACGCGCGAAAGAGGTCCAGAAAGCCCAGAAAGCGATTGAAGCAGGTACTTGTCCACTGGATGTACTGGATGAATTAAAACCGGTGATGGCAGCAATCCAGAAGTCTTATCCGGAAGTCGGCAAAGGAAATATCGGTGTCGGAAGTACCATTTTCGCGGTCAAACCTGGTGATGGTTCTGCCCGTGAGCAGGCTGCTTCCTGCCAGAAGGTCCTCGGCGGCTGGGCGAATATCGCGAATGAGTACGCAACCAAACGTTACCGCTCGAACCTGATCAACTGGGGCATGCTTCCGTTTATTACCGAAGAGGAACACACAAAGCTTTCTTTCAGGAACGGTGACTATCTCTTCGTGCCGGATATCCGCAAAGCAGTAGAAGACAAAGCTTCCACGATCAAGGCTTATGTCGTAGGCGATGATCTGAAAGAGATTGATCTGAAGCTCGGTGATCTGACGGATGCAGAACGTGAGATCATCCTCAAAGGATGTCTGATCAATTATTACAGAGGTTAATTTTTCTCAGACAATGATATGATTTAAAAGGGACGGAAATTTTTCTGTCCCTTTTTGCAACACTTCCGACTTTTTTATACTCTTATATACAAAGAACCTGTTATGAGAGGAGGGACTTTATGATCGATGCAATTGCATTTAAAGAATTATATAAGACGGTTTATCAGGATCTGTATCGTTTTGCGCTCTGCATGATGCATCATCCGCAGGATGCAGAAGACGCCGTCAGTGAAGCCGTTCTTTCCGCCTATGAGAACATACATAAATTACGCAAAGAAGAAGCATTCCGTTCCTGGATCTTTCAGATTCTGGCAAATGTGTGCCGCCGGAAGTTAAAGAGCCGTGAACGGACCGAGACCGAGCTGAAAGAAGATCATGCTTCTGCCACATACTGTGACGGACTCCGCACAGATGTGGAACGTGCTTTTCTTATTCTCGATGAAGACGATCAGCTGATCATCGGCTTATCCGTCTATGGCGGTTACAACAGTAAAGAGATCGGAAAAATGCTAAGGCTGAACCCGAATACAGTCCGCTCCCGCAGAAAGCGTGCCCTCGAAAAGATGAGCTGGCTTCTGAAAGAGTAGGATAAAAGAGTAATAGGAGGTGTTTCATATGACAGATCACGAAAAAGAAATACTGGATAAAATAAAACAATCTACGGAAAAAACTCCTGTTCCGGAAAGCCTTGCACCGGATCAGATTATGAAAATGCTGGAAGAGCATAACAGCACTCAGGCTTCCGGACATATCCCGAAAAAGCATGGATTTTCCCGCGGCCACCGGATGCGCGGAGGACTTATCGCTGCCGCACTGGTACTGGTTGTCGGCATTGGCGCCCACATCCGCCAGCAGAATCTTTCTTCAGACTCAGCCACTTCTTCCACAAAAGGCAGTTCTTCAATCGGTACATCCTCCGGTAAGCTTGCCTCTTCCGATACTTTAGAAACGGCAACCGATTATGATGAAGTCTACACATACCTGCAATCTTATCAGGATGAGTTGGATTCTTCATCTGTTACCGGTTCAACCGACGGCGGAATTGTCATGTATTCAACTGAAACAGCCGACAATGGTGCACGTACCGATAGTTCCAGCTCCTCTTCGGATTCTTCAACAGCCTCTGCACGTGCTGTGGATACTTCATTTTCCGATACCAACGTCCGCACAGAGGGCGTCGGTGAAGCAGACATTGTAAAAACGGATGGAAGTTATCTTTATACACTGAAAGCAAACTCACAGGAAATTTCCATTGTAGATATCCGGTCTGATCAGATGAAGGTTGTTTCCGGTATTTCGCTGAATGAGAATTTTCAGGCATCCGAATTTTACCTGAGTGACCAGAAGCTTTTTGTCCTTGGCAACATGCAGAACACGCAGGTTGATTCTGACAGTAAAACCTTGTACCGCGGCAGCTATACCCGTATCCAGACTTATGATCTGGCAGATATCAACAATCCGAAATCCATCGGAACCGTGGATCAGAGTGGTTACTACCGCACTTCACGTTTTAAAGACGGATATCTGTATGTATTCAGCGACTATTATATTTACGATACGATCACCAAAAAAGATTATCCTTCCTATGTTCCGCTTGTTGGTGACAATCTTCTGAAGCAGTCGGATATCTATCTCCCGACGAACCATGCAGCAGACCAGTACCTTGTTGTCAGCTCCGTTTCCGCTTCCAGTCCGGATAAGGCAGCAGACCAGAAAGCAGTCATGTCTGAGAATGGCGAAGTCTATGTGAGTGAGAACAACATTTATATTTACGAGTATGCGAACAGCAGTATCCTCGCAGATAATCTTGCGGCAAAGAATCAGACGATCCTCCGCAAGCTGTCTTACAATAAAGGAAAACTTTCCGGCTCTGCCCAGGGCAAAGTAAAAGGATATCTGAACGATTCCTTCAGCATTGATGAGTATGACAATACGTTGCGGCTGGTGACAACGGTTACGCATAATGTCGGAAGCTCTTCACAGTCCAATTCAGTCTATGTGCTGGATGCAGATTTGAAAACAATCGGTAAGATCGAGGATCTTGCCAAAAATGAACAGGTCTATTCCGCAAGATTTTTGGGCGATACCGGTTACTTTGTAACTTATGAACAAACAGATCCTTTATTCTCCGTAGACTTTTCCGATCCGGAGAATCCGAAGATACTTGGCAAGCTGAAAATTCCCGGCTTTTCGGAATACCTGCATTTTTACAGTGATAACCTGCTTCTTGGCATCGGTATGGATACCGATGAAAATGGCATTACAAACGGGGTAAAGATCTCCATGTTTGATATCAGTGATCCTTCGGATGTGAAGGAAGTCAGCAAGTACACACTGGATCAGTACTATTACTCGGATGTTTTTTCTGACTACCGTGCAGCACTGGTTGATCCGGAAAAGAATCTGATCGGCTTTCCGCTTTCCGGATCTGCCAACCAGTATGTGATCCTTTCTTACGATAAAGATCAGGGCTTCCAGGTACAGATGCAGGAGGAAGTCAACGGTAATTCTTATCTTGGAACCCGCGGTGTGTATGCAAACGAAAAGTTCTATGTGATCAATGGAAATGCAATTGAAGCATACCGGATGGGAGACTATGTGAAGATAGATGATCTGCTGCTATAGTGCAGCTTTGCAGAAGGAGCTGCCGCTCCGCATACTTTGTACACCATTCCACATCATTGTATACACCAAAATCGTATATACAAAAACAGGTGCCCACGGGGATATATCACTAAGATATACTTACGTGGACACCTGTTTTATATTTTCATTTACCTGTTATTCCACACCGTTAAAGCAGTAGGTACATACCTGGCATGCATCAATCCCGATTGATTTGATCAGATCATCCAGTCTGTGATAACGAAGTGAAGTGAAATTCTGTCTCTTGCGGATTTCCTCCAGCATTGCTGCATACCGGTCACTGTTCGGATCCGCATATTCACTCAGTACATTGACATCATTGTCGCCTTCCCACTCACGGATGATCCTTCTTGTGATCAAATCCAGATCTGATTTGGAACGGGAGAAGTTCAAATATTTGCATCCGTACAAAAGCGGTGGACATGCCGGGCGGACATGCACTTCTTTTGCGCCACTCTGATACAGGAACTCTGTCGTCTCACGGAGCTGTGTGCCACGCACGATAGAATCATCGATCAGCAGCAGGCTCCTGTCTTCGATCAGACTATGTACCGGGATCAGTTTCATTCTGGCGATCAGATTACGCTGACTCTGTGTTGTCGGCATGAAGGATCTTGGCCAGGTCGGAGTATATTTGATAAATGGTCTTGCATACGGAATACCTGATTCATTTGCATAACCTATCGCATGAGCAATACCCGAATCCGGAACTCCTGCAACAATATCCACGTCGATCGAATGGTCATCTCTCTGTGCTAAAAGCTTTCCACAGTTGTAACGCATTTCTTCTACACCAACCCCTTCATAAGAAGAAGTAGGATATCCATAGTATACCCACAGGAACGAACAGATTCTCATCTTTTCACATGCAGGACTTACAGTCTCCACTGATTCCGGTGTCACGTAGACGATTTCCCCAGGTCCCAGCTCTTTGTAATCTGTGTATCCAAGGTTGATATATGCAAAGCTTTCAAAGGAAACGCAGTATGCATTCTCTTTCTTTCCGATCACAACCGGTGTACGTCCGAGAAGGTCTCTGGCTGCATAAATTCCATTCTCTGTCAGAAGCAGAAGCGTCATCGAGCCTTCAACTACTGACTGCACATAACGGATTCCCTCAACAAACGAATCCTTTTTACAGATCAATGCCGCAACCAGCTCTGTAGAATTGATCTGTCCATTGGTCATAGACTGAAAATGTGTATGTCCATTTTCATAAAGATTCCGAATCAGCTGATCCGCATTATTGATCTTACCTACTGTCGTAATTCCAAAGCACCCCAGATGCGACTGGATCAGAATTGGCTGTGGATCATAATCTGAAATACATCCAATTCCAATATTTCCCTTCATTGTATCAACATCTTTTTCAAATTTTGTACGGAACGGCGAATTTTCAATATTATGAATCGCTCTCTTCCAACCATCACTTCCGTAAGTAGCCATACCTCCACGGCGGGTTCCAAGATGCGAATGATAATCTGTTCCATAAAAAAGATCCAGATTACATGCTTCTTTTGATGCAACGCCAAAAAATCCTCCCATATCTGTAGGTCTCCTTTCTTTATCCCAATGCCATAGCCTGTATTTTTCATCTATTTTTTAGTGTATCATGCATTTATGGACGGAAACAATAGCAAAACCCCGAATATATTGCAAATGGCTATAACTATTTCTAATCGTATTTATAATTGTTTGAATTTTCTGATATATATATTACAATTTCAATTCTTTCTAATTTTATCAAAATTATTTTAAAATTATATTGACAAATAAGTATTTGAGTGTTATTATTAAGTCAATCCAAAAGAAAAGAAGTTCCTGACGAGAAAGGGAATTTCAAAAAGATATTTTTTTAATCTGTTACATAGTTTCATATATACTCGCCAAGAGTATAAGATGAAGAGCCAGATCAGAAAAGGGTAACAAGAATAATTGTTATTTGAAGGTTAGAAAGTTTTAAAAAAGCAACTATACATTTTAGTTATGAGCGTTTTGTAAGTGGAGTGTGTAGAAAACAATTTTTAAAATTGATAATTTATAATAATAAGAGAAAATTGATATCTGACTTCTGAACAGAAAAAAGTATAAGAGAAAAAGAATATCCGGATAAAATTTTGGAACGAGAACGAAAGGAAGGAGGCTTTGACCGTTGGATATTTCATCATCTAAAACTCAATATGTTAATGGTATGGCAAATGTAAATTCCTGTGAGATGAGCCTTAACCATAGATTATAATCCGGTAAGAGAAAAGTTAATGATAAAAAAGGTCGGAGTAGTAGATAAACCGGAAGCGATTATAAGATATAAAAAGATTCAGCATTTGTTGACATATTGAAGTAAATACCACAGTAATTCAAGATCAGAAAATGTGTAAAGAAACATTCATTGATAAGTAAATTTAACAGTGACGAGAAAGCTGATAAATACCAAAATTGGATTACCTGATTATATAAAATAACGAACGATCAGAATTGATCAAAATCGATTCATATGATTTCATTTTTATAAATTTTATAAAATCTGAATATCATATGAAATGCTCAAAGAACTTACAGGAATAAGAATTACTTAATTCCTCCGATATAAAAATAAAAATTACAATTGAATATTCCGAGACAGCCATTCAAAAGATGGCTGTCTCCTTTTTTTCTGTTACCAGCTCCCAATTTGTGAATTTTTTGTAATATTTTTTTAACATTTCTGAAAAATATCAGCCGTAATTTTTGACATTGACAACGCTCTATGATACACTTAGTAAGTAAAATTATAAGACTTTTGTTTTCCGTTTCTGGTACAAAAGTCAGACTTACTGAGGAAAAGTAAAATAATTAATAATAATCATATGAGGTGAGAAACGTTGGATAAATATGAATATCGCGCAAAGACAGAGCAGATGCTTGCGTATGCCGAACAGAAGTCTTACCAGAAAGCGATGTCGATTGCAGATACGATCGACTGGCGTAAAGTAAAAAATACCGCCATGCTCTCTACCGTAAGCGAAATCTATGAAAATGCGGGGGAACTTGGTAAAGCACGTGATACCTTATTTATTGCGTATGATAAAGCACCTTCCAGCAGAAAGGTTGTATACCGCCTGGGAATTATTTCTCTGAAACTGGGACATTTCGATGAAGCAGCTGATTGCTACGAAGAATTTGTCAAGCTTGCTCCGAAAGATCCAAACCAGTACATTCTCCGGTATAAGATCTTAAAAGCACAGAAAGCGCCAGTCAAAGAACAGATTGAAGCTCTTGAAGATTTCAAGCATTCTGAATACGTTGAAAAATGGGCATATGAACTTGCCAGATTATACGCTGAAGCCGGTATGACTTCCGAATGTCTTGATGAATGTGATGATCTGATTCTCTGGTTCAGCGAAGGTACTTATGTATACCAGGCAATGGAACTTAAAATGAAATACAAACCGCTGACTCCACTTCAGCAGGAAAAATACGATCATCGAAATGATGGTATCGGCCGTAAGGATTCTTCCAAGAGAAAACCTTCCTTCCGAAAATCCAAAGAACGTCCGGCACCGAATCCACGAATTGCAGACAAGGTCCGCAAAGATGTACATGTCACAGACAGTATTGATCTTCCGGATCTTCCAGAGCCAATGACCCGGACACATGCTTCCGAACCAGAAGCTGAGTCACAGCCAAAAACCCGGATTCGAAGCACTTCCGATATTTCCACAACCATTTCCGGTGCTTCCCTTTCAGATGCCCTGAAGGCCGGTGTTGCCGTTGCAAGTGGTGCAGTTGCTCCTGAATCTGCTTCAGACGATTCACAGATGACCGGTAAGATGAAGATTGAAGAAATTCTTGCCAACTGGGAAGCAACCCAGCGTGAAAATGCAAAGATTCTTGAAAAGAGCCAGGAGGAAGCTGAGAAAGAAAAAGCCCTGCGTGAGAAGAAGAAAGAAGAAGAAGAGGAAGTTCTTGGAGCTACAAAACCAATCCTTTCTGATGATATCCGCAAACTGATGGAACAACTTGAAAATGGTGAAGAGCCTAAAATCACCGATGAAGATGCTGAAGATTTCGTTGATGATGAAGAGGATGAAGCGACTGAAAGTCCGGAAGATTCATCCAAAGAAGCTTCAGACACTGACGAGGAAGAGCCGGAAGAAAATGATTTTGAAGAAATCGTTGACTCCGAAGAAGATGATGAATCGGATGCGGTTTACGATGAAGAAGCTGAATACGAGGATGAGGATGATTCCGAGTATGACGATGACGAGGAATACGAGGATGAAGATGATTCCGAGTATGATGACGACGAGGAATACGAGGATGAAGATGATTCCGAGTATGACGACGACGAGAAATACGAGGATGAAGATGATTCCGAGTATGATGACGAGGAAGAATACGAAGATGAGGATGATTCCGAGTATGATGACGACGAGGAATACGAGGATGAAGATGATTCCGAGTATGACGACGACGAGGAATACGAGGATGAAGATGATTCCGAGTATGATGACGACGAGGAATACGAAGATGAGGATGATTCCGAGTATGATGACGACGAGGAATACGAAGATGAAGACGATTCCGAGTATGACGATGACGAGGAATACGAAGATGAAGACGATTCCGAATATGACGATGACGAGGAATACGAAGATGAAGACGATTCCGAGTATGACGACGACGAGGAATACGAGGATGAAGATGATTCCGAGTATGACGATGACGAAGAATACGAGGATGAAGACGAAGATGACTACCAGATCGATGATGAATTAGATGAAGATCATAAAGAGGATTTTGATTTTGAAAAAGAATCTACTCTCGATATCAATGATCATGATTCTGACGAAGATGATGGTGATTTTGCAGACCTTGATTCCTTTGAAGATGAAGAAGAATTAGATAGTAGTGATGATTATCTTGATCTTGAATTTGACGAGAAACCGGCTCCTGAGCCAAAGAAAGAAACTTCAAAATCAGCGCCAACTCCTGATATTGACGAAGTTCTTGAAATCGAAGAACCGTCAGAAGATGAAATCACCGAACGCATGGGTAAATTCGATACCGGATTCGTTGTACAGGGCCGTTACGATCTGAGTGCAACAAGTGAGATTGGACTGAAGCTTGGACTTACTGAAGAGCAGAAGCAGCTGTTCTCTTACTTTGTACCGATCCGTGGTGTCAGTGAACAGCTTGTTGAAATCCTTGATAACGACAAACGTTGCCGTAACCGTTATGGAACTTCCCGCACAGGCAACATCCTGATCCTTGGCCGCAAGGGAAGCGGAAAAACAGTCCTCGCAGTTGATATTGTAAAAGCAATCCAGAAACAGCGCAGACTCAAACAGGGTAAAGTTGCAATCGTAACCGGTGATTCTCTGAACAAAAAGGACATCGGAAGTATCATCGATAAGCTGAACGGTGGCGCACTGATCATCGAAAAAGCTTCCAAGATGAATGACAGAACCATCCGTGAACTGAATGACATGATGGATGAACAGACCGGCGAACTTCTCTTCCTTCTGGAAGACCAGAAGAAACCGCTGGAAAGAATGTTTGCATCCCATCGCGAATTCAAACGTAAATTTACTTCCAGACTGGAGCTTCCGGTATTCATCAATGATGAACTGGTTACATTCGGTCAGACCTATGCTAAAGAAAACGGATACCGTATCGATGAAATGGGAATCCTTGCATTATACAGCCGGATCGATATGATGCAGAGAGAAGATCATGCGGTTACTGTTGCAGAAGTAAAAGAGATCATGGATGAAGCAATTTCACATTCCCAGAAAGCAAATGTAAAACATCTTGTGAAACGGGTATTTGGAAGAAGCACTGATAATTCAGACCACATCATCCTGAAAGAAGATGATTTTAAATCATAAGATTTCTACAAAGAACGCGCTTCCGGCGCGTTCTTTTGTATATGCAGACCAAACCGATAACTATAAACAAAGAGTTTTAGACATCTTACATAAGAAGTGTATAAGTTGTCCAAAACTCTTTCTTTTTATCGCTATTTCTAGTATAATATTCCTAAATATCTTTGATAGAAGGTGAATGGGATGGCAGTAAAAAAAACAACAGCACAACAGACCAACACGACCCGCAAGACGGCCGTAAAAAAATCTACTGTAAAAAAACCGGCAGCTGCTAAAACTGCTGCTAAAAAGTCTACAGCTAAAAAGTCTGTAAAAACTGTAACAACAGATAAACCCGCTGATTATAGAATCGGCGAATTAGATCAATATTTATTCGGACAGGGAACCCATTATGAGATCTATAAAAAAATGGGTGCACATTTTGTAAAAGATGGCAAAAAATCCGGCGTATATTTCGCAGTATGGGCTCCACATGCCAGATCAGTTTCCGTAATCGGTGAATTCAACGGCTGGAGTGAAGATGCAAACGTTATGAAGCGTCAGGAACCGCTTGGAATCTATACCGCATTTGTTCCGGAAGCACAGCTCGGACAGCTTTACAAGTACTGTATCGAGACACAGACCGGAGATAAGCTTTACAAAGCTGATCCATTTGCGAACAGTGCAGAGTTGAGACCGGGAACTGCCTCAAGGATTGCTGATATCTACCATTTAAAATGGAGTGACAGTGTCTGGATGAAGCACCGGGCAGAATGGGATTTCCATTCCTCACCGATTTCCATTTATGAAGCACATATCGGTTCCTGGATGCGCCATCCGGGACGTGAAGATGAGGGGTTCTACAGCTACCGTGAATTTGCGCATGCAGCTACAGACTACATAAAAAAGATGGGGTATACTCATATCGAACTGATGGGAATTTCAGAATACCCATTTGACGGCTCCTGGGGATATCAGGTGACCGGATATTATGCTCCGACCTCCCGTTATGGTACGCCGGAAGATTTCGCATATATGATCAATTATTTCCATAAGAATAAGATTGGCGTAATCCTTGACTGGGTACCGGCACATTTTCCACGCGATGCACACGGACTCGCTGATTTTGACGGCACAGCTACCTTTGAATATGCAGATCCTAAGAAAGGGGAACATCCGGACTGGGGAACCAAGATCTTCGATTATGGTAAAGCAGAAGTTAAGAACTTCCTGATCGCCAACGCACTGTTCTGGATCGAACATTATCACATCGATGGTCTCCGCGTAGATGCTGTTGCTTCCATGCTGTATCTTGATTACGGTAAAGAAGACGGTCAGTGGATCGCCAACAAATACGGCAGCAATGAGAATCTGGAAGCAATCGAATTTTTCAAGCATCTGAATTCCGTTACTACCGGACGTAATCCTGGCGCACTGATGATCGCAGAAGAATCCACTGCATGGCCAAAAGTAACAGGCAAACCGGAAGATGATGGTCTTGGATTCAGCCTGAAGTGGAACATGGGATGGATGCATGACTTTACCGAATACATGAAGCTGGATCCATATTTCCGCAAAGGCGACCACTACGGTATGACATTTGCCTTAACCTATGCATACAGCGAGAATTATATTCTTGTATTATCACATGATGAAGTGGTACATCTAAAATGCTCTATGCTCAATAAGATGCCTGGTCTTGGATTTGAGAAATTCGCCAACCTGAAGGTCGGTTATGCTTTCATGATGGGACATCCTGGAAAGAAACTTCTCTTCATGGGACAGGATTTCGGACAGCTCCGCGAGTGGAGCGAGGCGCGTGAGCTTGACTGGTATCTCCTTGCAGAGCCGGAGCATCAGGCACTCCAGAATTTCTACCGTGACCTGCTGCATCTTTACACACACAACAAAGCCATGTATGAACAGGATACCTGCATGGAAGGCTTTGAGTGGATCAATGCAGATGACAGCTCACGAAGTATTTACAGCTTCATCCGTCATTCAAAGGGCGCAAAAAAGAACCTTTTATTCGTATGTAACTTCACACCGATCGAACGACCGGAGTACCGTGTCGGCGTACCACGCGGCAAACAGTACCGCCTGGTACTGAACAGTGATGAATTGCAGTATGGCGGAAGCGGAAAAGCCCGCCCGGCAGTATATAAAGCAAAGAAACAGGAATGTGATGGAAGACCATATTCATTTGGTTACGATCTTCCGCCATACGGTGTTGCTGTATTCGAATTTTAACATAGCAAGTCAATGCAACCTGCGCAAAATATTCATCATACGAATAATTGATTCCACCAATTATTTTCTTAACATTTCCCGGATTCGTTCTTCCAGAGTTTCTTCTGGAAGAACTCCGGTTGTATATCCACAGATTTTTCCATCTCTGTACACCACAAACGTCGGTACGATCTCAATGCCTATATACTCTGCAATCTCTTTCGATATATCAATATCAATCTTATAAAAAATCCATTTTCCCTGATACCGGCTGGCAATCCTTTCCACAACAGGATACATCATTCCGCACTTTGGACACCATGATGCGTAAAACTCCACAATTACCGGCATCCTCTGCTTTCCGACTGTATTTTCATAATCCTTCGTGATCAATGCGATACCCATACACTTTCCTCATTTCTGCCATCTCAGGCTATGTAAAAAGGACTGGATTAGTGGCATCCACATTTCGGGTTTAAGATTTTATAGACTTCCTGAAAAGAATTTCTGAAACAGATCAGCTTTTTATTAAATCTTGGATTCTTATAGCAAAACCCTCGCATACAATTCTGAAAATGATGCTTTTTCCGCATATCTGTTCCTTCCTGACTTCCTCTTTCTACAATATATGCAAAAAGACAGCCGATGTGCGGATTGCTCCGTATCTGCTGTCTCTTATATTGCCAGGGATCATCTTACGCACTCAGCACCTTTATGATCTGCCTGTTGCATTTTATTCAATTGTCTTACTGGCGCATTGCGATCAGTTTATGGATCGGATGTCCCTGTCCGGAAAATTTCTCCTCGTACTCAGTCATAACATTCCCTCTGCTGAGTGTCGGATCATTGTGAAGATCATAGGTCTTCGCCAGAAGTACCCAGCCTGCCAACTCCACCTGCTCCAGTGAAAAGTCAAACAGCTCTCTGTTGTCTGTCTTAAATTCAACGACTCCGTCAAAGGCAAGGATCTTGTCATACCGCTCAAAAAACTGCTTGGAAGTAAGTCTGCGCTTTGCATGACGTGCTTTCGGCCACGGATCTGAAAAATTCAGATAAATCTTGTCAATCTCTCCGACAGCAAAAACCTCCGGCAGATTTGTCGCATCCATACAAATAAAACGAATATTGTTGACATCCTTGTATTCCTCGTCATTGTCAAAGCGTTCCAGCGCCCGAAGCAGTACGCTTGAATAACGTTCGATACCGATATAGTTGATGGATGGATTCTCCTTTGCAAGTGTCAGAAGAAACTGTCCTTTTCCCATCCCGATCTCAATATGGATCGGATTCTCCGGATTCTGAAAAGTCTCTTTCCAGGTGCCGCGATATCTGGTCTCATTTTTAATTACAAGGGGATGAGCTGTCAGATAAGCATCTGCTCCCGGTACATTTCTTAACCTCATATATCTTTCTCTTCCTTTAGTGAAAATATGTATAACCTTATTTATTTTATACTATTCTGAAATATTTGAAAACCCAAAAATATATTTTATAAGTTTTGTATAAAATATTCTTATGATATTCTCTTATTATTTAGTAGATTTTTCCAATTTAAAGTAGTAGAATATGTATGCATTATTAAAAATGTATAAATAATTTCTAAGAAAGGAGTCGGACAATGGATCATATTGTTAAAAAGCTCTCCGAAATCGAACACGCAGCCGAAGCTGTTGTGGAACACGCGGAACTGGAAAAATCAGAACTGGAAGAACGCATTCAAAATGAACGCAATCAGTTCGACAAACAACTTGAAGATCACACCCAAAAGGAGCTGAACGATATCCACAAAGGATTAAACCGTCAGATGGATGAGATTCTTGCAAGGCAGAACCGTAAGAACCAGACAGCGATCGAAGAACTTAAAAAAGATTTTGAAGAGAAACATACGGCATATGCCGAGAAAATTGTCAGACGTATCATAGAGGGATAGCATATGGGAAATTTACTTGCATACAGTGGCATCGTAACAAAAGTACGCGCCATGCAGGCGAAACTGCTCACTGATGAAGATTTCCAGAATATCGCCGCATTTCATACAGTAACCGAAGTTGCTGCTTATCTCAAAGAACATCCCGGATATCGGAATGTCCTTGCAGATATGGACGAAAACCGTCTTCACCGCGGTGAGATTGAGAAGCTTCTTGTGCAGTCACTTTACAGTGATTATACACGCCTGTACCGTTTTTCCGGAATGGATCAGAAAAAATTCCTGGAGCTTTATCTGAAGCGCTACGAGATGAATCTGATCAACTATTGTCTGCGTATTGTATTCAACCACTATCAGAAGCCTTTTGATCTGGATCATAAGAAAATATTCTTCGACAAATATTCGGATCTCTCCATCGATAAACTGATCACTTCGGGGAATATCGGTGAGCTGGTGGAAAATTTAAAGGGCACAGAATACTATGCGCCGTTAAAACGTCTGGAAAATGCGGAGAACCCTACCCTTTTTGATTACGATCTGGCACTGAATCTGTACTATTTTACAACCATGTGGAAGAAACGCAAAAAGATTCTGAAGCATAAGGAACTGGAAATTTTCACCAGAGATGCCGGAACAAAGATCGACCTGCTGAACCTGCAGTGGATCTACCGTGCAAAAAAATATTACAACATGCTTCCGCCGGATATTTCCACACTGCTGATCCCGATACACTACCGGATTCATGTAGATCAGCTGAAGGATCTTGTAGAAGCACCGTCTGTCGATGAATTTTTAAAGCTGGTTACCAGAACGCCTTATCTGCGTCACACCGATACTCAGACACCAGCGTCCATCGAGACGATTTACAAAGACTGCCTGTACCGTCTCTACCTGGCAGACAGAAGAAGTAACCCTTATTCCATCGCAACCGTGAATACCTATCTTTTTCTGAAAGAAGAGGAGCTTGATAAGCTTACAACTGTGCTCGAATGTGTTCGCTACGGACTTCCTGCACGTGAGACATTAACTTATATAGGAGGAACAGCGAAATGATTGTTAAGATGAAGTTCCTGAGCATTACCGGACCACGCGCCGACATCGACCGCATGACAAACCGGTATCTTTCCAAATATGAGATGCAGCTTGAAAATGCACTCACGGAGCTCAAGACAGTAGATAATCTGATGCCATTTCTGGAAATGAACCCTTACCGTGATCCACTCGCAAAAGTGACACAGTTTCTGGGATATATGAAAGACATGCCAGCAGAGCCATCCTTTGATCAGAGCGAAGACGAGATCCTTGAGATGATTCGTTCTATCAATCATGACTACATGGATCTGCAGCAGCAAAAAGAAGAACTGAAAAAAAAGAGAGAGAATATCCAGGCACGTATGAAAGTCCTGGAACCTTTTACTTCTCTGGATTTTGACCTGCATGAGATCATGCAGTACAAATACATCCGCACAAGATTTGGAAAAATCAATGTGGATTATTATCACCGGCTGGAAAAAGCGCTTCTTGAAGACATTGATGCATTATTTCTGGAAGACTCCAGAGATGCCTCTTATGTCTATGGCGTTTATTTTGTATCGGATGCTGATGCAGGAAAGGTCGATTCGATCATGCGGTCTCTCCACTTTGAAAAAGTCGATCTGCTGGAAGACTTTGGCGGAACCCCGCTGGAAGCTTACCGGAGCCTGGATAAAGAAGTCCAGAATCTGACCGATGAAATCCAGGCAGTGAAGGATAAACGTCAGGAGATGTTCCGCAAGAACGCTTCCAGACTACTCGGTGCAAGAATTCAGCTGGAACGTTTTTCCGATAACTTTGATATCCGGAAATTTGCGGCACGAACCGAGACAGACGAGCAGGAAGAATACTACATCCTCTGCGGCTGGATGTCCGAAGAAGATGCAAATGCATTTATCAAAGAGGCACAGGGAGATGACAAGGTTTATATCGTAGTAGAAGAGGACCGGGAACAGTATTTTGGAGAACCTCCTACCAAGCTTGAGAATCCAAAGCTTTTCAAACCATTTGAAATGTTCATCAAGATGTACGGTCTTCCCAAGAGCGGTGAGATGGATCCGACCATTTTTGTAGGTATCATGTACAGCTTTATCTTCGGTGCCATGTTCGGGGATGTCGGTCAGGGGCTGCTGCTCTTTATCGGCGGTGCGATCCTGTATTTCACAAAGAAAATGAACCTTGCCGGAATCGTATCACTTGCCGGAATCTTCTCCACCTTCTTTGGATTTATGTTTGGAAGTGTGTTTGGATTTGAAGACATTATAGAAGCCAAATGGATCCGACCGATCAATCATATGACTACCTTACCGTTTATCGGAAAGCTGAATACCGTATTTATCGTATCGATTGCTTTTGGTATGGGAATCATCCTGATTTCTATGATCTTCCATATTCTCAACGGCATCCGTGCCAAAGATACCGAAGCAACCTGGTTTGATGCAAACGGCGTGGCAGGGCTGATATTCTACGGGGCAGCAGTTACCTGCATCGTTCTTTTCATGACAGGTCACTCTCTGCCGGGTGGAATCGTTCTTGCAGTGATGTTCGGAGTACCGCTTCTTCTGATTGCACTGAAAGAGCCGCTGACGAACAAAATCAAAAAGAAAACCGAAAAAATGGAACAAAGCAAAGCAATGTTTGTCACCCAGGCATTCTTTGAATTATTTGAAACCCTGCTCAGCTATTTTTCAAATACGCTTTCCTTTATCCGTATCGGTGCATTCGCAGTCAGCCACGCTTCCATCATGGAGGTTGTACTGATGCTTGCCGGTGCCGAAAGCGGGCATATTAACTGGGTAGTGATCGTACTCGGCAACCTGTTTGTATGTGGATTCGAAGGGCTGATCGTTGGAATCCAGGTCCTGAGACTTGTCTATTACGAGATGTTCAGCCGCTTCTACAAAGGCAGCGGCCGCGAATTTAAACCTTATACAGGTACTGCAAAAAATTAGTTTTTCATTTTAGGAGGAAATTATCATGACTTTAGCAACTAAACTTATTCTCATTGCCGCACTGGTTTTAAGCATTTTCATTCCATTCGGATATTACCTGCTCGGAGAAAAAAATAAAGGACGTTATAAATGTGCACTTGCCTTCAATGTTCTTTCTTACTTTGGAACCTTCCTTGTAGCAGGGATCATGCTCTTTGGAAGTGTACCGGTACATGCGGCAGACGCCGCTGCCTCAGGCGCAGGCCTTGCAACCGGTCTTGGTTACATTGCAGCAGCTCTTGTTACCGGTCTTTCCTGCATCGGTGGCGGTATTGCCGTAGCAAGTGCAGCAAGCGCAGCTCTTGGAGCTATCAGCGAGGATTCCAGCGTCCTTGGTAAATCCCTTATCTTCGTAGGTCTTGCAGAAGGTGTATGCCTGTACGGTCTTATCATCTCCTTCATGATCATCAGCAGACTGTAATCATGAAAATGTATCTGATCAGTGACAACGTGGATACTTATACCGGAATGCGGCTTGCCGGCGTGGACGGTGTCGTAGTTCATGAAAAGCAGGAGCTGCGTGATGCGCTGGAAACTGCCATGAACGACAAGTCGATCGGTATCATTCTTCTGACGGAACGCTTTGGAAGAGAATTTCCGGATCTCATCGATGAGATCAAGTTAAAAAGAAAGATGCCTCTTCTGATCGAAATTCCGGACAGACACGGAACAGGACGTAAAAAGGATTTCATTACCTCATACGTCAATGAAGCGATTGGACTGAAACTTTAACTAGAAAGGCATAGAAGGTGAGACAATGACGCTTGAAGAGAAAATAGCGCATTTACAGGAAACGGTCATGACTGAAGCCCGTTCTGAAGGAAATGCGATCATTGACAATCACAAAAAAGCGCTTGAATCTTTATTTGAAAAGCATAAAAAAGAAGCGACCGCACAGTCTGAGGTCCGTATCAAATCCGAGACCTTAAGAGCCAGAAGGCAGGTAAATCAAGCTGCGGCAAAAGCCGAAACCGAACTGAAACGTGCTCTTGGCAAAACACAAAATGAATTAAAAGTCAGGCTGTTTGATGAAGTAAAGGAACTTCTTTCTGACTTTACAAAAACAGACGAATATCTGGACTATCTCTGCAGCAAAATCCGCGAAGCCGCACGCTTTGCAGATGGCGAGGAGATGACCATTTATATTTCTCCTTCTGATAAGGAGAAACAGACAGAACTGGAAAAACGTACCGGCATGACGATCACCATCAGTGAATATGATTTTATGGGCGGTATGCGTGCTGTAATCCGAGGCCGTAATATTCTGATCGATCACAGCTTCCAGGCTGCAGTCGATTATGAATATCATCAGTTCAGTTTTGCAGCAGGAGGTGCAGGAATTGAATAAGACAGCAACTATTTATGGAATAAACGGTCCGGTCATCTATCTGAAGGGTGACACCGGATTCATGATGTCGGAAATGGTCTATGTGGGAAAGGAAAAGCTGGTTGGCGAAGTTATTTCCCTGGACAAAGACATCACGACTGTTCAGGTCTATGAAGAGACTTCCGGGCTGAAACCGGGAGAAATCGTAGAGGCTTCCGGAAGTCCGGTATCTGTAACTCTGGCACCCGGAATCCTGAACAATATTTTTGACGGAATCGAACGCCCGCTTGAGCAGATTGCAAATGTGGGCGGCGGTGCATTTATCACCCGCGGCGTCAGCGTTGATTCGCTTGACCGCGACAAATTATGGGATACCCACATCACCGTGGCCAAAGGAGATTACCTTCATGGCGGAGATATTATAGCGGAGGTTCCGGAGACCAGTGCGATCGTACACAAATGTATGGTTCCGCCGGATGTGGAAGGTGAAGTAATCTGCTGCGCGTCGGACGGAGAATACCGGATTGAAGATACACTTGTCACTCTGCGGCTTTCCGACGGAACAGAAAAACAGCTCAACATGATACAGCACTGGCCGATCCGTAAGGCGCGCCCGACAAGCTACCGTTTCCCGGCAAGTGTCCCTCTGATCACCGGACAGCGGATCCTGGATACCATGTTCCCGATCGCAAAGGGTGGAACTGCCGCAATCCCAGGCGGATTCGGTACCGGAAAAACCATGACCCAGCACCAGATCGCCAAATGGTCTGATGCCGATATTATCATCTATATCGGCTGCGGCGAGCGTGGAAATGAAATGACACAGGTGCTGGAAGAGTTTTCAGAGCTTGTGGACCCAAAGAGCGGCAATCCGCTGATGGACAGAACCACTCTGATTGCCAATACCTCCAACATGCCGGTAGCTGCCCGTGAAGCAAGTATTTATACCGGACTTACCCTGGCTGAATATTACCGTGACATGGGCTATGACGTAGCGATCATGGCAGACTCTACTTCCCGCTGGGCGGAAGCCTTACGTGAGCTTTCCGGCCGTCTGGAAGAGATGCCGGCAGAAGAAGGTTTCCCGGCTTACCTTGCCAGCCGTCTGTCTGCTTTCTACGAGCGCGCAGGCATGATGCATAACTTAAATGGCAGTGACGGATCCGTGACCATTATCGGCGCCGTATCTCCTCAGGGAGGCGATTTCTCCGAGCCGGTCACACAGAACACCAA
>OLQX01000681.1_pt1 | contig 37724 bp, 54 predicted proteins | sample 1672581 | NCBI WGS metagenome assembly OLQX01 (sample SAMEA3136701, study PRJEB25190) | human gut metagenome | reverse complement strand
AGTGACTTCACCATTGCACCTTTTTCCTCATCTGAAATATTTTTAGGAATATTCATTGGAATTGCTTTTCCGAAAGTTTCAGTAAATTATTTTAAAATATCTCCTAAGTTATTTTGATACTCAATACCAAAATACTGTCTTAAGATTTTTGCATCGATTAATAATTTAGAAGAATTGGCTTCAATTTCCAATCCATCGTTTAAATCGTCACGTTTCATAAAATGAAGCTTTACTAGTGCATATTGATTTACTCGCTTTTTCTTACCTACGATACTCTTTACCACAACTATATCCGTAAGTCCTGCTTTACATTCTTCTATCATATTATGAAATGCAGGACGAGCAGAATCTTTTTTAGCAGATGCAATATCTATATGAATATCAACCAGTTTTCAGTTTTTATGCCCAGATACAAATTTTGTCAGTCCGGAAATCTGTGCTTTTAAGCTATCCAACTGTTCCATAGTATTGGAACTGACACGAGCATAGATAACAACATGCTTCATTGGCTCATTTGTATTAGCCAGAATTACTCTCACTTTGCTGGGCATAAATACCTCTCATTTCTAAAATAGCCTAATCATTATTCAATGTATTTTTGAATGTTCATTAGCCTATTTTCGCCATCGCTTTTTTACAAATCATAAATAAACACTTCTGTATAATCGACCTATTCTCAATATCTCTGTCTATCCGACTATAAAAATATCAAGGTTTTATGCGATTTTTCAGCCATTTTTAATGGTCTTATTTTCAATTCTAAAAATCTCTAAAAGTCCCTTATTTCAAGCCTTTTTCACACTTTTACTTGTGTACTTTAGTCAACAGAACCACGCTCTCCACATGCGTCAAAGGTAACAGTAGCCATATTCATTTTAACATACTTCTGATTTCTCCGAAACAATCAATAAAAATAACCCCGACAGAAAAAATCCGTCGGGGCTTTTTGTTTTACGCTATATATACCTCTCTCGCCCCCTCTCATCAATTTTAAGATGCGTTTTCGCTTTATATGTGTAATTTATCATCTAAAAACAAAAACGCCTTAAATCGAGCGAGAGTGCCTTAAAACGACACAGTCACTTTTTCAAGATATCGATTCTCTTTCCTGTGACCTTCACAGTGTAGCCGAGTGCGTTCAGAATATCGCGCAGCTTTACGAAATTGACACCTTCGCTCAAGATAGAATCCATCGCTACAGGTGTGTTGTCAATGAAAAATGTTTTCTTCTCTACCACTTCGCCACCTCCTAAGCGTGTCTTAAAGTTTCCCCATGCAGCGGCGTTCATGAATGGAACGGGGCAATGCTTGCCGTTCACATCAAAATGTCGTACCACATGGTTAAGGTCGATATTGTATTTTTTCATCAGCAGTCGAATTAAATCAATCGCGTTCCTGATAGTCGCTTCTGTGAAATCGGCTTTACCGTTTTTCACCTCATCGCACAACTCCACGGAAATACTGTTCGCATTTGTCACCACGCCGTACAGATTGCCGCCGCCTGTTTTAGCGCAGTCTGTCCATTTCTTACCGCCAACGGAATACGCTACACGGTCATCAAGTACGCTTTGCGTGATAGAATTGCCGTCAACAAAATAGTGAGCGGATGCCTGTACAACATGCGTTTTAAAATAGTTCGCGTTGCTTTCATCCGAATCGCCGTCGTTGCCTGTGTAATGAACCACGATATATTTAATATTTCGCAAATCGCGCTCGCCGCCGTAATTCTTGGAGTTGGCAAGGTTCACCTTAATCTTTACCATTGGTATCACCCCCGATAGCTTTACTGAGTGCGCTTTTCAGTGTATCAAAACCAAACATAGCCGCATAAGCTACCATAATCCCGATTACCGTCACAGCGATATAATAGACAGTCTGTGTTCTGATGGCGTTCTCCGTTGCGTACCAGACATACGCCGCCCAGGTCAGCACGATTGCTACCGCGACCGCTAGAAACTGCGTAGGAATGATATTGAAAGTCAGCTTTTTCAGCACTTCAACTGTGATGTTTGTTACCACCGTTAAAATACTGAGAACCGTTAAAAACATAGGAAAATTGATAATCTCTATCATATCTTTTTACCCCCTCTTTCTTAGTCGTCGATTACGGGCAACTTGGCGAGTTCTTCCATTGGAACGGTACAGTCGCCGTTGCCGCCAACAGCTTTAAACGCCAGATACATTTTTTGAATAGTTTCTTTTTCGTCCAGTGTTACCGAACCGCGCGCGATGTAGGAAGTCACCAGAAAATGAATTCTATCAATCATCATTACTTTTAATGCTCCCATAATCGCCGAAATGCGTTCATCCTCGGTATCGTCCTTTTGCATTTTGTGATTTACCACAGTATTCACAATTTGCATGATTCCTGCACCGATGCCGGCACCAAGAATACCCACTACAATATCCAATTTCATACCCCCTTAAATAATGCCGTAAATGCTTGTGATTGCCTTTTGAACAAGTGTACTTCCCGACAATATACCGGCGTTGATATATGTCAGCGTATCGGTTGAAACCGCTAAATTTATCACCGCTCCGGTTGTCCCTCCCGATTCGGTAAGCAGGGTATTAGCCCCGTTGAAATTAGAACCATTGTTCACACAAACGACCGCAGCGGCAAACCCTTCTAGCGTGACCGCAATCAATCGAAAGCCATCAACACCGGTTGCACTGACCGAACCCCTTGAGAACGTGCCTGAAAATAGGCTTTTGCCTATATGGTTCGTAAGGTTTTGAATAGTGCTAGCTTGTTTGATAACCTCACTCACACCGCTGCCGATGGTTTTGACGGTGTTACCCGTAGAAGAAGTCTGGTCGGTAAAGGTTGAAAACGTACCCCCCAGAACAATAGAATCCTTTGTCGGATCGGTTAAATTAACGGTTTGTTTTGTGATTAAAAACCAATCGTCTAACCGATGCGGTTCAGAAATGATTCTGCAATAGGTTTCGATTTTCAGCGCATCCAGATTCACATCCAGCAAGGACATGTCCACCGCGTTCAGTTCAAGAACAATCTTATTTTTAACCTGTTCGTTTAGAAAATCTGTCCCTGCCGCTAACAACTGGTTGGCATTGGTGATTTCAGAAAAATTTTCAGTACCGATGATGGTCCCGTATAGGCTGATACCAACTTCGTTTTTAATCACATCGCTGTTATCGTTCACGCGTGAAACCGTGATATTATCCTTGCCGTATGGTATCAGGGCGGTGATAACATCCGAATAGTCGTTCTTTCTGGTGAATTGTGAAAGGTTTTCACCGAATTCGATGGCCTGATTTCCGCGCTCTGTGAAGTCCTCAAGATAATCAAGATACCACTCGCCGCCCGAAAATCTAGCCGAAACATATCCGCCGTATTCGTCAAGCAGTAATTTCTTGATAGCGTTTTGCGTCGTTTCCGCGCCCGATGTGGTAAAGGTGGTCTGTTCTCCTGTAACGGTGATGTTGCCAACCTTGAAATTTTTCCATTCTTCCACCTGTGTATTATGGGATTCCACCAACCGCCTGAATAATTCAGCAGGAGTACCCACAAAGTTAAGCGTTCGCGCGATAGAATCTACCAGAAAATTATAATGTCCTTCGCATGTGTACGAGCGACGCTTGAAAAAATCTTCGTCATGAGATAACGCACGACCTCGGAAAATCGGTTGCTCAACACCATCGCGGTACACCTCGATAAGGCTTTTCAGTTCATGGATTTGCTGATAATATGGGTGGGTTGGATAAATAGAAAACTTCAAAGACCCTGCTTTGTTCAATTCATGTGTTATCGTACCGCTTTCAATTTGCAGATTTTCAAGAGTGCTGTCATAAAATAGCACCCCATCAACATACATTTTGTACATTTAGAACCTCGCCTCCTGAAATGTGAATACCACATCACCCGTACCGCTCACATGAATATAGTTATCGCCCGGGGAAAACTTGATAGTATTGATTTCATAGTTTCCCGTTTCAAGTGAGTTTGTGACCCCGTCAAACGTAATGGAGATATTGCCCGTGACTGTGATGACAGGGACGACCGTTTTCATACCGAGATTCTGACAGACCACGTCCACGGAATCGCCGATAACGCTTGCCGTGCGGACGGTATCCACGACCTTCAATCGATACGGGTCAGCGTCAACGTCAATCTCAATCGTACCCATCGCGCGGTTATTTTCGTAAGATTTGACGGTACACCGCCCGATAAAATAATAATCGGAATCGTCATCAAGCATCACACTTAAGCGTTTCCCGTGAACGTGTCGCAGCACCGCTGTAATGGTATCTAATCGCTGTTGATAAGTCCCGTCAAGCAGTTCGAATTTGAAAGAGATACTGCGGTTATCATATCGCAGTACCCCTAGAGATTCAGATAAATCAATATCGCCGTCGCGCCCATCAATCGAAATTGATTTCGTTTTTGGTTTTGGCGGTTCAATCGATTTTTCGGCAAGGGACATGCCCCAGTCTGCCGCCGTATGGAATTCACCGAATTTAACACCTCTGTACATTTACACGCCCCTCGCTTTCAATAGTGCATTTTGACCGAGTTTGGAATCTATCATATCGATAGTACCGCCGACCACCGCGCCGCTGTCCAGAACGATTTGACGACCCGATGCCGCCAACAGCTGAGGAAGATAATCAGAAAGCAAAGCCATGATATCACCCGTTCGGATGCCGCTGTTTTCGCGTCTGAACGTCGTTTTAATATCTCTCGATACATTTACCCCGTTTTCAATAACGCGCCGTACAACGCCCCCTACAGCTTCTACGGGCTTGTCTGCTTCATCCGTAACACCGAGCGCAACACCCTGAGATAAGGGCTTGCCGACCTCATCTCGCATTACCCTAGAAGGGGAATGGATATCAGCCGCAGCTTTCGCGGCTTTAATCGCCGCTTTAACGGTATCTACGATGGAGTTTACTACACCGCTTTTGCCATCCTTGACACCCTGCACCACACCGTCAGTAATGGACAGACCCACATCGATGAAGTCATCGCCGTAGCTAGCAGCTTTTTCAAGCGCGCTGTTTTTGAGTTCTTCCATTTCGTCAAGGTAGAAAAGTTTAGCGGTTTCGTTGGCAACGCGCTGTTTTTCTTCGTATTTCGCTACGAATTCTTCAAACTTCTGCGGCGAAAGTGCGTCTAGTTTAGCTGTGAAGTCCAAAGCATCATCAATACTCAGGTTCGCGATTTCATTCAGTAGACCATCGGACAGACCCTTTTCTTTCAACGCTTCGATTTGCGCGTTATACTTTTCGATTTTGCGGATACTCTCGTCTAGGTCGCCGAGTTTGAAAATCTCTTTCCCTGTTTCATCGTCCTTGATACGGGTGAACAGGTCGCCATAATCCGCCAATTTATCATTGAGACTACTTTGTTTCTGCTCGATGGCAGAAAGTTCAGATTCATACTCCTGCTTGAATTCCAGCAAAGCTGTCAAGCGTTCCTGCAATCTCTGCTGTTCCGCAGTTCTTGCCGCTTCAATCTGCTTTTTATTCCAGTCTTTTTCAATCTTGGCAATTTCGTCGAGAATAGACTGTCTGTTTTTTGGTTCTGCTTTTTTCAGTTCATCTTGCTTTTTAGCAAGGTTTTGTTTGTACTGGTCAAGTTCTTCCTTCGCGCGTTCATCTTCGGCTTCTTTCTGGATTTTAGCAATCTCCGCATTGATAGAATTCATCTTGTCGGTGATTGCCGTTTTAATTTTTTCGGTAGCTTGCTGAACAGCCTGTAACGCGGTTGTGTTGTTGGATACACCGTTTGCAAGACCTTCCATCACAAAGCTGCCGATTTTCTCAGACCACTTAGAAGGGGAATGCGTGTCAAACCCATCCTTACCCGTGAACCAACTTTTGATTTTATCAACCACACCTTTAACCTTGCTTTTCAGCCATGCAACCTTGTCATTGATACCGTTCCATAAGCCCATCAGGACATTTCGCCCAATGCTGACGAATTCGGATACCTTACCACTGAACCAAGAAACAAGCGCACTCCAAGCCGTTTTGATTTCGTTGATTGCGTTCGCATAATACGAAATCATACCGCGAAATAGCCCGATAATGGTATTTATCACCGCGCTGACCTTACTGCCGACCGCGTCAAAAACAGCGTTGACCTTGTTTCTAAAGGTCTCAGATGTATTGTAAGCGTGGATAAATTTCAGCACTAAAGCGGTGATAACAGCCATAACGATCGTCACGGGTCCACCTATCGCGGCAAATGCCAGCTTCAACGCACCAAGGGCGGTTGTTAAAGTGGGAAGTGCTGTAGCGATTACCCCGACCGAGGTTATCAGCTGCCCGACGATAATTAAGACGGGTGCTAAAGCTGCTACAATCAATCCAACAATTACAATCACTTGTTTCTGCCCGTCGCTCAAGCTGTTGAATTTTTCAACGATGCCCTGTAAATGCTCCACAAGGCTTCTGATAATCGGCATGAGCGCATCGCCGATAGAAATAGCTAATTCCTGTAACTGACTTTTTAGCGTTTGCAGCTGCCCGTTAAGGTTGTCCTGCATGATATCAGCCATTTCTTTAGCTGTGCCGTTGCTATTTAAAATGGCACCGTTCAGCTTTTCGATATCCGCAGGAGCGGCGTTAATGAGCGACAGCATACCTGCTGTAGCTTCTTTGCCGAACAGTGTAGCTACCGCCGCCGTTTGTTCGGCTTCTGTCAGTCCCCCTAAATTTTCACGCAGAGAAGTTACTATCTCGTTCCAAGATTTCATAGACCCATCGGAATTGGTGATGGATATATGATACTGCTTCATGGTTGCCGCCATCGCGTCAGTGGGCTTCGCGAGGTTAATCATGGCATTTTTCAGCGTATTGCCTGCCTGAGAACCCTTAACCCCGGCGTTAGCCATCAATCCGAGGGATTCTGTCACATCTTCCAGACTGTAGCCCATCGCCCCGGCGGTACTAGCACAATACTTGTAGGATTCGCCCAACAGGGATACATTTGTATTGGCGTTACTGGATGCCGCCGCCATAACGTCAGCCATCCTGCCCGAATCCTGTGCAGACAGACCAAAGGCGGTCAAGCCGTCGGTAACAATATCGGATGTGGTAGCCAAGTCTTCACCGGATGCCGCGGCAAGGTTCATAATACCTTCTACGCCGCCTAACATGTCTTCTGTTTTCCAGCCTGCCATAGCCATGTAATTCATAGCGTCAGCCGCTTCGGATGCAGAAAACTTCGTCTGTGCGCCCATTTCACGGGCTTTATCACGCAGCTGTTGTAATTCGTCACCCTGCGCGCCCGATACCGCCGCGACTTGGCTCATGGAAGAATCGAAATCAGCTGCGGTCTTTACGGCAACGACACCGAGACCGGCGACAGCAGCGGACGCAGGAGCAAGTTTTTTCCCGACACCTTCGACCTTACCGCCGACATCCTTCATTTTTTCGCCAGCGGCGGCAATCTGTTGAGCGGACACACTACCGAAATTTTTCATTTCCGTAGTCAGGTTTTTCAACCGCTGTTCTGTAGCCGCAATCTCGCGCTGAAAATCGCGATAATGTTCTGCGGTAATTTCGCCGCGGTCAAACTGTGCCTGAACCTGTTCTTGTGTTGATTTCAAAATCTCAAGTTTAGATTTCGTTTCGGCGATGGATTTTGTCAACAATTCCTGCTTCTGTTTCAGCAAATCCACGTTTTTAGGGTCGTGGTCAAGCAGCGTGTTCACGCCCTTTAATTCCTTCTGCAACCCCTTAGTAGTAGCGTCTACCTCTCGCAGGGCTTTACCTAATTTCGTGGTATCGCCGCCGATTTCTACGGTGATACCCCTGATTTTACCTTTTGCCAAGTTATCACCTCATCCCAAAATGAGACCGTAAAGAAACCCTGTCAGCTTCTGTCTGTTCCAGACGATAGGCGTTGTCAAGATATTCCTGACCTTCCTCAGTCTGGTTCTGCATGTAAATGAACGCGTCGCGTCTAAGCGACAGGTATTCAAGATAATCCATTTCTTGCACGTCGAATAAAGAAACGCGCGCGTAGTCAGCTACCATCTTTTCCCAGATGGTAGCTACCTGATAATTGTGTCGCCCCGTATCATCGTTGGTTGGATAATACGGGAGTTTCAGTTTTTTGCTTCTGCGGATTCATTAACAAAATTCAAATATGCTGTGAAGAAAACAACCAAATCTTCAAAATCGAAAAATTCTGCGACTTCATCTGCTGTGAAAGTCTTTTGATTTTTGTTATTGGACAACGCCAGCGCGCACGCTTCATACAGGGCATTCATGCCGTTTGTGATAGTTTCGGTTTCGTCCGTCTGGTCGATTTGCTCAAAAATATCTACACATTCGAGCAAGCACTCGTACACATACTTTTTAGGCATGTTCACCGCAAGAATGGTTTTATCTTCGTCCTTAAGTTTTACGGTCAAAAATTCTTTTTTTCTTTTTGTAAAATCAAGCGTCTTAGCCACTTTGTACACCTCCTGATATAAAAAATGCGGTGAGCATTTTCGCCCACCGCATAAGTTGATTTTTAGTTTTCTACCGCTTTTGTACCCTTTGCCGCCTGTGTAGCTTGGTTTTTTGCGTCGCTCTTGATTTCCTCAACGTACTGAATGAGCGTACCCTCAGCATCAATGCTAGCAGCTGCTTTGAATTCAGCATCGATAACGGTTTCTTTATCTTTAGCAAACGCAAGAGTAAAGCCGCTCTGGTTCTTCCCTACAATCAGCAACCACATATCGCCGTCGGTTTTGTCGGGGTGATGGAAACAAATGACGTATTTATCATCGTTATAGTTTCCGAGACCGCCGATTTTTACGGTTCTAGTAGTTTCATCTGTAGTAACTCGTGCCGTAGAACACAGCTTTGCAAGGGTTTCGCCGTACCAAGTCATGATACCGGACTTCATAACCACAGATTCATCTGTCAGCAATGTTTTTGTTGCGTATCCGAGGTCGTCTTTAGCTTCGTAGAATGTAGGCGTATACTCAACGGACGCACCGCCCTGAATATACGCTAGACGATTTTCTTCAACACAAATAGTTTTCACGTCGGGTACCGTGCCTGTAAATTTCGTCACATACAGGTAGCCGCTACCGAGAACGATTTTTTCACCTTTCTTCATGTGTTAAACCTCCTTTTTTTCGGTATAATCAAAATCGAATACCGTTTGATAATAGCTTTCGCTTGCAATCCAGTTTTTCACCGATTTGTCATACTCCAAGCCGAATTGATTCAATACAGTTTCGATTTTATTTGAGGGTACCGCATCGGGCTTGTCCTCGTACAATTCAAGTGAAACGTGATGGTCAACAATACCATTCACATAGTCGCCGCCCCTAGTTTCTGTTTCATGAAACCAAACGATAAAGGGCGGCTTCGGGGCAGTTATAAAGCGCGATTCTTTATTTGTAATACCTATCGCTTTCAAGATATCAGTCAACATTTTCAATCGCCCCCTCTACCCCGTCAAGGTATTCGTCTGTTACCCTCTCAACAGCGTTGCTGAGAAACCCTGTACCTTCCACCTGACCGCCGTTTCGGGTCGCATGACCGTTATTTAACAGGTGGGTCAATCGGTGTTCAGGGGATTTCACATACCAGAGTTGAGAATGGGTGCGAGACGCAACGGGTTCTAGTTTTTCAGATGTGATTGACTTTCGATATTTTCCCCGATGAACGGGCGCGGTAGCTTTGGTTTCTTCAACAAGAGAAACGATAGCTTTATCTGTTTCGGCGTTCACCGCATCAGCTACATTTTTTTCAAAATCATCCAATATTGCACGAATGGATGTGCTTAAATCGTCAGACATATTCACTCACCCCAGTAAATCTGATGGTTTTATGCTCAAGCATGAAATCATCAAAATTTGTGATATTAAACGCCACACCCTCAAACACAATGCGAAATACGCTTGTCTGGTAGGCGATGGCGTTCAGCGGTGTTGCGAATCTGACGGTGAAGGTTAGAATACGCTTCGTTTCAATCGCCGCGCCGCTGTATTCTGCCGCCTTGGTTGCGTTGGCGTTATTGACCGCCGCGTGGAGTGTCCAAACGTCAGACCACATCTCGGTAGCTTCATCAACTTTCTGGATGATAATTTTTTTATCGAATCTCATTTAATCGCCACCTTTGGAGCGTGCTAATTCAAGCCGCAGCTGTAATGAAAAATCATTCACTAGCTGTCGTACCTGATTAGAAACCTTTTCGCTCGTGTATGCTCTTTGGTCGTACAAATCAGCAATGACCGTCAAAGCAAGTTCCTTTGCGCGTGGATCGTCATCGGGATACCCTTCACCGATTGCACCCTTCAAGTAGGAATCCGCAACAGTAATCAAATGATTTATTTTTCGCTCAATCATTTCATCGGTTATGTCATATCCCAGATGGTCAAATACATCCTGTGGTTTGATATTCACCATTTACTCGCCCCCTTGTGCAGCTATAAAGGCGGCAATCATTTCGGCTTTCGTGTGGGAAACGTCCACACCTTCAAAGCCAAGCGCGGCGGCAAGGTCTGCGATTTCCGTTTTGGTCATCGCGTTCAGCTGTTCCGCGCTATAGGTTGCCGCCCTTTTCTGCCGTGTGGGGGTAATTACTCCCCCACCGTGATAAAGCCATTTACAAAGGCGTTTTTATCCTTTACTTTGACGTTCATTCTTTCGATTGCTCTGATATAGGTCAGGTTGCTTTCAAACGCAGATTTACCGCCCACTGTAGCGATATCGGATGCTTTTAGAGTAACCTTCTGACGGTCGAAGAATTTTACAGCTTCTTTCAGGTCGCCAATGATGAAGGGAACCTTATTTGTAGTGGTTTTCAGCACTGTGTTTGGTACTACCTTCACGGGAATCAGGTTTGCGCCGATTCTCAGACGCATGTTAGCAGGTGCTGTAGGGTCGGGGTTCAGCAGGTCGCGACCTGTAGTATCTTTCAGAGTATCCAGATAGTTCAGACCATCGTCGTTTGTCACGATGATAGCAGCGGATGCATACGCCTGACCCAAAGTTACATTGATGGATTTCTTAATGTCATCCAGACCTTTCAGTGCTGTTTCGTCCTTTGTCTTAATAGCCGCCAAAATTTCACGGTTATCACAAGCCACAGACGCGCGCGCAAGCCATTCTGTTACAACCTCGGCAATGTGTGTGGGGTCGTTATCCTCAATCAGGTCGTTTGTCAGGGGGATGTATCCTGCATAATCCTCGATAGAGTAGGTCAGTCTTTCAAACTTAGGTGCCGTCTGTTCAGGGATTGCGCCGCCTTCATCGACCTTCTGCAAGCCTTCAACATCCGCTTTCTGCTGGAAAGTTCTTGCCCCCTTGTTCGTGGATACAGGTTCAACGTCTACCAGTGTTTTCAGGTCGAAAGTAGCTTCTTTGTACTTCTGTACCTGTGTCAGGATATCTTCGGGTACCAGATAACCGCCGTCAGCCATTGTACCTTCTGCCAACAGCTTTGTCTGACCGCTTGCAATCAGAGAAATAGCCTTTGCGAATTCTTCTGCACAAGCAGCCTTTTCTTTTTCCACTACCGCCGCCGCAGCACCTTCGCCGTCCCTAGCCTTTTCCGCTTCAAACAGTCTTTTTTCAGTGTCGAATTCCGCTTTCAGTGCGTCGTATTCGTCCATCAGGGCAGTAGCTTTCGCAACGTCCTTGTTTTCGCCGTCCATGTACTTCTGTGCTTCTGTCGCTTTCGCGTCCATAGCCGCCAGCAATTCACGCAATTTCTTATTCATTCTCGGATACCTCCTTATTTGTGTTTACAAAACAAAAAGCGTTGCCGATTCTGGTCTGTGCCAGTCGTTCAACGCTCTTTTCTTCGATTTCCTTTTCGTTTGTCGGGTCATCCTCAGGGGCTCCCGTTTCGGGCGGTTCTGCACCCTTCTCGCCGTCTTTCGGTTCTTCATCATCTGTTTCTTCCATCGGGTCTTTATAATGCTTTACCGCTCCTGCACGGGGTTGTGCCGGCACCGCTACAAAAGATAATTCATACGCATCTTTTACACCGTCAAGTGTGAAATAGCATGTTTTACCGTCATATTCGCGCCCCCAGAGGTGAGGGCAATACTGTTTTCTGTTGTCAGTGCCGCAAATAGAACAAACAACTTTTTTTGCTACAGTACCCGTAGAAACCTCTTTTTTGATGCCAGCTTTGATTTCGGTAATCAAATCGGCGTTTTGAGAAGTTTTTACCATGTAGCATTTTAGAACCAGTGTGTTAAAGACTTCCCCGGCACCCGTCACCTTTTCCGCGTCGGGAATCAGTTCCGCATCATACACACGGGCAATCTGATTATCAGCGCGGCGCGAATGGTCTTTGATAACAGTTTTACCGACATACAATTTTTTCAAATCCTTCAAGGATTTCAGATTGAACGGCTCATAATTTCGGTCGTCAATTTCATTGTCACACGCTGCAACCTTGAACGCGAAAACGTCCTTCGCTTCTAAAGGCTCAAGGGTGAATTTATTGATTTTAGCAAGTTCTTCATCGGTGACGGTTGCGGCTTGCACACTCGCCACCTTGAAAATTGCATTGCTAAAGGATTTAGTAGCTTCTTCTACGATATTAGCCATCGGTCGTACCTCCTGCCTCAGTTTTTGTGTATTGGATCCCCGTTAATTCAACGGGAATACTTGCGCCGTTACCAAGCAGCTTGTCGCCGCCTTCCTTCGCCCCCATATCGAGTATCGCACGCGCTTCGTTTGGCGTGTAAATGAAATTCGACACCGCGGCGGATAGGGTTTCAATTTGCGTTTTCAGGTCAGCGCGTAAGATCACGTTGACATTGAATTTCACAAAGATACCGCTTTCGCGCTCTGCATCGGAAAACAGCTTGTAGGCTATTTCTTCCTCATACTGCTTCAAATTGTACAGCAGTGTGTCAACATAGAAACTTAACTGCTGGGCTTCTGCTGACGCGTAACTGGATTTAGTATAATCGCCTATCTGGTAGGGCTTAATACCAAAAGCCGACGCAATCTGCAAGGCGGAATACTGCTTGATCTCGATAAACTGCGAATCAGCCAACTTCGCAGTCAATGGGGTCAGATTAAAAGTGAACGGGATAGGAATGATATTTTCAATACCGTTGTTTTTCATATCGCCTTTTACATAAGCGTTAATCTGACTTATCAGAGTTTCCACATTCGCATCCGACAAGTTTCCCGTATAGTTGAGAACGGCTTTTCCTGTAAATCCAGAATCGTAGAGACTGTTTAGCATCTTCTGCGCTTTCTGATTACCGTTAATCGTGGCTTTCAGCTGCTCCCGAACGGATACACCTTCCACCCCATTAAAACTATTGGACGATTTGAAATGCAAAATCTCCTCATTTGTGAAGGTCATTATACCGTCGTCCGTCTGAAAAAAGTAATAAATATCCGGTACATCCGATAATCTTTTCGCGTCATCATACCAGATTGTTACCTTGTCAGATGGGAGAATCCACAGCTTCATCCGCTTTCCCGCATCCTGAATGTACGCGAATGCGTTTCCGTAATGATTACGGTTAAATTCAAGCGTGCTCCAAAACGTGGACGCTGTCATATAAGGGTTCGGGCGGTCGTGCAAGACGCTATAAAGTGGATGTTCTCGCACGGTATACACGCCGTTGTCATCCGTATGCTTCATGACCTTGCAAGGCAGCTTTCCGAGGGATTCACAAAGCACCTTCATACAAGCGAAGTACGTTGCTTCGGATAACGCCCCAGAGGGCAACCCACCATCTACCCCTAGGAAATCCAGTAAATTTTGATACTCGGAACGGGGGACAATAGATTTCCCCCGTAGAGCATCCCAAGCGTTCTTAAATCTTTCAAACATCAGTCAATCCCCCTTTAGAAAGTCTTAAAAGAGGACATCAGTTCAGAATACTGCTCGTCAGTAATTCTGCCAACACCGAAAAATACATCCAGTCTCTTGGAATATGTAGCAGCGGTCTGTGTGTATTCCTGCTGATTACATCTTCCTTCATCATATCTGCGGTTCAGATTTTCGATAAGCTTTCTCATTGTTGCGTATGCGTTCATGTTCTCACCCCCTTAAGATACATAACTTTGTGTGATTTCTTCTTTGATGATATCCCCGAAAGTTGTATGTTTCACAACGGTTTTCGTTGTACCATCCTTATTTGTGGATGTGAAGGTTTCGTCAATGCTTTCATCGGCATTGAAAACGGTTTTCTTTGTCCAACCGTCGCCTGATTCCAAAATAGATCCGTCATCATTGAATTTTGTTCTTTTGTTGAACATGTTCATAACCGAATCAATCCCCAGAGAAGACATAGATTCTACAATCAGCTGCAATCGGTCAACCGTATTCGATACATTTGTTTCAAACGTATTGATATTGTTTTCCAATCTATCAGCACGAGCGTTTACCGCGTCCTCAAATCTTACGATTCTATCAGACAGATACTCGTAATTGATAACGTCCTTGTCATCTATAAAATCATAATCCGCTGGTTTCGGTCGTGTTTTCACAGGGATTTCAAACACCTGTCTAGTGTTCGATTTCCCGTCAGCAATCACCACCAAAAAAGCATAGATAGGATATGGTTCAGCGAGCAGCGTGTTTGGAATATTGGATTCAATCGCGCCGTTCACGATTTTACTTTGTACAATCACCGCTTCTTCATGGGCTTTATTGCCGTAGTGAATTTGCGGCGCGGTTGTCAGGTTAGAACCCGTGATTTGAAAAATCTGGTTTGTATCCCACTGGTAAAGAGAATCAGTTGTCACCTTCTTCCCCAGCGTCATAAAAGATGCCCTTATCACATTCTCACCCCCTTTAATTCCATCCCATAGCAGATAAGTATTTGTTCAGTGCATCGCCTGTATCGATTTCCTCAGGCGTGTTTTTCAGCTTTACAAAATGCGCGTCAATGCACGCGTCAACAGGGTCAATTCGCTTAAATCGTTCCCTAGCCTTTTTATCAACCTTGATTTCGTCAAAGGAATTTCGCACAACACAGGCGTTAGTAAACGACCATGTCAGCAGCTCATTTCCTTCGTTGTAGCTTACAAGTTCTGATTTCACAAGCAGCTGAATATCAACGGTTGCATCGTTCAGGCTTTTGCAAGACTGTGTTACCATGATAACAGGACATCCGAATTCCTCAAGGTCGCCCAGAATACCATCTGCGTTATGTGGGTCAATCCCGATGCCGACGGGCTTCAAGTCGTATTCATTCACGATGTTTTTCAAATCATTTATCATGAATTTGTAGTCGTTCTTGAAATCCATCGCGCTACCCGTAACGGTTATCAATTCATTCTCGACCCATAGGTCATACGGCGCAAGGTCTGTTTCTATGTGTTCTTCCAACCGTCCGCGCGGCATAAAGGAATGTGAATAAAAATACACGCCTTTCCCTTCTTCAAACTCAAGAGAATATGTTGTCAGGTCGCCACCACTAGAACAGTCAATACCAATCGTGCAGGGCTGCCCTCGGAAATCTTCAAGCGTTTTCCGTGTCGCGCCTTTTTTCCATTTATTCACATTGATAAACTGGTCATCGGTATTGTTTACCCAGATATTCAGGCATTTTGTCAGAAAATCCCGTAAATCAGAACCGCCCATTTCTTTAGCGGTCGCCGCGTCCTGCCGCAGCACTTCCACGCTTTCATGGTTTGTGAAAAGAAACGGGTTCGCCTTAATCCATACGGCTTCATCAAACGGATCATCGTCCTTGTCTATGGCGTAAATATCTACAAAAAAATCCTCGGAGGTTGCTACACCCTCAAGGATTTTAATACAATAATCATCCATTTCCTTACAGAACGAGTTTAATTTATCGCCGCGTGTGGTAATCATAGATACCAGTGTTTCAGGCAACGCACGCGTACCGTTATACAGTGCTTTGTATATCTTGTTATCTCGGTGCTGGTGAATTTCATCGATTGATGAAAAGATGGACCGGAAACCATCATCAAGCCCAGATTCCTTCGATAGGGCTTCAATGGTACAATTTGTTTCGGTCGCCCGAATCGTTGAAATATATTCCTTCACCTGAAAATATTCCTCCAAGTCAGGGTCAACCTTAATGAATTTCCGCATTTCATCCCACGCCAGCTTAGCTTGTCGGTGTTTGGTCGCTACTGTGAAAAGTTTCCCTTCGTAATAGCCGCCGAACCCTGCAACATAGGTACCCATAATACCGTTCTCGAAAGTCTTGCCATTTTGCCGCGCTACGGATTTGTAGCGGCGGCGGAATCTTCGTTTATGATTGGAACACTTCTTCCACCCGAAAGTACACCCGATATCAAACGCCTGTTCAGGAATCAGCTTGACGGGCGTTTTTTCGTACCCTTCGGAAACGGTCAGCGTTTCGGCATAATTCAGAACCTCAGCCGCGGCGGCTTCTTCGTAATAATACGGGAAAGCGTCTGTGTTTTGCCGTTCTAGGTCTTTCAAATGCCGCTGACAGGCTAACCGATGTAGCCGCCCAGATACAACCTCACCATTCACCACAGCAAGCGCATGTTGTGTTACACGGTCGTTTTCATACATTTAGACCGCCCCTTTAGTGAATTTCGCAAATTTATTGGTTGGCTGTACTGGCTGTTCTACCGTCGGCACAACCAACTTTGCCCGTGATGTGATGGACAATCCAAGGTCGCTTGCTGCGGCGCGGCACTGCTTAAATAGCTTGTCCTGATTCTTGAGATAGGTATTTAAGAGTGACGGGTTGGAAATCACCTTCGTCTGGTTCAGCTGCTTCGTAACCTTGACATACGCTTCACGGGACAGGATATACCGCGCGATGGCATCCGCGTCCGTTTCGTTCACAATATGCAGGGCTTTCAGCTGCCCTGCAATTTCATCAAACGCCGCTTTCTGTTTTTGGGTAAGATAATCGGGAGCGGTTACGTCCTCATTGACGGGCTTTACCTCTGTTTTCTCCCGTGTTTCAATTTCCTGTTTTGTTAAGTGCTTCTGACCCTTGGCGACAATCAACGCCACGGGCTGTTTTTGTCGTCCCATTTTGCCGCCCTCCTATTCTTGTTTTAAGTGTCCATCTGCATTTCCAGCAGACAAGTATTGTACTCCGTCGCGTTCAGCAACTCATAAAGAGCCGCGTCAGTGTCTAACGGTTCTGGCTGTGGTTCGGGTTCTTCTGTACTAGGTGTAGATTTCATATACTTCACCGTACCCCGTTCGTAGGTCTCCACGATATATACCGCGCCGTTTTCTGTGATTTCTTCTTGTTTTATCAGTTTGTTCATTGGGAATCACCTTATTCTAACTCGTATTCGCAAACAAATCTCATAGTAGATTTGCCCGATCCATATATCTTCAATGATTTATTAAATTCAATATATCTGTCGATAATACTATACAAACCAGCGCTAGTAGATCTCGAAAAAGATTGTTTTTCACTACTTAATGGTACATATTTTATTGCATAAAAATCGAACGATTGACCATCTACGATAAGTATATTTTTGAATTTTATTTTGAAATATCTATCAGGTTGCAAAAAGTCGGATAGGTCAAACCACGAACCAAGACCGCTGAAACAACTGTAATAATATCCCGAAGTAGGCATATCCGTAGATAAATCAATAATTGTCTTACCATCTATTTCTATTCTTAAATCGCTATGCGATGGACTTCCAGTCGCACCAAGAGCCGAGCCGTATAATCTACCCTTACCTGCTATAGATAACAGTTCGGTTTCAGTCGTAATCTTACTTAGGTCTTTTACGATCATAACACTGTTATTGGAATCCAATCTTTTTAAACCATCGTCGAGTTTATTCAAAATTCGTTGTGTCTCAGACCAAGCCAATTTTTTTCAGCCCCTTTCTTTTCTTGGTTTTATAGGCTAAATCCCGAAAAAGGGATATTTTTCCGCGGTGTTCTCCCCTGTGCCCGTTATCCCCCGTAGGGTGAATACTTTTTAACCCACCCCTGCGCAGATGCGTCTGTCGTCCTCTCTCGCTTTGTCTGGACGTTGTTCTGCGCTTGTTTGAGTAATTCTTACCCCAACACCAAAACGCCTTAGAGAGCCTTGTACGCTGTCACAGGGCTACCGCTTATTTTTTCTCACAAATCTTTTGTGTCTGGCATTATGGCACCCCGTACACAGTGCAGCTAGGTTCGTTTCGTCCAGTCGCCTTTCCCATCCTGCATCAGTCTGTATCGGTTGGATGTGATGCACTTCTGTCGCGAGCCGTCCGCAGTCTTCACACTTGTACGCCTTCTGCTGCATGTACCACCGCGCTAAACGAATCCACTCGCGCGACCTGTAGAAGGTCGTGAACTTCTTCGCCCTTGTCGCATTGTATTCGCGGTTGTACTTCTTCGCTCGCTCGCGCTTCTGTTCCTCAAAGCGTTCCTGCATGATAGGTTCGCACTCGGTACAGTATCGCTTGCCGTATGGAATCAGCCGCCCACAATGCGCGCATGTTTTCATCAGCATAAGTATCACCCCCATATAGAAAGAGTGGTCGGCAGGATAACACCCACCGACCTAGAATAGGAGGAGCCAAACAGGCACAGACCGCAATAAAAAAGCGACAGGTTCATTTCGCCTGTCGCCTATTTATCACGCTACCATTTTATTATGTTTTCGGTGTGTTTGCAATGTGTTTATAAAAAGCCTGTAAACACGCCTGTTACATATCGCCAATCTGTACCGCGTTCATTGCCTGATGGTACAACTCGATTATGTACCTGTAGGTATAATTCATTTCCTTCGAGATTTCCAACAGCGTCTTGCACTCGATGTAATACAAATCCAAAACCCTACACAGCTTCGGGTCACCGATAGTATCTATCGCCATCTGAATTTCTTCACGCAGTTCTCGGCTTCGCTTTGTCAGCTTGTCTATTCGTCTGTCCAGTGTATCAATCTCAGCAATCCAATCTTCTGTGGTTTTCTTTCTGCCGCCTTTCGGCATATCAGATAGCTGCTGTGCTCCTGCACTCTCTACACGCTCCTGCAACTCCTGCCGCTGCACTCGCAATCCTTCTATTCTGAACTCGTTCATCTCGTACCGCCGCAGGAATCTTTTGACCGCAATATTTCCCATACCTTCACCTCGCTTTTCACTTTAGCATAACAGAGTAACAACAATAACAACAAGTTTTCTATTTCTTTATATATTTTTCTTTTTTCTCTTTTTTCTATATATTATATATTATTTATTTCTTAATAATAAAAAATATATGTTATATATGTTATATAATATAAGAAACCCAGTAAAATCAATGCGTTCAGCCATAACAGAATTGAAAATAAACTTGTTATGATAACGTGTTTATAACCATCTATCACTCTGTTTTTATAATTGATTATGATTAAAAACGCACCATAACAGAATTATCGAACGCGATTTTCAAACAAACTTGTTATGCTTTTCGGGGTCAATTTTTTAAAAATCTGACCTCTCATTTTTAAATCTGTGCCATTCCTCGTAGCGTTTCGGCAAGGATAAAAAAGCACTTTCGAGCTGCCCTTTATCACGCAGTCGGTTATAAAAATTGACCCACGTTTTACCCAGACACATATTAAACTCAGGACAGCCGCCACGATAAACGCACTCAGGAACGCACACGAAATACAGTTCGGGTACATATTCGGCAACCGCCGCCATGACTGCGGACCAAAACTCACGGGTCTTTTCAGATGCCTGTCCGCATAATCTTTTACGGCTGATGTTGATAAAAGACTGATAATTTCCTTCAAATCTAACGCTGTTCGGTGTGTTTCTGTCGGGCGTTTTACCGTCTGCGTATTCTGTGCGGTCGCTCCGCAGCGTCGCCACAAAGGGCGTGAAACCGATGTTATGCCGCACGATATGCCCGATGACGTAGCTTGGTGCGTCGTGAACCTCGATGATTAGCCGCCCAGACCTGATAGGGCTATGCTCAGCAAGCAGGATACGGCGTTTCCAGTCCTGCGAAGGGTACTGACCGCCGCCGAATTTGTGGATTGTGAAAAGCGCGTTGTCTTTGATGATTTGCCAATCGTCGGCGTAGTTTTTGATGAATACTTTCATTCCGTCACCACCTCAAGTCGTCCTTCCGGAAACCATTCTACAACAGGCTTATTATCCACCTTAGCTTCTAGCAAATATATTGATTCTCCGTTTAAATATTCCGCTCTGGCGGTGATAACTCCCGAAAAGTCCGTAATGTTGTCTTTTACTATATCCGACAAATTATACTTGAATTTCATTTTAATACTTCCTCCTTGAATATCTAGCCGATTTCCCGTCTGTGAACGTGATTAACACGGAATCGGGGTACTCTGGTTTATGCTTTTTATCGTAGAGAGGTTTGCTGACGGTTGCTGGTATCTTATGCTGTCGCTCGCATTCTTCAGCATCAGCCAAAGAACCGAACACAGTACCACAAATAGAACATGTGTAAGTTACTGTTTTAATAGGCATTAAATCAACCCTCCTTAATCGTTCTTGATGTGTTTAGATCTCACCGGACAAAGAATGATACCACACGAATCATCTACCCTAGGTTCAGCGTCGTATGCCCGAATGAAAACAGGTTTGTGACTGTCGGAAAACTGAAAATATAGTGCATCACTCTTACCAAAGGCTTTTAGTGCATCATTTAACTGTCTCTGAGCGAATCCAACGGTAAAAGAGGTTTCTTCCTTGCGGATTGTTTCAACCGTGCTGATAATGCCTTTTGGAAACTGAGCGGCATCGGGTACGGTACTAACTACCCCTTGGTCTAATTTATTAGGGTCGTTATATAAATACTTAATCGCTACGCTATGGTCATCACTTTCAATCGTAACTTGTGCAACGCCCTTCTGCGCCTTTGTAACGGGGATAAGGATTTCACAGGGTTCAGATGATTCAAGTAAGTTTTCTTTCGTGTAAGCGACAGCGTATCCGTTCGTACCGTATGCCGTCACCTGCTCCCCTTCAACTTTGAGATAAATATATCTAAAATAGTCTCTGGAATTTTTGGTATCAATAATCGCTCCACAGACCTTCATAATATGGGCGAACGCTTCACCCGATAAAGCAATCTTATTCATTCGGCTTATCCCCCTTCACAAATCTAACACTTCGACCCGTTTTAAAATAATCGGCAAACGCATCTTTGATTTTCAGCATGGATTTAACGCGTTCGTTCCAATCGCGAACCGCATCACCAAATTTGTTTTTAGGCTTACCGCGAAAAGTAGGATACGATTCGTCAGGGCTTTTACAAGTATGTACCCAGCGGAAACCACCCTTTTCACGAAAAATTACAGTCCGTCCGCCGCAGATAGGACACCTTTTAATATCTGCCATCATCACACCCCCTGAGTATCACTTTGGTTCTTGATGACTTCATTTAGCATCACTTTTGCAGCTTTCGTCCTGCTCAGGCGTTCTGCTAATCTGTCAGCTGCCCGATTGATAATAGTTTCTTTATTTTCATCGATGACCTTATTAACCTGCTCGTCAATCATTTTTTCGATATAAGACTGCTCCCAACGATAAGCGGTATTTGTTTTGGATTTAACCGCATCCATAACGCCCTGTGTAGCGGTCTCAACAGCTTTTTTCTCGACCAAAGAAACAATACGTTCTTCGTCAATGCTGACGGCAAACTGCAAAATATGTTCTTTCATGCCTATACCTCCTAAATCTTTAAATCAACCCTCTGTCCCCCACGTGGGGGACTTTGGGCGTTTTTTGGTTATTTTTCAGCATGCTTTCCTTGTTTTTTCTTCTCGATACCCTTCGCTTTCTTAAATTTTTGATAGTCCATCTTTCAATCCCCTTAGAATCGCATCACCATTTATTTTTACATAACAATGATTTGGTATAACAAGCATTTCGCCTTTTGCTCGTCTGTAAAATTCCTTTGAAATTTCAAATCCGTACGAGTTTCTTCCCATTTCCATTGCCGCACGCAGCGTCGAACCACTACCAGCACAAGGGTCAATCACGATGTCCCCTTCGTCAGTAAAAATTTCAATCAGTTTCTTAATTACGGCTACGGGCTTCTGTGCCGGGTGAATTTTAGGAATCTCTTTTCCGTCCTTCTCCCATGTGAACCAGTTGAAAATCATCCGTCCTGTGCCGCGAATATTCTTCCCGTTCTCGTCCTGCTGACAGCCGTTTCTAAACTTTGGCAGTCTCCCCCGGTAAAATACAAGGGCGTATTCTGTCGCGCCCACAACGCGCATATTAGCCTTTAAAACCTGTGGACTGTAATTCTTACAGAAAACCAATGGTATGTAGTTTACGAAGCCATGTTTCTTGGCGGCATTGATAAGAGTTGGAATCTGTTCAAAACTGCAAAAAACAATCATGCAAGGACTGTTGCTGCTTCTGCCACGGGATACGGTTTTTGTATCTTCTTTCTTCAACAGCTTGCTACAGAAATGAAAATACTCATACAGGTTGAAATTAAAATCGGTATTAAAAGCTGCTTTTCCTGCGAGTTTGCTTTCACCGTTTTTATTGTCCCCTCCCTTGTACCACATGGGATTACTACCGTAGAAATTCGTACCCACGTTGTAGGGGATATCAGCAATAACGAGTTGCGCTTTTGGGATGCCGTACCGTTTATAATTCTGGAAATTGTCATTAAACAATTCCGTTTTAATTCTCGTTTTCATTTTGTCTGTGTTCCTCCAAACGATTTAACCATCTTTTACATTTTCGATCTTTGATTTCGTCCATTTCTGAGATAGCGGTATCACTCAGCAAAAAAGAAAGCACCAGATTAACATCCGCAGCTTCTTCTATTAAATTCGCATCCGCTTCGGCTACCGTAACAGGAGTAGGGTTATACCCGGTCATGGCTCTACGCAGCTTTAACGCTGCCTGTGATAACTCCGCGGCTTCTTCTGCTAATTGCGCCAACAATTCAGGAGGGGACAGATAATCTGTAATTGTTTTCATACGTTGACACCTCATTTCGCTAACATCAGTCTCATACCTTTTGCGACCGCGTACCCATATTCGCGATTTGCCCCTTTACTTTCTTCCCAGCCTTTCAGCATGTAGATAGCATCGCACATACTCAGCAGTTCAAACGACATCTTCATGTATTCGTCGTATGTCGCATCCTTCGGCATGATATCATTTAACTTCGCAGGGTTCACAACGGATGAACCGTCGCAAGACCACATTGCTTCTGCTTCTGCAAATCTTTCATAAAAATCATCTGTTCCCGTGATGGGTCCACTGATGTAAATTCTTCTCATTTTATCCCTCCCTTTAGGTAACTCTGGTAACGGCATCCAGTGCGTAACGGTGTATGTGATGTTCGATGTTTCTTCGTTCTCATCCGCGATTAGTTTGTATCCGTTGCAATACGTTGTCGCCCACTCACCGCCAATGTGCCAACCGATGAAAATCCAACTGCACACATCTGTTTTTTCTTTATAGATTCCGTACTTCTCAACCTCTTTAATAAGTACGAGCACAGACTTTTCGTCGTTCGGCAATCTGTCTTTTACGCTGATCCATCCGAAGTCATTCTGTTCTTTTTTCATTTGAAATTCACCCAATTCTTTTTGCAATCTCGTATATTACCGGTACGGTCACACCGTTCCCTGCCTGTTTATAAAGCTGACTGTCACTGTTTACCAATTCCGCCCTATTGAAATATTCATCCGACCATCCTTGCAGCCGGAAACATTCTCTCGGTGTCAGTTTGCGGATAGCAATATAGCACTGATATTTTTCGTACCAAATGGCATAAAACGCCATTCCGTCAGGCGTTGAAATCATAACTCCGTGCCGGTCCTGTCCGGTCAGAGTAAACATTGGCTCTCCATTTCCCTTCATTCTTCTGCCGTTCTGTCTTTTTTCTGCTCTGTCCGGAGTGAGTACTGGAACGCAAATGCCGCTTGTTTCCTTTCTCCTGTTGCAAATGCCTTTATGGTATCTCGCTTGCAAGCAAAACGCCTTATCATAAGTTTGTATTCCTGCACTTTTTGACATATCGCAAAATACGGGCATGGCGGTATAATGACCTCTTCCGCCACCTTGCCCTGTGTCTAGCGATTCTGTTATCCCTTCCGGAGAAAACACTTGCATATTCCTGCGGAATCCCTCTCTATGTGCGATTATTTGAACACTATTTTCTCTGTCTGCTCTTTCGATAGGAAATACTTTTGTGGTACTTCTCCCTCTAAGATGTCCGATAACGAAAACTCTTTCCCTGTTTTGTGGGACGTAATCGGCAGAGTTGATAACTTGCCACTCTGCATCGTACCCACTTTCGTCCAGCGCAATGAGAAGTTTAAGGAAGTCCGTTCCCCCATTAACGCTAAGTAGGTTTTTAACGTTCTCAATGAATAGGTATGTGGGTCTATCTTTTTCTTCGAGGTCTTGCACAAGGCGCATAACTCTGAAAAATAGGCTGCTTCTTGCTCCGTTAAAGCCAAGCTGCTTTCCGGCAACGCTGATGTCTTGACATGGGAATCCGAAACACCAACAGTCTGCTTTTGGGATGTCCTCGGCGAAAATCCGTCTAATGTCATTTGCATACCATTCTCCATGTCTGTATTCCTCCTTTCCTGCTTCTGCTACTCTTTTGTTCTTCGGCAACGTGCTTATGTATTCTCGTTCATCGTCCGTCATAAGGTGCATCGCGGTGTAGGACGCAACCGCGAATTTATCAAATTCACAAAATCCCACGCGTTCATGCCCGGCAAGTTCCATCCCTCGGCGGAAACCTCCGACACCAGAGAAAAAATCAATGAATTTCATCCGCTTTGTGTCCTTTCACAGCACATTCGGCACCGCAAGCGGCATACCCAATCAGATCTGTCCAGCTGTCGGGGTTGTCCATCTTACCGGACCGCATACGGGCAATTTTAAACAGACACAGCATGACCGCTACATCTGCGGATTTAATTTCAGAGTTTAAATAAACACTCCACAGTTTAGCGATGATACCGAAATTATCTTCTGGTTCACCGTGCTTGTCGTTCCTGTCGTGGCAAATGATGCCTTCGGTGATTTTCAGAAAATCTGCTCTTGTCGTGGGTGTGTCGGGTTTGGGTTCACAGTAGCTTATATCGCCGCAGCACTTAATACACGGAGTCTCATTCTCTCCAAGTGCTTCATATTTGCAAGTGTCGCAGCATTGTTCAGTAATCGTCGATTGTTTAAACCTTTTCAACATATCCTGCAAGACATCTCGAATTGAATTATCTTCTTTCATGATTTTTCACTCCTTAAATTTTCATAACAAAATACCTTTTGCCGCCGTTTCGCTGTTTGCGTTTTTCATCAAAATCAAAGTAATTGATGATATCCCTGTAAAACGCTCTCGCGCTAGATGGTTTAGTAACACCGTTGTTTTTGCACCAATCCGTATAAGCTAAATAAATTTCCCTATCAGGTGTGTCCAAGAAATAATTCAAATCGTCTGTCAAATTATTATCTTCTACCCAAGACAACACCGTAGAATTTTCAATTCTGTACTGTTCCAGCATGTTAGATATCACGTCTGGTTTCGTGAACGCCCCTGCCTTTAATATCCGCTGTATGCCCCGTAAGCCGATGTTCAATAGATAACTAGCCGCTTCATCGGTCGTGACCTTATCAATCAGCATCGGATCATAATCGGGCGAATTGGGTTCAAATTTAGCATTAAAAGGAATAATGCACCAACGGCGATAGAAACCATCTGATTTATCGTATGAATGGGGTACAGCGTTCGCGCTGAAAACGTGCGTCGCGTAGGGTGCAAGTTTAAAGGGGCGTTCGCCCTTTCGCTCTACCTGTACATCGTTCCCGTCAAAAATTCGCTTCACTGTACCGCTATTCTTGATGATCGCGTTGTCGATATCGTCACCAAGATTTGCCAGCTTGTTTTCCAACTCAGCAAGTGCAAATTTTTCACTCAGCTTCTCCAACGGGATAGCAGCATAGTTTTGATTTCCGAGGAAATTTTTCAGCATACCTAACACCGTACTTTTACCGTTCGACCCGTTACCATACAAGATGAAGGCTTTGCCGTACATGGTTTTTTTCACCAGACACGCGCCGACCATTTCTTCAAACAGTGCTATAACTTCCTTATCCCCCAGAAAGACGCGGTTCAGCGTTTTTTCTACTTCCGGACAATACGCTGACGGGTCATAAACGACTGGGATACGCGCAAACTCTATCGCGTCAGGTGTGAAGGGTAAGCATTTCCCCGTTCTGATATCTAACCGCGTGTTTTTCAGATTGATGATATAGGGTTCAATCTTAATCGCATCACTGCGCTGATAGGACTGGATGCGGATGTATTTCAATACTTCATTCCTCTGACGTTCTTTGATTGCCGGGAACAACTCAATCATCTTTTTCTCAATGATTTTTTCATCCTGCTGATAATACCCATCTTCATACACATACAACTGCTCATGCACATTGATGATATGATAGGCTTCTATCAGCTCGTCGCCGAATTCGTTGTGTTTGAACCCTTCCAGACGTTCCGCCGCCTGCTGTGCGAGTTCTTCATCTGATTTAAAGGCTTCATCCCGGCAAATGGTTTCAATCTCAGAATCATCCAACGGCTCTGCAAACACATACTCGTTGATGACGTGGATTGTCTCAATAATTTCGTCGCGCGAAAAACCTTTGCTTTGGAGATAAACCACATAATTGTATAACTCCTGATTCCTGCCGCTACCTTCTGACATACCCTTGAATTTGAATTTATCAGATGGTGCGGAAACAACCGACAACCATTTTGGAACGACCGCGCAATCAGCATACGCAACCTTCTTAATCCATTCGCGCATCTTACCGCAGTCTTTGATTTTCACATAGGCATTTCGCCCACCTGCTTTTCGGTCGGAATATACCCCGATTGCGAGCCGCTGCTTGATGAAATTCTTAACAGGTGCTTTTTCCTGTTTTCCGTTTTTGGTTATGTACTCCTCACGCGCTTTGAACCAGACGTGCACCCCTCTTGTGGTCTTCATCACACGACAGGGGATATCTAACCCCTCTACTATCTTCAACATGATTTCCGCATCGGAGGTCGTGTCATAATCCATCACTACGAACCCATCGGGTACAATCATAGCTATATTGTCGAAGTCCTTCACTTCGTCCCATGTCTTAGCCCCGACACCGTCTTTGAATTCGTGAGTTGCTTGTTTCGCATTATTCAAAATGATGTACTTCATAGTATTCTTTTCCTCGCTTTGTCTTACTTACTTTCGGCGATTCTCGCTCCCACGCACGCATACACGACCAAGAACAGAAAAACAAGATTCGATTATTAACGCTACGCTTATAACTGTATTCTGTCGGGTTCAAAGTATAAAACTTCTTCCTGCAACGCTCACAGCATCGCATATAATCAAAATCAATCCTTTTACGGGTTGCAACTCCCTTTCCGCTCATGTAACCGCCTCCAATTCAAGCCGATTTCGACTAAATCACAGTCGCACTCATGTTTCAAAGCATCCACGATATCATTAAGTGAGATATGACCGCTTTCGATTGCCGACCATACATCGAGCGCGAAATCTATAAATTTCTGCTCTCGGTGGTCTTTCTTCATCAGCTGACCATATTTGTCGTGCAACGTGAACGCCGACACGCCTAAAGCAATGTGCATCAGGTCGTGTATCGCGTCGTCATACGCCTGTTGTTTAATGATATCGATTTGCGCGTTAGTTAGAGTGATTAGCGAATTAGCCTTTTCTTGTTCCTTCTGCTGTCTGCGCCGTTCCGCTCTGTTCACGCTTATACCCCCTCAATATGACTTGCAATCATATCCGCCGTATGCGTAAACAAAACATTCGGATATTTTTTAATGCTCCTGCCGTAACAGTTCCATTTATCAGTATCCTTCTCATACGCGCCCATGTGCCAGCGAATACAATGAATTTCTTCATCAGTCAGTGGAACATATTGTAGAGTAAGAATACAGGATTTTTCCCCGTGACCATCAATAGTAAGAAATTTATTGTATTCAAATTTTTTCGGTTCAAACGATGCTCCGAAGTCGTCTGTTTTCTCAACATACGCATCGCACTTACACAGGTCGTGGAACAAACCAATGATTTTCGGCGATTCCTTGCGTTCCCATACTAACCCAAGCCCTTCTGTCAACTTTACCAGTGCTATGGCTACCTCTAAGGAATGGTCAAACAATCCGCCTTCATAATTCCCGTGATGGGTTGCGGATGCGGGAGCATCAAAGAACCCCATTGCGTCAAGCTGACTTACTGTGATAAATTTCATGAAAGAATCGCCAACAAACCCCACATAGTCCTTAATACGGTCCGCTTTCGTCCTCATGTAATCCCCTCCAATATCTCTTTAAATTCCTCAACCGACCGAGGGCAGTAATGCAAACCGCCGCTTCGTTCGATTCTTAATTTATGTATCTTCTGGTCGTCCTGCATCTGATTCCGTCCAACCTTTAACTCAAAACCTACAAATCGACCGTTTATACATGTGATAAGGTCAGGCGCGCCCTTTGCAGAACGCCCCGAACCAAACACATTGATAAAATAAATGCCTTTTTCTTTCAGCACCTTAATACAATCGTCTTGCAGCTTCTTTTCCGACATCAGTCAAGATCTCCAAATTCGTCATCTAAATCATCAGGTTCAACACTGTTGTCAGCTGCACCGAACCCGTAAGCAGGTTCGTAATCTGTCAAGTGTGCCGCCTTCATAGTCTTGCCGACGTTCTTACCTTTTTTCGCGATGTATTCTTCGTGCTTTACTGTCGCTTTCACATAGCAACCAACTAAATCCTCATGGTCGATTTCGTTAATAGTAAAGTTATTCAAGCAGTTTTTAGCAAAGTAGGAAAACGCTTTTAATGCCCCCTCGTTCGTTTCGCCGTCATCGTTCAAAATAGAAAAGGTCTCTTTTGCGCTCTGTCCGCTTTTGGTCTGCAAAGTAACCTCGATTTTTCCGAAATCCTCGTCGTAATTTACTTTTGTAACTTTGAAAATCTGTTCGCCCTCAGGGAGCATTGTGTAACCGTCAACTAATCCGATTTTTGCCATTTTTCATACCTCCGCTTATTTCAGATATGCCGCCAAAATCAATTGACGGGCAAATTTTAACTTGTCATTGATACCTTTTTCAGTCGGTACGCCGAGAAACGAAAATTTCACGTCTAAGATTTCATCCTCGGTCGTACAATCGCGCATCGCGTCGTTATACTCTTGTAATTTTTGCATTTCATAGATAGCCGCGTTGATAAAATCAATCGCTAATTTCAATGTGTCCATGGGCTTTAATCATCGATACACCGAATGAACCCACACACGGCGTTTTCGCGGTCAAGCACCAACAGATACTTGTGTTCGTTCAGTTCGTCATCCACGGCTACAGTAACTGCTAACTCGGTATCACCTTTTTCAAGCAACCCATAATCCTTATTTGTAATCTTAGCGTCTACAAAGCATCTGATAATATCGGCGGCTTTTCCGTCAGGCTCAAGCATAACCGCGTCCGTCAAATAAACGCGTTTATCCGTATCGGCGTGGGTCAGGTCGTATACAAGGGTTTTCACTTCCTCAGATGCTGCGCCGGTTCCGAGAATATTCACAACACCCGTAGGAATTTTCATACCCACACCGCCGCCAATAAGCCATTCTTCACAGTTATCCAACTTTACAATCTGCCCGTAGGGCGTTACGCGTTCACAAAACTTTTTAAATTTCATACTTCTTCCTCCTTAATTTCTTTTTTTCTCAGCGTCATGGTTTCGCTTTCCTTCATGTAATCGTCGATATCTTCTCCGCAGGATTCCAGATAATCGACCACCAACGCATCATTTAAGGTGCGCTTAACAGTCTTCGATACCGTATACAGGAATTTTTTACCGCTCAATTCTACTTTGGTATCGTTTTCGCCAAACTGTGCAACCATGCGTTTTTTGATTTCCGCTTCGACCTTTTTCAGTTCGTCTTTTTTATCTGCAATTTTCGCTTCTGCTTTGTTCACGGCGATAAGTAATTTTTCACCCTTGGCAATCAGTGCTTCAAGGTCTGCATCTGTGACCGCTGTAGTCGTACGCAGACCCTTTAAATACTCAGCATCGACCTTTTCATCAAATGCAGGGGAAACGCCCGTTACAACGTGTTTCTGCCACCAGTCAAGGGCAGGTTGTACATAGTCGTCATGGAACGTGGGATAGGTTTCGGACATCTTAAACCGATATAACTTGGTATTCTGTACCGTCGGCTTGAAATCTTCGGGCGCGGCATAGTCCTTATCTTCAAGGAAAGATACCGTTACCACCACATCATCAAAACCTAACAAGTGAGCGTACAACGCCGCCTGTAATTTGTAGTAGGGTGGAATATCTTCTTTCCAGTCCTCAGCGCGTTTCGTGGTCTTTACCTCAACTACGAAATCATCGCCGATAAAGTCCCACATGCCGCCGAGAATTGCCGTATCTCCGAAGAAGTCACCCCATGTTTTTTTGAAATAATCTTCACCGTAAACGTCCGTAGGGCTTTTGATATCCATGAAATACCGCTTTCTCAGGTATTCGCAGATTTTAGGCTCAATCACCTTACCCGCATTGGTGTAGATGGTATCCTCAAAGGGCGGCTCATACAGCTTCGTTACCTGACACCAAATCTGAAAAGGTGTGCTCCAACGGTTCAGCCCCAGAACGGCGGCGAATCTTGTAGCCGTCAGTTTCTTAGTTTTTTTGGGTAACTCGTTCAGACGAACAATGTCACCATCTATTTTAAAATCCATTCTGTCCCTCCTGTTTCGTTGCTCTTATGCCAACTTTTCACCGATTTCGATTAACAGTTCTTCACACTCTGTCTTGCTGATATCGGCTTTCAGCTTGGTCAACACTTCACGAATGTAAGGTTCGTGGTCGTCTTTGCTCTCGCGCAGCTTCTTCAAGCCACGTTTTACGGCTTTCTTTTCTTCATCAGTAGCCTGACCATCTGCATTTGTGATAGCTTTCGCCGTTTCCTTGCGCTCCGCAGCAGTCGCAGGCTTCGCCGCTTTGGTTTTGGGTTCGTCCTGTCCGCTGATTGCATCCACCGTTTCAGGCTCTACGATATCCAACATCAGCAGATACAGATATCTTCTCAGGTACGTCTGTACCGCGCCCAGCTTCTGAATGGGGTTGGAAATCATGCTTTCATCAGCCGCCAGAGGGCTAGAAAACAAAATGCTTTCCGAAGGATTGTTCACGTTAAACAGTGTCAGCAACGCTGCATCCTGAGTGAATGTGATGTTATCGACCAGACCCACCGCCTTAAAAATTTCCAGCTTTGCCGGCACAATGTCATCCAGTGTGTAATATTTGAATTTCGCGTATCGGTTGATACCGTTTTTAGTAATGCCCTTTGCGGCGAACATTTCACGGGCAAGATTTAATTTCTCCCACACGTTCAGGTCTTCTGTGTTGGGTGTTTCTGTTGTTGGTGTTTCTGCTTTTGTTCTAGGCATTATCGTTATTACCTCCTTAATTTTTTCTAGCTGTCTTTGCACTTTCGGGTCTACCTCAGTGTATTTTTGAATTCGCTTCTTCGCCTTGTCGATATAGTAATCTAGGTCGATATCAGCGGTTGTGAGCGTGTTTTGATTGTCAATGAATGTGTGTTCAGGAAAATCGGGAAACGCGCTCTCAGACCACACGGGTGGGTCTACAGGGGCACTCTCCATTTTTCCCGTCGATTTATTCTTCTTTCGCTTTTCGGTTATCCATTTACCCTTTTTAATCTGCCCGTAAATTGGATTCTTCACGGCGTAAATTCGGTTGACCTTCTGGACAGGGATTTTCTCACTGTTTACGATATGGAACGCGCCCGAATAGCTGCTACCCATTTTCGCAATCGTCTGAAAAGCAAAGATATCTTTACAATTTCGGATTGTATCTTCAACGGCTATACCGTTTACCAGATAATCAACCACCGCTTTATCAACAATGGACATGGAATTTGATTTGAATGTGCCGCCCTTATACAACGACACGAATCCGCCTTTTGTTTTGAATTTGTTCTTGCCTGTTTTCTCGTCTACCTCAGCCATGATGCCGATATAGTTGTTCACATCTTTTTGAATGACCTTGATAAAATCGTCGCGTTCCATTTCAAACTTTGTGATATCTGACCATTCAGCTATCAGCCGTTCAGCGGCTTCGACCTCGTTTCGGTCAATGCTGAACATGATACCGTCGGTGTTGATATTGATAAAATCAATGCTTTCACAACTCTGACTGAGTGACACGATCAGCATTGTCATAGCAAGCTGATTAGAGATACACACGCTGCGCCCTGCCCATCGGTCGCACAAATCGTTATATTGATTGAGCATCGCGCCGTAGGTCGTGTTAATCGGCAGTTTCAAAGCATCTGACCGCAGCTTGTCGCCGCTGTGCTTAAAACACAACCGCCGTTCTACTAACTTTCGATACGCGTCAGCACTTCCCATCGACCTTGAGCAATACCCGAAATTCAGCATTGAGTTTGGATATAGACTAGACACATCGTAGTTTAAAATTACTCTGTCAGCGGTGTTCTCAACTATCACACAGGGTTTTGCTCCGTGGATGCCACCCCACGCCCATTTGACAGGGCAACGACCCACTTTGGTTTCTATCCATGCCGAATAGGTCAGACCTTCACGACCCTTTTCCCCGAACAACACTTCATTCGGTATCGATTTATCTTGTATCTGCATGAAAAAGTCATATACCGATTTCGGAATTAAATTCAAATCGATATTGTTGGGGACAACATAATCGCGTTCATCGTTTCGCGGTGTGTATTTCGCATCCAGGATGCGGGCACACAGCTTCGCATTTGTCATACCCAGTGCGTCTGCTACGGGTAAGTTGTACATTTCCGCAATCAGCTTTTTCGCGTCCAGATAATCCAGCTTTCTCACTCGATACAGGTCAACCGTGGAATCAACATCGTATTTGCAGTACCGAATCATTTCTTCTAGTTCATCGGGGTACAACGCCCTGTCTATATCGAAGGGGATACTGCTTTCTACAATGGGTTTCTTCATGTTTCCCTCGATTGCTTTTAGACTTAGGTCTTTCGGAATATCGTCCCTCAAATCGAACGATTTGAACGGCTTTCTTTTTCCGCGAATGAAATCATACCTCCAAGGCTCGCCGCGCTTCTCAATGATGTAATCATTGAAATGCTTCACTTCCAGATTGTCAGCACCTTCCAGCATCGCAAGTAAGATATAATCATCGTAGAATTTGTTATTGAACCCACCAAGGATTAAATCACTTTGACTGCCGATAAAGGACCTTAATCGCGCCGTGTCGTTATGTATCACCGTATACCCAGTAGAATCGGGGCGGCGAAACACCGCAAGCCAATCTTCTTTAGTAACCTCAAGGTCATAGATTAAAACATTATTCATCGCGACCCTTAATAAACAACCGGTAATCAAGCCAAAGTGCAAACAGGCATGTGGCAATCAATTCAAACATGAGCGCAAATCTGTGTATGTTACCCTCGATGATAAATACCAGAACCCCTGCGAATACGGTCGAGCAGACCATCAGAGCGGCGATTTTTAAAGTGTCGGTAAATACACCAAGAATTCTGTCAAAGCGTTCCTCGCGCCTTCTGCGGCGTTCTCGTGCTATCCTGCGTTCTGTTGCGTTCGTCATACCTTTCCCCCTCTCTAAACCCATGACCGACGATATTCATTCATGTACTCAGTGAATAATCGGTCGTCAAAATCCTTAAATTGTGCCAACGCCCGATAAATGGCAACTTCTACAGTGCCTTTTGTCAACAGGTGAATGTAGGAGCATTTTTGTGTTTGCCCGTTCCTGTGAATTCTGTCCCGTGCTTGCTCCAAAATCACACTCCTGTCGGTTGGCTCGTAAAAAATCATCGTGCTAGCTGCGTACAGGTCAATTCCGGCGTTCGCTGTCTGGTACTGACAGACGATAATCTGAATAGATTTATCAGTCTGAAAATCACGCCAGATAGTTTTGTTTTTCTGATCTCCATCTAACACAACGAATTTTATTTTTTTCTTTTTCAGCAGGGTGCAAATCTGCTGAATTGAATACTTGAAATGAGCGAAGATAACGAGTTTTTCTTCATCGGGATACCCGTCTATCAATTCATCCAAGATTGATATTTTTTCGGATTTCAATTCGATAGTTTCATTCTCGTTCTGGATGAAGCCTGCGCAAATCTGCCGCATCTTCAACCGCCGCACAAGCGGATTATCAGCAATCATTTCGTATTCGATTAGTGCGCTTTCTTTCATCATCCGTTTGTATATTGATTTTTCGCCAATCTCTACCTCCACGACTTCATCAGGCAACTTATCGGGCAAATCCAAGCAATCAGATTTTTTAACCCTGTAACTGTATTCGTTTATAATCCCCTGTAATTCGCTCACGTTAATGTATTGGCTTGGTTGGTGGTACTGATTTAAGATGCAGTACCTATCGCAAAAATCGTAATACGACCCGAATAACTCAGACTGCACGCGCCCATGTACGACCTTTGGATACAGGAAAGCGAAAAGGCTGTAGTAATCTTCCAATCGCCCGTTCCCGTGCGGCGTGCCCGTCAGAACGTATCGCCACTTTGACCGAGTTGCCAGCTTTAAAATAAACTTGGCGCGCTTACTCGTCCTGTTTTTGATATAATGCGCTTCGTCTAATACGATGCAGTCCCAGGTCCTGTTGTACGGGCTTTTCTCGTTTCCTCTCCAAATCTTGTCGTAGGTGACTATTGTTATCATCCCTTCAAGTATCCTCCTGTCAGCTGCTTCGAATAATTCTAGGTCGCGGCTCCATGCTCCCGTTGCTGATTTCGGGGCGACTATTAAAATATTTTCGACCTGTTTATTTTTTGCCAGTTCCAACAGTCGAACGAGTGTCGGGATGGTCTTGCCGGTCCCTTGCTCCATGAACAGGGCAAACCCGTTATTTAATCTCAGGTTAGCAAGGGCGATTTTTTGATGTCTGTATAGCTGTAGCATTAGTATTAAACCCCTGTTCAATTTTCAGCAGATCCAAATACAAAAGTTGGTTTGTATCGCGTTTTATCACGCTCTCGGAAATAGACTTGCACTCGCTCCCATCTTTCAATGTGTGAACGATTTTCATATTGTTTCCGAAGGACATTAGCCACCTACCGCAGCTTTGATTTTCGCGTCGTTATCTGTATCCTGCTGTGTCCCCAAAAACAGGTTGATGAAATAAATCTGTCCCTTACCCGTTACCTTTGGCGTTTTACTGATACTGGTATGTCCGTCACCGTGTGAAATCGTGGTTTCCTTGATTTCAAACAGCTTCATTTCCATGCTCCGCTGTGTCGGCATATTGTAGTCAGTGCCTTTTCGGCTGATGAGATAGCCATTTTCACGCATCCAAGTAAACAGTCTGTTCTGTCCCATATCCACGCCGTTCTGTTTCAGCAGCTTTGCCAGTTCGCCTACCAGAATGGAAGTCTTTGCCACAGAAACGGAATTTGCAAATGCCACAAGCGGCTTATCCTGCTCAACCTTCGATTCTAAAGCTACTCTTTTCTCCTGCTCCGCTTTCAGCTCCGTTGCCAATTTGATGATGGTATCGGGGTTCAGCAGCACGTCTTCGATTTTCTGCGGTGTCATGTATGCCCCATGCTTACGGATAGAGGGCAGTACCTCAGATGTAACCCAACGCTTGAATTTCTTTGCATTTGACATCTTGCTTGAGAGAACCAAACTGTAAAGACCGGACTCGTTGATGACGATGGTTTCCTTATCTTGATTGCCATCAAAGAGCATAACTTTTTGTCTGTCATCTTCATCTACATGGCGGTTAATATCTCGACTACCATTTTGGTACCCGAGGATGTCTGCTACATCCTTGCCGACAAACATAACCTCGCAATTTACCGTAGTTGTTCTTACAGAGCCGAACTCCGCATTTTCAAAAATCTGTAAATTATTCATTCACCTACCCTCCTTTCATTCTTCCAAGAAATACTCAATGCTCACGCCAAAGTAGTCGGCAAGAACTTTGAGTTTGTCCACTTTTGGCTTGCTTCTGCCTGTTTTCCAATCGGACAAAACAGATTGTGCAATCCCTGTATCCTTAGATACTTGGTATGCCGTTTTGTTGTTTTTGTCCAATAATTCTGCAAATTTTTCGTACACAATTACACCGCCTTTCCGTACCGTTTTATATTTACAATACTACGCATTTGTGATATACTTCAATTACCAGTCGAAGTAACGCATTTTCGGTGCTACTCATTTTCGTAGTACGGTTGTAGTATATCACTCATACGCGTAGTAGTCAACCCATTTACTCCGAAATTGCGTCGCAAAACTCCATTTTGTGAAAGGTGGATAAACTATGTATGAAATTTTTGAGCAATTACTACAAAAATTCGGAGTAACATCCTATCAGGTATCAAAAGCAACCGGTGTATCTCAATCTACATTGAGCAGTTGGAAAACAAGACGAAATTTAATCAGCCCAGATAAAGGACAGAAAATCGCAGATTACTTTGGTGTGTCTCTTGGCTACCTGATGGGGACAGAGGAAGAAGAACCCAACGCCATCGACAAGGAAAACAACCCTATCGTTCTGGATGATGATGCACTGGAGCTTTTGGAAGAATTAAAAGAAAGACCGGAAATGCGAACCCTATTCAGCGTTTCCAGAAAAGCCACAAAAGAAGATATTTTAAAAGCTGTTAAAATCATCGAAGCATTAAAAGGGGATGATTGATGATGGAGTATTACATCAGATACATAGATATGCCCTCAGCCACAAAAGGAATGACTATCGAGGATTCAGATGGATTTTTCAATATTTACATCAACGCCAGCCTGTCCGCAGCAGAGCAGGAGGAAGCCATCAAGCATGAGATTCGCCATCTGGAACGAAATGATTTTGACACAGAAAAAAGTCTCCTAGAAGCAGAGACTTTATAATAAAAAAATCCCCCTGCGATACCACCATATCACAAGGGGAAAGAAAGTCGTTACCTAACAACCCTCTAAACAGAAACTATCATAATTCATGAATTTTGTCAAATTAAGGAGGGTAAATCAATGAAAAAGCATTTTGTTGTAATTTTGTCCGCTGCAATAGCGTTCGGGGCATGTGCCTGCGGTGGAGAAACAACCGATAAGACAGAAGAAAAAGAATCTACCAAAGCTGCTGAGGACGTTCCACATCGTACAGGCGATGAAATTGTTGGTGTGAGTGATAAAAACATCAGTGACCTTGATGTCACATTTAGTGATACTGTCCGTGATGATACTACCGGAAATTGGCGATTGGCGATGGCAAGCACTTCTGAGGATTTCTTGTCTTATGCCGTTTCTTACTATGAAAATTATTTCAAATCCGATGATGAGACCCACTTTTTCATCAATACAACACTCGGCACAACCGCATCTGTCTCGAAGATGACGAATATGTTGTGTGTAAATGTATATGAACACGTTGAGGGAGAAGAACACTCTGCTAACAACCTTCCTGAGGGTATGAGTTTAGGACAATATTGGATCTATCTTGATAACGGAGATATTGAAAAAATCGGATAATACATCATTTCCAATTTTCAAAATCGAACATACTTACCTTTGCAATTTCACCTGTGAACCAACACCGAAAAAATCAAAATTTAATCCAAAAAAGCATAACAAGTTTGTTCGAAAATCAGCCATCCAGCTGTGTATGATTTCTGTTGTGGGGTAATCTAATATATCTCACAACAGATTTTTTAACATGAACATAACAGGAACATAACAAGTTTGTTTTTCAATTCTGTTATGGCTGAAAGCATTGATTTTTAGGCTTTTTCTCTTATATATAACATATAT
>OLQX01000662.1_pt1 | contig 38323 bp, 52 predicted proteins | sample 1672581 | NCBI WGS metagenome assembly OLQX01 (sample SAMEA3136701, study PRJEB25190) | human gut metagenome | reverse complement strand
ACAGGTCCGCATAGGCTTCCTGCCATTGTCTCAATGTGTCGGAACGTTTTCTCTGCATCGCACTGAGCTCATTACGGATCTTTTTGTACCGGTTGCTGTAGTTCCAGGTTTTCCTTCCCTTCTTTATGGTACCGTCCGCATTGTAATTATCCTGATTGGATGCCCGTCTGGAGCGTTCCAGTTTCCGCTGCATCTTCCGGATCTTTTTATCCTGTACTTCAATCCCTTCTCCGAGTTCTGTAAGATGACATTTCGTATCACTCACTGCAGCAACAGTGGAAGTCCCGATGTCAATACCAATCCTCCCGGCACCCACTGCATGTCTTAACGGCGGTATCCCTTCCTGTACCAACTGTACGTAGTATCTCCATCCGGTACTGAATTTCTTTCTTACAATCCGGCAGTATTTTGTCCTATCGTTTAAAGCAGAAGTCTCGTAACACCAATGATCCGTGTTTTGGTTTTTCGGTAAGGAAACCTTGAGGACCAGACCACGGTTCTGTCTCTTCGGAGATGCATTGATGTATACCTTTCCGTCTTTGTAAATGATACCTGTTGTATTCTTCTTGCCTTCGAAACTTAAGAATTCATCCCATTTCTTGTAATGGATCTGTTTACCGGTAGAATACAATACTTTTTCTACACCTTTCCATACTGAGTCACTGATCTTCTGATAGACATCGGAGTGTACGTATTTCAGATGGTTTCTTAATTTTGTGGCGGATTTTTGGAGGTCGTATTGTGTGAGCCTGTAAGACTTTACAATCATGGATAACTGTTTTGACAGGGCTTCTTTCTCTGGACCTTTTTCAAGCGCCACATACTGCTGTAAGAGATCGATATACGTTTTGTCACGTTTCAGCAACGTGATCTGCCGGATCGCAAAACGACGGACTGTATTACCGATCTTAGCTACTTCCCGGAAATAGTTTTCCAGGTAACACTGGTCGGAATATTTCTTTGTATTCAGTTTTAATTCCAGCGTGTAAGTAGGCATGATCATTTCCCTCCATTTTGATAAGGAGAGATTACTCTCCAAATCAAGGACTCCCTCATCTAAAGATGAGGAGTGTGAGTGCTTGATTTCTTAGTTATACTCACAATAAGGATCACTTTTTGGAAAACTCGTCAGAAATATAAAAATATTTTACAAATTTGTGTACTAACGGAGTTTCCTCTGCACGCCAAGAGGCGGCAGCTTCCACTCCTTATTTCTATGTGATGACGTCCAAGAGTTCCTCAAGAAAGTTGCCGAGTCCAAATAAGTTGTAAACTCAAAAAGAGACATGCAGTTATTACTGTGTGTCTTTTCTTTTGCCTTTGTATTCTAATATTGTGTATCCGGATTCGGATACTCTATTTATCGCACACTCTTCAATCCCATATTTAATACAACAAATAAACGTATACATTCAAGGAGGAGTTGAAAATGCGTGTTTTAAAAAATGATACTGCAGACTTCAGTATCGAAATAAAAGATCTTAGCAACCTTTACATTGCAAAGGTGACCGAAAGTCAGATCAGATTTATCTATGATGGAAAACGTTATATTCTGTCAAAAGACGATCCGGATGACGATTTTATAACTATGTATAAGGTCGTTTCAAAAAACACCCTGCGTGAAATCAGTACGCAGATTACGTCGATTGATATCTGTCTTCTGATCAGAGACTCATCAAACTCTGATGCAAACAAAGAGTATTTCGCAAGAATGCTTACAAAGTTAGAGTTTGCCACAGGTATGTACGAATCTGAGTATGCTTCTAAAAAAGCAGAACTCGAACAGATTCATGCGGATATGATGATGGATCTTGACTCTGATTTTGATCCCAGAATAGCAAAATTTCTGGGAGTCTGCTGTTAAACAAAAGAAATTGAGCCTGCTTTTTAGTGGGCTCCTTTTTGTGTCCGGATTATTGGACTCGATATTATAAAACTAAATAAAAAGACACGAGCTGACGCCCACGAAATACCTGGCTACGAAAAGAAAAGAGCCCACCATGAAGGCAAGCTCTTTCCTTTTATGCACCGATCATTGGATTGACGTATGTTACGCCAATGTATACGCCGCCAGCGATAAACACAAGCAGCATACCAGCCGTCAGCAAACTCTTACCAAGAGCCTCTGCATCGTAACTATATTTGATACGACAGACTGCTAACAAAGCGACACCGATGATTGATAAAATAGCTCCAACGGTTAATAAAAATAATAACATTTTAATTCCTCCTTATATGTGTACGTTTTGTTTGTTGTCCTAAATATGTGCTTCGTTCGAACACAATTACAACAGATACCGTAATTTTGTAGCCGATCATTCGTTGCCCTCTCTTTTTGTGTCCGATTTATTGGACACTATATATAAAATCAACTTCAGCGGACACGAAATAACGACAACGAAAACATCAGGCTACGAAAAGAAAAGAGCCCGCCATAAGGCAGACTCTCTTTTTCTTGTTAATCGTTGTCTGTGTTCCATGGTAACTTGATAACCTTTTCTGCATCGACAACTTTCTCGTTATGATACCAGGATGTCCATGGATTGTACGTCCAGTATTTATCTTCTTTGACTTTCTGATTCCATTCAGAAACATCTTTGATTGCTAATATTTTTGCAGCATCATCGTTTCCTGCATCCGCAATCTTTACTTCGTTAAGCAAAGCGTTGTATCTGATCTCGTTTTTCATAATCTTTGAGTCTGTTCCAATATGAGCTGAAACAAAGATGATAAAGGAAACGAAAACAACCCAAAACGCAATGGATGATAACCTTTCTGCTATTTCACCAATGCTTGTAAACATCGTTTCTGTGTATACGATATAGAAAACAATCATAGCAATAAGTGCGACTAAAAAGATAAGCATAATAATATTCTCCTTTTCTTTGTGTGTAATTGTTGGTTATCTTAAATATGTATTTCGTTCGGGTTTAATAACAATAGGTACACTGACTGTGTAACGGATCATTCGTTGCCCTCTCTTTTTGTATCCGATTAATTGGAGATGAAATAACGGCAACAAAAACATCTAGATACGAAAACATCTTGCTACCAACCAAAGTATATACATCCGATAGCAATGATAATTATCTCCAATATAGCGACACCACGATCTTCAGAACCAGATAGAATGCCAAACAAAATAGTTCCAACAAGCAAAACACCAAATATAGCATCTAACATAATATTTTCTCCTTACATACGTACGTTTGTTAATAGTTTATTTCCCTATCATTAATAAGGCTCATTTTTTGAAAACTTCGTCAGATTTCTTAAGATTTCGGATCCGTTTTTTCTGTAACCAAAAGAAAAAGAACCCACATATTAACATACAGGTTCTATTCTCTTTCTTTTTCTCTTTCGTTTTTGGTTACATTTTGGCGGATCCTATTCGTTCGGATTCTCCAAACCGAACGCAGACCAGTCGTCATCCGTTCCTTCGTTTTCTAATGATAAACGATATGAATCGATATCAAGAATTGCATCGACCATAACATAGGAGTAGTTCTGATCTCCATTTTCGTCCTCAAAGGATAATCTCATGGTATTGTATTCGCCATGGGCGGAATTGTAATACGATCTAACACGTCCAACATCTAATCCATTCTTATCGTACAGACGATTAATTTCGTTGTCATCTGGATTTTGATAATAGATATGCCATGTGTCATCGTACTTTACAAAAACCGGCTCTAAAGAATTAGATACTGATTTTGAATCCGCTCTCTGCTCTGTTATTTGAGTGCTTTCGTTTGAATTCTCGTTAAGATCAGAATAATAACAGCCGGTAAGATACAAAGACATGATCAGGACCGCTAAAACTAATAATCCTCTCTTGTTTGTTACATTGTGTTTCATTTTTGTTTCCTCCTTTTCGGTGTGTGATTTTTTTTTGTTATCCTAAATATGTAACGAATCATCGCACACAAAAAAAATGGAAACAAAAAGAGACCAACCAATCGGTCAGTCTCTAATGTAAGTTTAGTCTACTTTGATATCGGTGCATCTGTAGAAAATCTCCGGATCAAAGTTTGGGAGTTCTTTAATGACATTTTTGTCTTTTTCTGACAGGTTATCCCACCAGTTCTGTCTATCCTCGATTGACGAGTAGTAATCATAGTGATCATCTTTCCCTTTATACACGGTAAGTGAAATATCGGATAATAAAGCTCTTGCATCGGATGCAAACCAATCGATCGGTGCCCAGTCTGATGGTTTATTAAAGAACCTCATCTTTGATTCTGTATCCGTATTGAAACAACCAAAATTGAACGAAGAATAATTCCAATCTCCAACATTTCTATCTCCCTTGTTGTTATCACCTACGTTACTGTCTCCAATGTTCTTGTCTCCTGTGTTTCGATTTCCATAGTTTTCGCAACCTGTATTTTTGTATCCAAGATTTCTATCACCAGAGTTTCTGTGTCCAGAATTTTGATCGCCAGTATTGCAATTTCCCTTATTGCAATCTCCAGAATTACCAATTCCGGAATTATCAAGACCTGTGTTAACAGTCTGTAATACCTCTTCCCAGGAAAGTTCGCGTACGATTTCAAGCTTATTAGTACATGATTTTTCACCATTTGTTTTGATATCTCCATAAGCAACCACTTCAGCAACTTTGTTTTCTGGGTTAAACGAATAATAATTAAAACAATCTAATAACCGGGTACAAAAATGCATTCCGTGACCACAAATTTCAATTTCTCCTTCTTCCTCGAATTTACCAGGACAAGTATATTGCTTTGGTTTAGCTCCTGCTGGTCTACAGGTCCAATTCGAATAAAAAACCTTGTATCCACGTACGGGTCCACTCATCTTTGTTACTTCACTCATTTTGTTTCCTCCTTTTTATGTGTGTTTGTTCTTTGTTATCCTAAATATGGGATAAGACTGCTGCACACAAATACTCTGGAAACGAAAAGAGACCAACCAATCGGTTAGTCTCTAGTGTGAGTTTAATACACTTTGATTCCCGTACATCTATAAAAGATATCTTCATCGAAATTTGGAATCGCAAAGATACATCTCTTTTCAGAATCATCTAATTCATTCCACCACTTTTGAGCCATATTACGATTTTCATCCTGTGAGAAAACTTTAAAGTATCCACCTGCTGTTTCATAACTTTGGTTTACTTCTTTTTCTTCGTCAGTCATGTCCTCTTTATCTATCCATTGAATCGTTTCCTTTGGTATACTCATCAATAGCAATCTTGCATCGGATTCTAACCAATCGTAATAAGTCCAATCTGATGGTTTGTTAAACAGCGTCATTGTTGGTACTTCTGTGTTAAAACAACCGGTGTTGTAAGAAGATGCATTCCAGTCACCGGTATTAAAATTACCAATGTTGCAGTCTCCTACGTTATTACTTCCATAATTCCAGTTGCCTGTATTCATGTCTCCGTTGTTATTATCTCCAACATTTCCAAATCCTGGATTATAATCTCCGGTATTTCTATTGCCTGCATTTTGATCTCCGGTGTTTCTATGACCAGCGTTATAATCACCAGCATTGTTGTATCCGAGGTTGCGATCTCCTGTGTTAAAACCTCCAATATTAAAAGCTCCTGTGTTGTGACTTCCAGCATTACCAGATCCAGTATTACTATGACCAGTATTCTTACGTCCTGTGTTGTAACTTCCGGCATTATCGTTACCGGTGTTAGAAAATCCAGTGCAATTATTTCCAAGATTGGTAAGAGCTATCACTTCACTCCATGGAACTTCACGTACGATTTCTAACTTATTGGTACATAATTTGTTACCATATTTCTCACTTTCACTTATAAGAACCTTCCCATAAGCAATCACTTCGGCTACTTTGTTTTCAGGATTAAAGCTATAATAAGAAAAACAGTCCGATAAACGTGTACAAAAATGCATTCCATGTTCGCTGAGATCGAGATGACCCATTTCTACAAACTTTCCAGGACATGAATATTGTTTTGATATCGCCCTATCATTTGGTCTACAGGTCCAATCCGGATAAAATACCTTGTATCCGTGTATTGGTCCGTTTGTTTCTGTCACTTTACTCATTTTGTTTCCTCCTTTTTGTGTGTAACATTTTTATTATCCTAAATATGTGTTTGGCTGCGGCACACAAAAAAAATCGGAAACAAAAAGAGACCAACCGATTGGTCAGTCTCTAGTTTGTGATTAATTTACCTTGATTCCTGTACATTCGAAGAAAATATTAGGATCAAAGTTTGGAATTGCTTTAATGACAGCTTTGTCGGAATCCGAAAGATCATTCCACCATTTTTGTCTACCATCTATGTTGTTAATAACCTTCAGGTATCCACCTGTTGTTTTGTAAGTTGGGTAAGAAGTCTTCTCGTCATCGGTCATACAAGCTTCTTTTTCCCATTTTGTTGATACGTCTGGCATACTGTCTAACAAAGCGCATGCATCGCTATCCTGCCAGTCAGTATAAGTCATGTTAGAAGGCTTATTGAACATTATGATTTTGTGTTCTTCGGTGTTGAAACAACCAGAATTGTGAGATGATTTATTCCAGTCTCCAGAATTAGAATCACCAAGATTCCGATTGCCTGTATTTTCAGCTCCCAGGTTAAAATGTCCACTATTAAGATCACCTGTGTTATTATCCCCCGTATTACAGTTACCAATATTTTCGTCACCGGTATTATAATATCCAGCATTTTTACATCCAGTGTTATTACTGCCTGAATTTTCATAACCTATATTAAAATCACCTGAATTACAATCACCAGAATTCCAACCACCGCTATTATAAGAGCCAGTGTTTTTGTTTCCTGAATTTTGAGATCCTGTATTATAATGTCCAGAATTTTGGTTTCCAGAATTCCAATATCCTCTGTTATCATCGCCAGTGTTGAAATCTCCAGTATTATAATCTCCAGAATTCAAATTCCCAGCATTTTCATTTCCAGTGTTTTTTAACCCAGTACAGTCATTGCCAGTATTAACAAGATCTAATACTTCTTTCCAGGAGAGTTCCCGCACGATTTCGAGCTTATTTGTACATGACTTATCACCCTCTGTTACGACATCACCGTAAGCGATTACTTCGGCAACTTTGTTTTTACTGTCAAAGCCATAATAATTGAAACAGTTTGCTGCTTTTTGACAGAAATGCATTCCGTTGCCACAAACTTCGATTTCTCCTTCTTCTTCGAACTTGCCTGGACATGTATACTGTTTTGTATTCCCGCATGGACTGCAAGTCCAGTCCGGTCTAAATACCTTATATCCGTGTACAGATTCATTCTTTTTGGTCTCATCACTCATTTTGTTTCCTCCTTTATGTGTACTTAATTATTTGTTTTAAATATGGGACTGGACTGCTACACACAAAACATCCGGAAACAAAAAGAAAAGAGACCTCATATGTGAGATCCCTTGTTCTATTTAAAGCTGGTTTTCGATTGCTCTTAACGCGCTATACAAAATACGTCCTTCTTCTGTGACTGTAAGCACGTTCATATACGGAATTGTCGGTTTTTCTAAGTACTGTTCCAACTCTGTTCCTGCAACCTTATCAGACATCTTGTAATACTTGTTTGATAATTCGTCGTAATTCGGAAATGGTCGTGATTCGATCTTGAAGATATCACTCCAGGATTCCTTTACATAAGGCTTCACTTCGTCATAACCGCTTCTCGTCTCCAAAAAGATATGTTCGTTTTCTTTGATTGCGTTCGCACAGTCTAAAACTATAAGAGCATCATCTGCTTTCCAGATTTCATCAAAGCATTCGATTGCTGTTCTCGGCTGTGTCTTGAAAAATTCATCAATCTGGTCAAACATTGGGAATTCCCAATCGAAAAGACTTATCATGCAAAGCATTTTTAACATCTTTTCCTGACTGTTTGCTCTTAAACCATATCTCTTCTTGATTTCTTCTTTGCTCATTCTTATCATTTTTGTTTCCTCCTTGTTTGTGTGTCCATCGTTATCTTAAATATGGGATAAGATTATTACACACAAAGTAACCGGAAACGAAACATGTTTGCAATCGAAAGAAAGAGCCCGAAATGTCTGAATCTCTCAAACATTTTAGACTCTATTCTTTGATTAGTCTTCTCCGTACATGCAGATCTCGCACATGTACTTACAATTAGCACAATGTTCGTTGTACCATCGCATCCAGTCTTCCTGTGTGAGTTCGTGCGTTACGTTCGCTTTTGTCCAATAATCTTGATACATGAAATCGCAACTGTTGGACATATCTTTTTTCTCTGGCATACTTGTTTCCTCCTTGAATTGTGTGCTTTATTGGTTAACCTAAATATGGTACTAACTACTGCACACAAAAACACCTGAAACAAAAGAGAGACCAACCAAAAGGTCAGTCTCTGATTTTTGTTAGGACTCAAGCTGTACATTTACACCAGTACATTTATAGAAAATGTCTGCGTCAAAATTCGGAATTGAAAGAATTGTCTTCTTTTCAGAATCATCTAATTCATCCCACCACTCTTGAACCATATTACGGTTTTCATCCTGTGAGAAAACTTTAAGGTATCCGCCTACTGTTTCATAACCTGGATTTAATTCTTTTTCTTCATCAGTCATGTTGTCTGACCAAATCCATTCAACTGTACGATTTGGAATATCGTTCAGCAGATGACACGCTCTACTTTTTAACCACTGACTATAAGTCCAGTTTGATGGTTTGTTGAACAGCATAATTGTTGGCTCTTTTGTATTAAAGCAGCCATTATTATAGGAAGACAGGTTCCAGTCGCCAGTATTTCGGTTTCCAATGTTTCGATTTCCGGTATTATAATTTCCAGAGTTATAATTTCCAGTATTACTCTTTCCTCTGTTATTGTTTCCGGTATTATTATTTCCTGTATTTTCATAACCTGTATTGCTATCTCCTACATTCTTGCGTCCAGTATTATGATGTCCAGTATTTTGATCGCCAGTGTTGTAATCACCGTCATTGTAATTACCTATATTATAATCTCCTGTATTTGACTTCCCGGTATTATAACATCCTGCGTTATAATCTCCTGAATTTCTGTACCCAGAATTGTAATGTCCAGTATTATCATAGCTGCTGTTATGGTTTCCTGTATTATGGTCTCCAGTGTTATGATCTCCTACATTTCCGCGTCCTGAGTTGTAATAACCTACATTCCGGTCACCCTCGTTGTCAGAACCAGAGTTATAATTTCCAGTATTACATTCGCCTGTGTTACCAATTCCAGTACAATCCTTGCCGATATTAACAAGACTTAAAACTTCTTCCCAGGAAAGTTCCCGAACAATTTCAAGTTTGTTTGTCCAACATAGCGTACCATGTTCACTTTTTCCAATATCGCCGTAAGCTATTACTTCGACTACATGAGTATTGCTATCAAACTTGTAAAATCCAGATTTGAAATAACCAATTGGGTTCGTACGAAATGTCATTCCCCGTTTTTGGACATCCATTTCGTCGTCTTCAAATCTAGCTGGACAAGTATATTGTCCCTGTGCATCATGTTCTCGGGGATTACAGGACCAGTCAGGATTAAATACCTTGTATCCATACGCTCTGTCGCTTAATCTTGTAACATTAATCATTTTTCGTTTCCTCCTTTATTGTGTGTGAGTTCTTGTTATCCTAAATATGGGACTAAACTACTGCACACAAAAGAAACGGAAACAAAAAGAAAGAGGCCTCAATTGAAGTCTCCTCTTTGCATTTTTAGTCCGCTCTGATTCCTGTGCACTCGTAGAAAATATCAGGATCAAAGTTCGGAATCGCTTTGATGGCATCCTTCTCCATCAGAGAAAGATTATCCCACCAAGACTGAATAAGATCCAAGTTTTTCAGTCTTTTCAGGTAACCGCCTGCTATTTCATAAGTCGGATGCAACTCTTTTTCTTCATCAGTCATATCCTCTTTATCTACCCATTCGACTGTTCTTTTTGGCATCTGAGTTAACAAAAACCTTGCATTGGACTCTAACCAACGACGAAAAGTCCAATTCGATGGTTTATTAAACAACATAATTGTTGTTTCTTCTGTGTTGAAACAGCCGGTATTAAAAAATGATTTGTTCCAGTCCCCAGTATTCCAGCTGCCAATGTTACAGTTACCAGAATTATGTTTTCCAATATTCCAGGTTCCGGTGTTGCTGTCTCCACTGTTGTAGTCGCCTGTATTGAAATTTCCTTCATTATAATTTCCAGTATTGCCATCCCCATCGTTTCTGCCTCCAGCATTATCGTTTCCAGCATTGCCTGGTCCTGTGTTTTTGTTTCCGGAATTACAGCGTCCAGTATTATAATCACCTGTGTTCCAGTTTCCAGTATTACTATCACCAATGTTGTGGTCACCGGTGTTCCAGTCTCCTTCGTTACAAGATCCAGCATTCCGGTGACCAGCATTTTCGTTTCCCGTATTACGTAAACCAGTGCAATTCTTTCCAATATTGACGATTCGTAACACTTCATCCCACGGGACTTCACGCACGATTTCAAGCTTGTTCGTGCATGACTTATCACCATCTGTTCTTACCTCACCATAGGCAATAACTTCTGCAACCTTGTTTTTGCTGTTAAATTCATAATAATTAAAACATTTGGCAGCTGTTTGACAGAAATGCATTCCATGTTCGCAAATTTCAAGTTCTCCTTCTTCTTCGAATTTACCTGGACAGGCATACTGTTTGCTTGAACCCCCGATTGGTTTACATGTCCAATCCGGGTTAAACACCTTGTATCCATGTACAGGCCCACTTATTTTTGTTACTTCACTCATTTTGTTTCCTCCTTTATTGTGTGTGTGTTTGTTATTCTAAATATGGGATAAAACCATCGCACACAAAAACACTGGAAACAAAAAGAGACCAACCCCAATATAAAGTCGATCTCTAATTTGCTTAGCCTTCCCTAGTACTATTTGAAATATCGATGCTAATTTTCAATGCATCCATCAGATTTCTAGCAATCGCTTCTGCCATATTAACTGGTACTGCGTTTCCGATCATTTTGTATCCATTATTCGCATTTTCATACATGAATTCAAAATCATCCGGAAACCCTTGTAGTCTTGCTACTTCTCGGACGCTCATTCTTCGATACCGATCTTTAGCACCCGGGACAAAACAGTACGAATCTTTTGATATCTGCTGCATTTTTGGTGCGTTTGGATGTATCTGACATTGGCGTCCGGATGCCTGCACTGTAAAACCAGGCTCATCCCAGCTGCGGACACGGTTTCTGGACATAAATACCGGAGAATAACTATCAACATAATATTCATGGTTATTAACCGCTGCAGGATTACGTTTGTTTCTTGCAAGTGTTGGAACAGCATTGTCTCGTAAATCCCAAATAGCATCCTTCAGTGTTACAATATGTTCTGGATCTCCGTCTGGAAATACAAATGAAATATCAAGATCAGTTCGGATGCCAATATAGAAGATCCGTTCTCTCGTTTGCGCTAATCCATAGTTACAAGCATTTGTTTTATATACGGAAACGTTGTAACCAGACTCGGCAAACAAAGAAAGGATCCGATCAACCGCATCCGCATGTTTCTTTGATATCATCCCGGGAACATTCTCAGCTACAAAGAATTGTGGTCGAAATTCCCGGAGCACACGAATGTATTCAAAGAAAAGCTGTCCTCGCTTATCTTCAATTCCTTTTCCGGCTCCGGCTACCGACCACGACTGACATGGCGGTCCGCCTATAATTCCTGCCAATTGTTCTCCTGGTTGTAACCTAAGATAGGGTTCAAGATCTGATTTAGTTACATTTCTGATGTCGCCTTCAATTAGATGCGTATTTTTATGATTTCGTTTGTACGTTTCCCAGATTGTGGCATCGAATTCATTGGCGACCGGAATTTCGAAACCGGCTCGTTCGAACCCGAGATCCATTCCGCCACATCCAGAAAACAGGCTGATTATTTTATAACTCATATTTAGGTCTCACTTTCTAATTTGATGACCTAAATATGGGTTGAGTGCTCGTTTGCTGACTTAATTTCGTTTTAGTTCAAGTTCTCTAAAAACTTCATCTCTGGAAGTACCGCATTTAATTAGCGGTACAGACAATAAAGAGCATTTCGTTCGTATGCTGATAAAGCTTGGTCTTGTTACAGGTATCTACGAACAGGAATATATCGATATCGTAAATGTCAAAAACGAGATAGAGGAGAAAAACTTGCGTGACGATCACTGGTTCCCGGAACAGACCTCGGATCAGTTTGAATCGTAACAAAAGGAAAGAACACCTGTTAGAATCTCATATGAGATTCCGATGGGTGTTCTTTTGTTGTTTACTGTTTACAACGGTTTAACAGCAGAAACTGTTATGTTTCATCTTTTACTAACTGTTCCATAGCTTCGTTCATGGCCGCACGTAATCGTTCTGCTGTCTCAAGAAGATTAGATACCTTAGCCATACTGTCTGAACCGTTTAAGATGCCTGCATACGCACATGTTGCTTTTCCGTACTGGTCAAAAAACAATGTTGCGTCAATAGTGCCACAAAACAGTCGTTTTGCAACCATACCATAATACAACTGGTCGGTAGCGATTTTGTCTGCTTTTATTGACTTGTTGTTTGGAACGAACTGGAATGTAGAATCGTTAATTTTGATACTATTACAAGCCTGCGTAAAAGCTCGCTTCTGTAAGTCGACCAATTCTCTACAATCTTCCCTTCCGTCTAATACGTTTTTTACTTTGTTTAAGTAATACTCTGCTGCTGTCATTTTTGTTTCCTCCTTGAATTGTATAGTTTTATTTGCTTCGTACTAAATATGTGTCAAAAATGAGGAAACTAAAACAAAGAAACTAATCATCATACAAATTATTCTAACTGATCCAATTATAATCCATAACAATGAAAGTATACCTTTGTCCTTGTAAAACGTTTGATATCGTGTCTACGGATACAAACCCCGAACCTTTAGTTTCGAACCATTCGACGTCTATTATTGAACGTTAGTAGTTCAATAATCATAAATCAAGTACTCAAACCCAGAAACTTTAGCTTCTAGGGTTAATTTTGTTTTCATTTCCTTTGTGTGCATCATTCGTAACTATTTGTTTGCACACGTATCAGTCGGAAACAAAAACAAAGAGGCAGCCAACTTGATTCTTATGTTTCGTTTCTGCCTCTGTTTCACCTTATTTTGTTGTCGCTTTCTTTGCAACGATCCATTTGTTACTGATTGTTGGATCGTATATTAGTTCTTGTTCTAATGACATCGTTTGAATATTGAATCCTTTTGGAAGTTCCGCAATTTCGTTAATAAAACGTATCGTTTCAAAATTTCTTGTACCTAAACAGATAACCGTCTGTACCGTTTTAATTAGCGTTTCAATTAGCTCATACCAAGATTGTGGATACATTTCTTTTAATTGCGAAATACATTGAATCAAGTAATCGATACTCATTCCACATGTTCTTGCAAGGACACACAAGCCTGTATCTATATAACACATACTCGCTTCGTCAAGTATAACCTTTACTATACGTGTGTCACTCTCATTTGCGAAATACTGTTTGCGGTACTGTTTGATAAAGAAATTCATAAACAAGATTGAATACAAGTCACATTCTAATGATCGTGTCACAACCACTGCAATGTTATCCTGAGTTCTAAGTTTATCGATGATTTCTGTAATATTTGTTTCGTTATCTGACATCAAATCTTCCAATAACATCTTACAGGTAATCAACGTATTCATTAACATTTTTGGTGCATTTATATATAAACGCTCTTTGTTTTGATAAAAGAATTCCAGTGCAAGTGCTTCGTCTCTGTTTTTGAGCTCAAGATGTGCGTCACAGATTTCCTGTAATTCACGAAGATTATCCGTTACTTCATCATAAGAACACGACCCTTTTTTAACTGCTCTCATAACCTCATTTGTCATGACTTTCATTTCAAGCTGTTCGAAAAATTCGTCTCTTTGTCCTTCTCTTCTGTTTCGAACCTGGTTTACTTTGCATAATGCCTCAACAAATTCTGCTGCTTCCTCTTCATTTGTAATCAATTTAAAGTAGTCTATCGGATGTTTGTCTAAATTTAATTCGATTACATCATATCCCGGAAGCAATTCTTTTACATGATCAACATCGATCTTGATACCATGAATCAGGAAATTACTGTCTTTGTTTGCATATTTCAGGTTCGGATCAATATAGCAGTAATTTTTTCCAGAACCCGGTGCTCCGATTACTAATGTATTACTGTTATGATTTAAGTTTGTAACTACTTCGACATCTTTTCCAAGAATCTTAAACGCACCGTCGTAGCCTTTTGGTAACTTATGCTGCATATTGTGTTCCTTATTTATTTTACTCTTTTTGATTATATTATCTGTCTTTTTGTTTCGTTTTGTAAATAATACCATACAATTCGCTCCTTCTTGAATGTTTCATTTGTTTGTTACCTCTTAAATATGGATAAGAATGAAACAAAGAAATCGGAACGTGTGACTATCAAAATGTATTCCTTTGTAAATGAGTCGCACATGTTTAGATATCGTAATGAATCAAAGAGAAAGATCCCGGTTGTTTCTGGTACTTGTATCACACCTATTCATGAGTTATATCATGACTTTGTAACAACAATAAGGCTCATTATTATTTCGATTCGTGAGTAATGTCAAAGTATTCGTATTTTCTACACAACCAAATAAATATATCCAACATAATGTCTTCGTAAACAAAATGAACAGGTGAATTCGGCATAACAATAGCAACTTTTGTTTCGGTTTTTAGTTTTGTTATGCAGTCAGTAAGAATATTATTACATTCTGAATGAATGTTATGTTCTAATACCAACGGATTGTACACCTGAGCTATCAGCAACAAACATGTCGTTAGTAATGTTCGAAATCGAATTTCATTCATTTCTGGTTTCGATATTATATCATTATACGATCGAAGCATCGACGACGGTATTGATTCGTTGTTTTCAGATCGTTCATAACTCTTTTTAAGTTCAGAATTTAATAATTCAAAGACATTTTTAAATGAACAATTCTTTCTTGCTAATGTTTCTTCTATTGCGTTAACTAAAAGCTGTTTCTCCATTTCGTCATAAATAGTTTCTTTGTATGAGTCGGATACAACTCTGTCGTTTTGAATCAAAAGATCCACAAACCATTTCGCTTCCTGTTTGTTTGTAATCAATGAGAAATAATCAATAGCATGTTTCATCGGGTTTAATTCGATTACTTCATAATCCGGAAGCAGTTCTTTTACTTGGTCCGCGTTTGCTTTTGGGTCATGAATCAGAAAATGGTGATTCTCTGCTGCTATCTTTGTAATTGCGTTACGATATTCATTCGAGATTATGAATATTTTTGTTTCCTGCATAATACGCATACTTTCCTTTCCTGGTGTTTCGTTTTCCATTGTTTTAAGCCCAAAGTAATTGACAATCCAGGACTATTGAACTACTAATGTTCAATAATAAACGACTATTGAACTACTAACGTTCAATAGTATTAAGCTTCATGTCTGATATTAATCAGGCTCACAATCTGGAAAACTCGTCAGGAAATTACAAAATATTTCTAATTATTTTGTATACGAACGGAGTTTCCTCTGCATACCATAAGGTGGCAGTTGCCACTCCTTATTTCCTATGTGATATTTGTTATTCTGTGTATAGTATTAATAACTGATAATTTCCTTCCTGTTTCGTTTCCTGTTGGTGTTAATCACTAACGCTATTTTAGGTTCTATTGAACAAAGAAAGCCTGTATCCATAATTTGAACACAAGCTTTCCATTTCTAGTTATCTGTCTTCGAAATCATCAAAATCTTCATCGTATTCTTCTATTTCGATTCCATCTGTTTCGGGTGTTTCGATTCCGCTGCCAGCATCGTTAAGAATACGTTCCTGAATCAATTCATCTACATAGTTAGCAAGTTCGATAGCATCACCTAAACCCATTTCCTGTCCACGTGGAGAACCAGCAATTCCGGCATGTCCTCCTGCTAACGGTCCCCATGCTGCCTGAACGATTTCGCATGCATTTAATCCGATTGCGTTTTCATCGTAAAATGAGAGTGTAATATCTTTTCTTGTACTGTTATAAGAAACGATTGCAGGACTTACTCTGTTAAATACCGATGATTCATAATTCACGTTGCAGAACAGATTTTTTGTTGAAAATACTCTTACGTTTGGGCTGTCCAGATATATGCATTTTTCTACTTTATCGTATATATCCTGCTTCCATTTGATACCGGCTTCAATCATTTCGTTATGACGTGGTCTGTCTTCGTTTACGATATCCGAAATCGCATCAGCCGTATCGAGAACCAGATTTGTAATATCTACAGCACCGCTGCTTCTTCTTAAATCTGGTACTGCCTTGTCCGTGTAATTGTAAAACGCATTTAATTTATCCTGAATATCCTGTGACAACTGGTTCATATTTTTTGGTTTCGGTCCGTTTAAATCGATAAATTCTGCTGCTTTCCAAAATTCTGGATTATCCGGTTTCGTTCCCATTAATGCCATGATGCCGCCCATTGAATCGAGATCAAGATGGGATACTAAAATTTCGCCATCGGTTAAAACGGGAACGTCTGACCAGTTACAAGGTGCTGGATTCGAACTTCTTGTTCCGTGATGTGCCATGGTAATCACACTACCGGTCATACACTCTGCTCCGTACTCTGCTTCGACTGTTGCCTTTACGTTGTGTTCTTTTGCGTAGTTTACTGCATCTTCATAGGATGCACATAAGATAACTTTCAAGTTGTTACTCATAATCGTCTCTCCTTTTTGTGTACTGATTCGTTATCCTAAATATGGATCAAAAGGCAGCATATTAATATATTCGTAACCAAAAAGAAAGAGCCCGAAATACCTGAATGTGTCAGATATTAGGGGCTCGATTCTTCCGGTTACGATTAAATATTCTGCCTTCGTAATGTGCGCTTTAGATATCGTAACTCTGGGTTCTAACTCTTCATCTAAAGATGAGGGAGTCCTTGATTTCGATCAATTAGAGATCATCTCCTGGATCAAAATCTTCAGTTCCGTCTGATAATAACGGTTTGTTTGGAACATCATTGATTTCGTCGCCCACTGATGAGACGTCGATTACTGGATCTCCACACAAATAATCCTGCACTGTTTCAACGACCTTATTTAAGGCGTCCAAATATGCATTACAGTCTGGTGCAAATACCAGATTTTGTGTGCCCTTATAACATACTGCAACGTTCTCTCTTGTCAGCACACCAGTCACCGTATACTCTCCATCTTCTACGGTTTCCATTTGATTCTGCAACAGATTTCCGATCTCTTCCATATCTCCGCGCAATCGGATGTGAAAATGGATACCGCTTTCGTTATCCGTAAAGCTTGATTTGATCAGTGTGTCTTCAGATCTTTCTACGTTTTCTTCGTATTCGTTCTGAATATAGGTGCTATTGCGATGATCACATCCATTGATACTTAATGATTCGTATTCGACTGTACCTGTTGACTGACCAAGATCAGCCATCAAAGCAGCGAGTGATTCTTCAATCTGTTCTTTCTGATCCTCGCTCATGTTTCCTTTTATGTTTCCTTTTAGAACGACACCGACTTCTCCGCCATCAGGACATCCCCATGCCCGATTGTAGACAGCGGCAGCAGGTGCTACACCAACTTCCGAGTAACCGGAAAAACGCTGTCTGATGAAGGGAATAGCTTTTTGGATGGCCAAATCTGGCGTAAAATAGACCGTATTATCATATCCGGGATTCACACCGAGCATTACAGACCAGCGTGTGATTTGGTTTTGGTTTTGAGTTGTTTTTGATGCCATAAGTTTTTACATTCCTTTCTGATTATTGTTAGTATAAATATGGGATGAATCAACGTATTGAATACTCGTGATGCCGTAGTTTTTATAGCCTTTTGATCTACCTTTTAGCCAGTTTTTGATCGTTTGTCTTGAGGTATTTAATTCTTTTGCCAATGATATTCTATTATCATATTTTATTTTGTTTCCATCTTCTTTTGTAACAACAAATGGTTTGTATGGTTTATGACCTAACAATCTCGAATGTTGCTCATTTTCATTTCTTGTTACCCATTCGAGATTACTTACATCATTATTTGTGATATCAGTATCCAAATGATTTACTTCTGGAAGGTTATATGGATTTTGTATAAAATGTGTTGCAACTAATCGATGCCTAAAAAATCGTTGTTTCTTCGGATTGTGATTTTTATTGTATAAACAAACACGCATATACCCAATACTATTTTTATCACCTATAACCAAATGTTTTGTTAATTTATTTCGAACGTCTCCATGTTCATTAATCTCATAATATTTTTCCCAACCAATAATATCTTTCCACATTTTCAATACTCCTACTTTATAAGCTATTTTTGTATGTTTCTTAATAAATATGAGTAAGTTCTAAACATGGAAATAACGAATATATCGTATACAAAAAGAGCCAACCAATCGGCTGACTCTTTATGTTTGTATTACATTGATTTACGGTCTTTAATCTCTGCCATCTTAGCATCATTTAATCTAGTCGCCCCATGAACTCTCGAGAATGCAAGATATCCATTCATACGATCGATTTTTGTGATATTTCGGCTACCACATTTTGGACATACATCTGCCATATCAATCTGTTCATATCCGCAATCATCACAATAGTTCAAAGCGAGGTTTTCTCCTTCATAAAAGCCAAGATCCATAGCTCTGTCAATCAAAGTTCTCATTGCTTTTTTGTTGTATCCAAGAGGATATCTGATGTACTGAATCTTACCACCATTACAAAGATTCCAAAATCTGTTTTCTGAGTCTTGTTTTTGAATTGGTGTAATATCTTCAGTTACATGACAATGGAAACTGTTGGATACATACTCCTTATCACAAACACCATCGATAACATAATCTCCGTCTCCTGTGTGTCTGACTGTGTATCCAGCTGCTTCAAGCTGCTCCATATTTTCACGAACATACTCGCGCATCTGCTTGATCTGCTTTCCACAGAGACTTTCTGCCGGTGTACCATAAATTGCATATAAAATGTGATCTGCCTGCTTGTATTCGTTAACTTTGCGATTGATGTGTTGTAATACTTCAAGTGCAAACTCTCCGTCTTCAGCAATGGATTTCCCATTATAAGCCTGCTGCAATTCATTCAAAGCCGTGATTCCGAAACTGTAGGTTGTTGCTTCCATCAGTTTTTTTGACTCTTTTAACTTCTGATCTGGTCGTAAGTTACCACCATAGAAACCACCCTGTGTGAACCCAAGAGGATTAATGCTCGCTCTCTTTTCACCAAGGAATGCTTTTGTTTTGATATGTAACTGTCTAATCATCTCAAGATAGTAATCAAGTTCTTTCATGAAATCAACGCCACGAGCCTTTGCGTCTAAGTAAATCAATGGAAGGTTCAATGAAATTGCTCCAGCATTAAAACGTCCTTCGAATACAGGTACATCGTTTTCATCTGCTGGTTCAAATCCACCTCTTTCGTAATACGGACTTAAAAACGCTCTACAGCCCATGGGTGATACGACTTTTTTGTATTTTTTGTACATACTCGGAACGTATCCTTCTCCAGAAAGTGATAACCAATCCGGATACATTGTTTTTGAGGAACACTCGAATGCAGCTTCATACACTGGACCTGATCCATTTGTTTCCTTGTCATACAGATATACATATTTCGGGAATAATACAGGTCTCTTTTTACCAGGAGCTCCCTGACCTTCCATATGTACTTTGAACATTGTTACATTACACAGAACACCAAATCTACTGGTATTTAATCCAGATGTAACTGTTACAAATGGGTAGTCGCCCCTGCTGGATCCAACAGTATTAAATTTCATTTCCCAGCCCTGGAATCCCTGTCTGAATTCGTATTCAACCTGCTCCATTGCTGCTTCTTCTGCTTTTTGTTTCGCTTTCTCGATATCAACGCCAAGTTCTTTATATTCCTTCATCCGTTTCTTATAAGTTTTCTCATACGTTTTCTTTGCGTATGGTTCAAGTAAGAAATCTATCTGAGGAATTGTGAATCCGCCATATTGCTGTGAAGCTGCTGACAACACAATATCTGAGATCACATCAAAAGCTACATCCAAAGTGCCAGGTTCGTTGTACCAATCGTTACCCATCTCAAATCCATTTTTTAGCAGGACACCCATTAAGAATAAGCAACAGTTTATGGTAAAAAGTCTCTTATCCTTGTCGTGAAGATAAATAAAACCTTTTGCCTCTGCGGATCTTTCAATCGCGGTTAAAAACTGATTGATATACATCTCTTTACCAAATTCCGATGCAATCAACGCATTCTGTGTTGAAACAAGACTTGAATCTTTGTTTGCGTTTTCTCGATCACCACGATACATTACCGTTTCTGCAAAATTTGCTACGCGATTCATCATCTTCGCAAACTGAGCTTTGAAGTCACGATACTGTCTGTAACTTTTTGCAGTTACCGGACTTGCATCATCCAAAGCCATTTCGACAAATGAGTGTAACTGTTCGACCGTTACCTGATTAAGAGCTTTCGATGCAATAATATCTTCTACAATTTCTACTACCCGATCTTTCTGAGTATCCGACAATTCAACACCAACTCTTGTTGCAGATTTTTCAATTGCTGCTTTGATTTTTGCCGGCTCAAAGGCTTCAATTCCTTTGTCGCCATTTTTGATAACTGTAATATTTGTACTCATATTTATTCCTCCTTTTTAACAAAGGAATCCGCTATGAGTATTCGGACTCCTTTTATTTGTTTATATTTGTTTCAGTTTAAATATGGGATGAATGCTTACAAACTCAGATCATCGATATCATCAATATCTTCATAGTTATCATCTGAAGTAATCTCCTGATCCTGTAATTGGTTTGCATTGAAAACACATTCATCCATTACTGAACCTTTTCGGTCTTCGTACTCATATACACTTGATGTACTTTTCATAAAACCGTCCTCTTTTCTGAGAACTCTTTGATTTGTCGAACCTGCCCATTCATAATTAACGTTGAGTTTTTCCTGCACAAAAGGACCGTCAACAAGCACGTCAATTTGTGATAACAAATCTTGCATGAAAACCGGATCCTGCTGCTGCAGTACTTCTTTTGTGTATCCTGTATATACCCAAACAGTTTTATCTGGCATTTTATCTTTGATTTCTTTTATGAGATTCAACGTTTCATCACGATTGAAAGTTGCTAGTGGATCTCCGCCAGAAAACGTAATTCCGTCAATATACGGCTTCCGTAGAGCTTCAAATAATTCCTGCTTTGCCTCACTGTCAAAAGGGATTCCACTGTTTTTATCCCATGTTTGAGGATTCTGGCAACCTGGACATTGATGAGTGCATCCGCTTTCAAAAAGAACAACACGAATACCGTCTCCGTTTAACATATTGTCCTTCACAATGTCATGATAATTCACAATAAACACCTTCCTTATATTCATAGTTGTTTTGTTATCTGTCCTAAATATGTGTTCTATGTCTCTTCGTTTTCGCTTACATTGGCTCAAATGTCGGCATCCCTTGTATGTACCCCAGAGCTTGTAACCGATCCATTCCGGCGACTTCCTGGTATTCACACCATTTCTTTTCATGTTCACACATTCGTCGCCACTCCTCTTTGGTCACACTCTGATCTGGGTACGATTGAACCGATGCCGCACTTTTTCTCTCCACTTCTTTTTGGTCCCGGATATCTCGTTTGCTCATATCTTTTCACCTCTCTTTCTGTATACTTAAATATGTGTCCGCAAGAGTGCAAACAAAAAGAAATGGACCAACATAAATTGTCAATCCCTTCGTTTTCCTTATTTCATTGCTTTCATAATAACTTTTTTGATATCTTCGTAAGAGCAACAACACCAAATCTCGTCACCGTTTGGTCCGCCAACCAAAAGTTTTAAATACACTCCTGGTATTCCATCTTTGATTCCTTCATAAATGTATCCAATGTTTGAAACGTTTATCATAGTTCTCACATCTTTCTCCGGATACACAATTTCGATAAATCCTTTCAGAGCTGTAATCATTTTGAAATCCTCCTTTTATTTGCTTATATGTGGTTTTGTTATCCTAAATATGTGATGAATACGCATACAAAAAAAACGGCTATATTTCAAGCCGTTTTCTTTTATTTTACAACCATTCGTTTTCGTTAACAGAACTTATATCCAATGATTTCCCATTCATCGTTGTCGATCTGTTTGTAAACCGGTCGGACACAAAGTCCATCTTCTTTTATGCCAAATCCAGTCCCTGAAATGATTTCGTCTACTTCCCAGCACTGTAAATACTGTTCTCCATTCCAACCACTGAGAGCGATCGGTCTCCCTTCGACCTCTACGATTTCGATGTCTCTGCTTCCTGTCCAAGTTCCAAGTGTTTTCATATTGTTTCCTCCTTATTAATCTTTCCAAAAACAATACAGACAGTTATGAGGACATTTCTTTCTTGGTGTTAAAAGTTCCGTTTTACAGGCAAGACAATGACATCCGTGTCTTCCTTGTGGGTTCTCAGGAAATGTACCATCATATTTAATTCCCATAATCTGCAGGTCCTCTGTACTGATACATCCTTTAATCCGGAATGTGGCTGGGAATTTATATGCGAGTATGTCCTCTGCGCATGTATCAAATTGATAAGGGTACTCACTTAATGCGTTTCCGACAAGATTACGCTGATCATCAGATGGATAGAAACTTCCACCATACATCGGCGTGAATCCAAGTTTTTTATAACGTTCCCGTACATGCGGATACTCATCCACGATTGAAATACGATATCGGATCTCATTTTCAGGCAAACCTAATGAATGGTAGTAATTTAACATCTCGGAAACTCGCTTGACACCCTTCTCAGTTGGGAAAATAGGATCAATACGCAATACCATTCTGCTTGCCGGAAATCCAGACTCAATTAATTTCTTCATCTGTGCAAGCTGCTGTTTGTAGTCCGGAACATTTGGTTCCATTCTTGTGTGTCCCCATCCGGTACATGTACAATGCACTACGATCGGGATCTCACTCATGTGGTTTAAAACCTTTTTGATGAATGTGTCGTTTAAGTTCTTTGTTATAAGGATGACTCCATCGATTTCCTTTAATTTGTTTTCCCATCTGAAGTCGACGCCAGCATCCCCATACTCTGTGATTCCAATTTTCATGTTAATCCTCCTTGTTCTCCTTGTTTTGAATATGTTTTTTATTACTCTAAATATGGTTTTCTGGGAGCCAAACTAATTTGAAAACAAAAAGAAAGAGACCAACATTCCTGCTGGTCTCTGGTTTCTATGTCTTATTCTGTCTCAATCGGTTCCATTATTCTGCCTTTTCGTCCTTGTTCGAATACAGAATACATATAATCACCGATGAAATCTGCAATCTCATTTCGGTTTACACATTTATTTCCATGCCTCTCGTCGTATTCCACGTTCGGACACAGATGTTGCAGCCCATATTGGTCACACATTTTGTTTATCTGATCACAGGCTGCGATTGCCGTGTCCAAACAATCTGCTGTTTTAGATTCGAGTCCCTCAATGTATTCTACATATCGTTCAGAAGTAATATGTTCATCATTTGCCAATGTCCGAGCTACAGAATGTCCGTATGATTCCTTATAAACCGCGTCAAAATAGGTTTGCAAGATGTTAAACCGCGCATTTACGAATGCAATGTCAGATTCAATTTCATCGCGGTCAAAGTTTCGGTTCATAATTGCCGTAATCAAGTCATTTATACTACTCATTTCGTTTCCACCTTTCTCGAGCCTCATTTACGCCCTTCCATAATATTATATACCATAATAAGGCTCAAAATTGCGGAAACTCGTCATAATTCTCCAAAATCATCGTCATCATATTCGACGTCTTCCATAGAATCCCCACCAGCATCGTCATTGGTAACCCCACTTTTGTATTCGAACTCTCCGTATGCATTTTGATCCATGTCGCCTGAATTGTATGCATGCTCTGGATTTCTGCCTGCATCTTTCGCAATCTCATACGAAACATCAAGCGCCGGGCGGTCACCATATTTCATCTCGTTGTCAATGATAAGCTGATCCATAGTTCTGCCTTCACGTCCTTGTTGAAATACGGAATACACATATCGACCAACAAAATCTGCAATCTCTCCTCTGTTTACACATTTCTGGTTGTTGATTTGATCGAATTCAACTTCCGGACACAGATGTTCGAGACCGTACATATCACACTGACGATTGATCTGTTCACAGGCTGCGATTGCCATATCATGTGCGTGTTTTCTTTTTCCATCAAGATTAACGACCATATCCTGATAGGCTTCTGGTGTCATCATTCCTCCGTGAACTAATGTTAACGCAGTAGAGCTACCGTAAACATGTTCATAAACTGCATTAAAGTATTTCCGAAACTTATCAAATCGTTCGTTTACAAAACTTATGTCTTCGTTAATATATTCCTGGGAATAATCTCTGTTTGCAATTGCCTTCAACAAGTCATTTACACTACTCATAATGGTTTCCTCCATATCTTCATTTTTCATAAATATGTGCGGAGACCTCCCTCTGTATGGCAAGAAAAAAAGACGCCACTTGAATAAGCAGTGTCTTTCCTTGTTTGTTAAAGTTCCTCAAAGTGATCCATAATGTATTCTGCCGCTTCTTTCGCAAATACAGAATCATCTATGAACTTGCCAAAATATGACTGAGTAATGACGGATCCAATCGGGTTTGGTTCAAAAGTAAGAACCTTTTTGTCATCAAGTATATCAATCACAGGCAATAACCCTGTACTTAATACAGGAGTGAACTGTGGAAAGATAATATCCATTTCTGGTCTTCTGTATATAGAATACACGAATTGAATATTTCCTTCGTCGTCTCTAATCAGGTATTCCTTTTTCTTTTCTTTCGAATGCTTTTCGTCAAGTTCGATATTCTTCTCATCAAACATAGCATTTCTCCTTTCCTCTTCTCTTATTTGTATTCTAAATATGTGTTGCGACAAAGCAGCATGAAAATTTTATATCCCATGGTTAGTATACCGTTATTGTTACCAAAAGAAAAGAGACCACATGAATGCGATCTCTATAAATCCTCTCCGACATCAAAATCGTCTGTATTATCCTCTAGGTTGTTTGTTTCTGGAATATTTTCTGATTCTTTTTGTCTTTCATGGTACATTGATATCGTTGCTCCGTTTTCGAATTCGTAAGCCATATCAACCTTTAATGCATAGTTATTTGCAATTGTTATGGCTCTTTCTTCTGGAAATCCATATGATGTATATAAAGCAATTGTCTCTTCAACCGTTGGAAGTAAATCTATATTTACTAACTGTCTGTTTTTTATGTTCTTAACCATTTTTTCTTCAGAATCGTAAAAACTTGTAATTGGTTGCTGCAATAAGCTTAATCTTGTATGAACCGTTGATGATTCTTTGAAAAACATACTATTACCAGAGTCATATATTGGTGCTGGACCTAGATATTGCATTGTGTTTGAATCTCTTAGAATACCAAAATTTCCAAGATGTTCGTCTGTATTACTGATAATGAAATCTGTTAACGTCTGATAATCCATAAAATCACTAATTTCTTGAGCCTCAATTCCTAATTTTGCACATATCCGAATATAGTTATCATATAATGATTTGTCATTTTGCAATTTCGATCCTTCGATAACTTCATATGCGGATACTAATTCAACAGAATCGTTTGTAAATGCATCGCATCTACAATAAAGACCATTATCCTCTGTATGTCCAGCAAGATAAGGAACATAAGGGATTGTCGTTTCTTGTAAATCATGCAAATAAGTTGCAAAAGCCTCATTTATCGCCTGCTGTCCAAAATACTTATAACTTTCTTTCACAAGCGTTGGAAATTGTGTTTCGATATCCCAATATTTTTCCATTTGTCCACCTAATGCGGCATTCGAATCATAAGAAGTTGCATTGTGATATGGAACTTTATTGTCAGAAAATGGATTCATACTTGATAACTTCACATCTTCATATTTTACATCCATATCCAGTGGTCGAATCCAATAAGAATCTGTCATTGATAGAGCAAGATTTTTTGCCAGATACATTTTTGTATTCGTACATCCAGCTTGTTTTAATACTTCCTGCATCATTTTTCGAGAAGCAGGAACAGCTCTCCCTTCCCACCAATGTTTCATTCTTCTCGTATCTGCATTTCCCAAAAACGGTGATAACCCACTTCCGTTGTCTTTATATATTTTTAGAGTCCCTGTTTCGTCATCGATAATTAGACTTCCACAAACATCATTTTTATGCATTAATGCGTATTGACTCATAGCAATGCCTCCCATTCTCGTTTTTCATTATCATAATCTTCAATCATCATTTCAGGTACTTGTTTCCGATAACAATCATATAAATCTTGACACATATTTTTTAGAGTGAGCAACATTAAATCTTCATTATTATCTAGTATATGCAACTCTATTCCACTATTCGTTACTTTCCAATAATATCGATATCCAAGATAAGTTCCTTTTCCGTTTTCGAGAAAAGCAATGTTGTTCAGAATCTCATCTATATTGCAATTCAAATATAAACTAAGCTTATATACTGTTTCTGCTGCTTTGTTGTTAATATTTTTCTTATCATTGATCAATTCATTCAATGTTGTATATGGAATTCCACTCTCTTGACTGATTTTATATATGCTTTTCCCAGTTTCTTTTATTTTTTTCTTTAAACGGTCATTCATTGATTATCACTCCTTTGTGTTCATTATAACGCAATTACGTTATATGTCAAGTAAAGGCTAAAAGAAAAGAGACCACATGAATGCGATCTCTCTTCTGTTTTTTAGTTATGATTCCTTATCTCCCAAAGTTTGATACCTCTCATATCGCAAATGAATCCCAAAAGATCCGATTTCTCAGAAAGGAACTTCTCATACTGGCGACGTTCTTTGATATCTACAGGATCCCATCCTCGATCTTCCATAATTTCTGCCTGGCTCCCGAGACAAGCATCTACAGAATCATAATACGCTTCTTTCAGTTTCTCATCTGACATTAATGCAGCTTCCTGAAAGATCATGTTTTTCTCTGATTTCTTCATATTGTTTCCTCCTGCTAATATCCGATATATACCGGAAATCCATCAAAATCGTAGTTTCCATACTCTGTTTCGTTATCCATGTCTTCGATTACCTCAGATACATTCCGAATCAGGTTATCATAATCGTAATCTAATTCTTCAGCAGCATCCAATGAAATGAAACCAATAGCACAACTACTGTTCGCCTGCGCTTCGATTGGAATCACCTGTTCGCATTCGAGTTTGCCGACGAGTTCTGTAATCTCTGCTACTGTGATCCCTTCATCTAACGGCTTTTGAACGAATGCGGCTTTTGGGATAACACGAGCAGAAACATTACGGATTCTATTGAGATTACCTGCTTTGTCTGTGGCAATCCAGAATCGATCACTTCCTTCATCATCTTTCTCGCAATCTTCAAATAGATAAGGTTTCGTCTGAATTGCGAAAACTAAGTTTACTATGTGTTTTCCGCAGTTATTGCATCTTACTGCTTTTACTCCAAAAGAACCTCTGTATTCAATTTTGCTGTGACCGCAGTTACATGATATTGTGTAACGGTCTCCGTTCGTAAGAAATCCATTTTCTGTGATATTCCAATCAAGCGATCTGCAAGCTTCTTTAAAACTCATTACTTTGTAATCAGTAACATCTTGTAATACTTTCTTTGCCATACTTTTTTCCTCCTTTATTTCGTATGCTTTGTTTTTGTTATCCTAAATATGGGTTCAACTCTTCGCATACAAAACAACCGGAGGCACACAAAAGCCTACTCCAGTAAATTGGAATAGGCTCTTTCGTTTGCTTCTTATTTGTTTTTCAATTCCTTTCTATATTTTTTGCTGTATCTGTCTAAAATTTTGCAAACAATATAGGTATTCGTCTGTTGTTCGTTTTCAGGTATGGTGTCTTCCGGAATATCCAAATACTCAGCCAGAAAACGCAATGCTTTCTGAGCATCCATTGGTGGGTTACAGAGACCGTAATCTTCCTGCTTTGCAAGCCAGCTTGTTATCGTTTCTGTCTGATTCTCATCATTATCGACTTCTTTCTTGTCTTCAATGATCCAGAACCGCTCATTTCCTTCCTCGTCTTTCTTGATGTCAAGCATTGAACGACAAGCCGGATTCAAAGAAATCAGACTTGACATTTGTTTTCCGCAATTACCGCATCTTACTTTTTGTACGCCAATTACTCCAGTATACTCAATTTTGCTGCTACCGCAGTCACAGGATACTGTGTAAACTTCGTCGTCCTCTGTGAGAGTCCAATTTAACGCTTTTGCGGCTTCTTTGAAACTCATTACTTTGTGATCCGTCATATCTTTCAATCTTTTCTTTGCCATACTTTTTGCCTCCTTTACTTTCGTATGCTTTGTTTTTGTTATCCTAAATATGGGTTCGATTCTTCGCATACAAAACAACCGGAGGCAAAAAGAGAGACCAACCAATTGGTCAGTCTCTGTTTCTTGTTAGTCGACTTTAATTCCAGTACATTCGTAAAAAATATCAGGATCAAAGTTTGGAATCGCCTTGATGATTTCTTTATCGTCTATATCAAGACTATCCCACCACATCTGACAACATTCAGACTTATCAAGCTCCTTAAGATATCCACCTGTTGTCTTATATGTTGATTGTGCTACTTTTTCTTCATCCGTCATGTCGTCTGTATTCACCCATTCAGCAGCACTTTTTGGTATCTGTCTCAGTAATTCCCTGGCCTTTGAGTCTAACCAATCCTGATAGGTCATATCTGACGGTTTGTCGAACAACATGATTTTGTGTTCTTTTACATTGAAACAACCTGCGTTGAAAGACGAATTATTAAAATCCCCAGTATTGAAGCTTCCGCTGTTCATATTCCCGGTGTTCCTGTCCCCGGTGTTTCCACTCCCGGTGTTGCATTCCCCGACGTTGCAGCTTCCGGTGTTCCAGTCCCCGATGTTCCTGCTTCCGGTGTTGCAGTCCCCGGCGTTCCAATTCCCAGTGTTCCAGTCCCCGGTGTTGCAGTCTCCGGTGTTGTAGTCCATGGTGTTGTGGTTCCCTGTGTTCCTGCTTCCGGTATTCCTGTTTCCGGTGTTCCTGCTTCCGGTGTTCCTGCTTCCGGTGTTCCAGACACCAGTATTCATGTCTCCAGTATTTCCTAATCCTGTATTATCTTTTCCAGTATTTACGATTGTTAAGAGTTCCATCCAAGGGATCTCTCTTACAATATAGATTTTATTTGTGCAGGACTTGTCGCCGTCTGTTCTTACCTCACCATAAGCAATGACTTCAGCAACTTTGTTGTTGCTGTCAAATTTGTAATAATTGAAGCAGTCGGCAGCCTTTTCGCAAAAGTGAAATCCTCGGTCACAGCAACTTGGGTTAACATCTTCCTCAAATGTTTTTCCTACCTCATACTGAAAATTTCGGCAAGTCCAGTCTGGATTAAATACTTTAAATCCATGTACTGGTTCGTGATTTGTTACATTATTACTCATTTTTCGTTTCCTCCTTTTTGTGTGCTAAATTTATTTGTTATCCTAAATATGGTATTAAGTACTTGCACACAAATACTTTGGAAACGAAAAGAGAGACCAACCAATTGGTCAGCCTCTGTTTTTCGTTAGTCGACTCTGATTCCAGTACATTCGTAAAAAATATCTGGATCAAAGTTTGGAATCGCCTTGATGATGTCTTTGTCTTTTGTTTCGAGATTATTCCACCACAACTGACCACATTCAGACTCGTCAAGCACTTTCAGGTAACCGCGTGTTGTCTTGTATTCCGGATGCTGTTCCTTTTCTTCATCAGTCATATTGTCGGACCAAATCCATTCAACAACATCCTTTGGTATCTGCTTTAATAACCACCGTGCATCAGATTCACACCAGTCACGATAGGTCATATCTGACGGTTTATTGAACAGCAATATCTTCTGTTCTTTTGTATTGAAACAGCCAGTATTAAAAGATGACTTGTTCCAATCCCCGGTATTCCTATTCCCAGTATTCCTATCCCCAGTGTTTTGATTTCCTGTATTCTTGTACCCGGTGTTGTTGTTCCCGGTGTTCCAATACCCGGTATTCCAATCCCCTGTGTTGTAGTTTCCGGTATTGTAGCTTCCGGTGTTCCTGTTCCCGGTGTTCCTGTCTCCTGCGTTACAATTCCCAGCGTTCCTGTCCCCGGTGTTCTTGTCCCCGGTGTTGCAGTACCTGGTGTTGCGGTCACCGGTGTTGTAGTGCCCTGTGTTCCTGTTCCCGGTGTTGTTGATCCCGGTGCAATTCTTTCCAATATTGACGATCCGCAATACTTCATCCCATGGGATTTCACGTACGATTTCAAGCTTGTCCGTGCATGACTTGTCACCGTCTGTTTTTACCTCACCATAGGCAATAACTTCTGCAACTTTGTTGTTGCTGTCAAAATTGTAATAATTGAAGCAGTCAGCAGCAGTCTGACAGAAGTGCATACCGTGACAGCAAACATTAAGCTCCCCTTTTTCCTCAAATTTTCCGGGGCAAGTGTACTGTTTACAGTTCTTTCCTGTCGGGTTACAGGTCCAATCAGGTCTGAATACCTTATATCCATGTACAGGTGTGTTCGTTTTATTACTCATTTTTTTTGTTTCCTCCTCGTATGCTTTTAATTTGTTATCTTTAAATATGGTATGAGTTGATCGCATACAAAATTTTCGGAAACAAAAAGACCCGCATAATGCGAGTCCTTCTGTTTGTTTCTGTTTTAGATTCCAAGATCGAATTTCATCTGTGGATTCTTCTTTGCAATTTCTTCTCTTGGATATCCGATCAGTTTAAAATCATCAATCGTGAAATCGAAAAAATTTGTTTTCTCTGTATCCAGAACAAATCTTGGATCACAATCAATTGTATTTCGATTAAAAACGATTTCTTTTGCCTGACTCAAATGTCTTTCATAAATCTGAACGTTTTCACTTACATGTGTGAATACGCCAGGTTCGTATCCACAATGTTTTGCAACCATCAACTGAAGCGCAACATACTGCATCTCATTGATTGAGGCGGATACGATAAAGTCACTGGACCGCTGATTCATGAGCATATCCAGATACAATTTACCGTCGATTCCTCTTCTTACATTCCAGATCGTTTCATAACAACATGGATTCAATCCTTTGGTTGTTCCTCCTGTTTCGTCTGAAAAATCGTCTTCCTGCCACATACACATGATATGACGGCGACCAAATGGATCGGCTGTTAATCCATCCAGTAACTTATTGATTAAGTTATGTCTTTTTACGGTTGCTCCATATCTGCAGCCAATTGTTCCGTCGCCAACATCCCATTGGTCCCAATATTTGATACCAAGATCATGAAGATCTGACAGTTTGTTGCTCTGCATCTGGTAAATCCATAAGATTTCTTTGACTGCTGATTTCCACGCGATCGGTCTCAAAGTCAAAATCGGGCACTCACCTTTTGCTAAGTCGTATCTGGTAACAACATGGTTAATGGATAACGTATGAGCCGGGACATAAACGGTTACATCTGAGCCGTTTGTAAATGCAGTTCCTTCTTCAATTTCGATCTTGTTTCCGTCTTCTGTGATCACATATTTGCAATCATCAGAAAGATGCGCATTATGATACATATCTTCATAATGTGGTCTCGGATTTTCGTCTCTGAATCCATTTTGCAGGATTTGGTAAAGAATCGCTTTCTGATTCTGATCTCCTACTGTTCCGAATGGACATGTTCTTTTTGTTTCTGACATATTTGTTTCCTCCTCTATTATGTGCTTTATTGTTTGTTATCCTAAATATGTGATAAGATGATTGCATGCAAAATAACCGGAAACAAAAAAAAAGAGACAACCACAACGGTTATCTCTTTGATGTGTTTTTAAAATTCATAATCGACCGCATCCTGTCGATCCATGAAGAAATGAATTCCAGGAGCGCATTCATTCCATCGATTATCATCAAAATCAGATACTTCTACGATTTTTCCAACGCGATAAATAAAACTAAAATCAAAATACGACTTTATTTCTTGTAATCCACTGTCAGATCCATCGATATTCTCGATCGCCAAGACCAATGCTTTACTACATCTGCATTTCTTTGTTGTTGCCGATGACCTCTTCGCATCTTCGCAAATCTGAAGTTTTACGATCTTTTTGTAGAATGCTTTCTTATAACCAATGAATGAGCCAGTTTCCGGGCATGCAATCGGGTGATTGATTTTTGTATCTCTAAGGTTTGCAAATCTAAGATCTGCTCCGTACAAATTTGTATAACTAAGATCTACCCCTCTAAGATCTGCATGATAAAAATCTGCTCCGCTAAGGTCTGTATGCCTAAAATTTACTTCGCTAAGATCTGCATAATAAAATGCTGCATCGTTCAAATTTGCATAACTAAAATCTGTATTTTCAAGATTCGCTTCGCACAGACTAGCACCTCTAAGATCTGTATTTCTAAGATTCGCTCTACAAAGATTCGTGTTATAAAGATTCGCTCTACAAAGATTCGTGTTATAAAAAATCGCATTTCTTAAATCTTTACGTGATAAATCCAAATCCATTAGATCCTGATGCGATAAATCGGCTTTCATGTTTTCCCATCCGTCAACATCCTTATTAAGATAATGCTGATGATTTTCGACGATCTTGTTTAATTGTTCCTGTGTCATACTTCGTTTCCTCCTTTTTAATATCATGATTTTTGTTATCCTAAATATGGATTTAAACAGTTGTATGTTAAGCTAAGCATATAGGAAGACTTGGAATACAAGCTTCGCGTTTAGAAAAAGACACCGCATACAATGATTATGGATCCTAGCTCTACAAACAACTCCAACAGATCCTGAAATTCAGATTCATGACCAGACAGATCAAAATCATAAAGGTATGCAATTGTGCTTATGAACAAAATCAACCCTGAAAACATAACTCCTAAGAGCAGAATTACTGCCATGTCCGATCCCTCCTTTTTCTATGACTTTGTTAACTATAATTAATAGGCTCACTTCTTGAAAACCTCGTCATAGAAAACACACAAAAAGAGCCAGATTATTCTGACTCTCTTCGTTTTTTATTATTCGTTTTCGCTACCATTTGGAAATAAAGAGCCGACGTATCATGTTTCTGGACAATCAATCGGACAATTAATTTTTGCTCCAAAAAGATTTGCATTCCTAAAATCTGCTCCACTAAGATCTGCATACCTAAGATCTGCTCCTCTAAGATCTGCATACCTAAGATCTGCTCCTCTAAAATCTGTATGCCTAAGATTTGCTTCTCTAAGATCTGCATGATAAAATTTTGCATCGTTCAAATTAGCATATCGTAAATCTTTATGTGACAAATCCAAACCACTTAGATCATAATCTGATAAATCTGCTTGCGTTTCCTCCCATTCGTCAATATCCTCATCGAGATAATGTTGATGGCATTTAATCATCTTATTTAATTGTTCCTGTTTCATACTTTGTTTTCTCCTTTTTAATATCATAATTTTTGTTATCCTAAATATGGGTTCTAGTAGTTGTATATTGAATTAAGTATATAGGAATACTTGAAATACAAAATTCATATCTGTCTCAGAAAACCTCGTCATAGGAAACATACAGAAAAAAGAGCCCGATTGTTCTGACTCTCTTTGTTTCCTGTTATTCGTTTTCGCTGCTATCTGGAGCCGCTATCGGGTGACTAAATGTACTGCAATTGGTTTATAATATCTTTATCATAGAACCAATTTGTTCATAAGCTTGTAGCATAATATTTTTCGTTTTCTACATACTTATTCCATTCTGTCACACGATTGACGGTTGCATCTTTCATTTCTCATATTCTGATTCATTTGCGAACTCTACGGCTTTACTTGCTGATATATTGTATCAAAATCAAAATTAATCCAGCAAGCAAAAACATTGTACTCCAATATTTAATAGTATAATTGTTTTTCGTATAACGATTTATAGTACGAATAATAAAACTTATAACAACAACCAAACACAAAAATAACATATTAATACCCTCCTTTTATTTATATATATATTGCTTTCTTAAATATGGTTTCTTTTGTTTATAATAAAGCTCACTTTTCGAAAACCTCGTCAGAAAACACACACAAAGAGCCCGCGAATATGGCCGACTCTCTTCGTTTTTTTTCACTATTCGTTTTCGCCACCATCTGGACTTTCAATATCCCATTCCGGAATTTCAATATATTTCATAGCGTTTACAACTTTCTGGCTATAGTACCAGTTTGTCCATGGACTTGATGCCCAGTATTTACTACTATGAACATCTTGATTCCATTCTTTCACATCTTTGATAACCTGTACTTTGGATACATCTTCGTTGTTTGTGTTGGCTGCCTTTATCTCAGCAACAATTGCTTCATATTCAATTCTGTTATGAGCAATCTGCTGATTTACTCCAATATGCGAACATAGAATAAATACTCCGACACAAAGTAATCCGACAACACCAACTAGCATAAAAACAACCTGAGCGAAAAAAGTACAATCATCATTTTTATACTCAACCAAAATAAGTCTGAGTAAAATTCCAATAGCCAAACATGCAGTAAATATTAATGCTAATAACATATCTTTTGTCCTCCTTGAATATATGTTTATAATATATAAGGCTCACATTTCGAAAACCTCGTCAGAAAACACACAAAAAGAGCCCACCAATATCTTCGTTTTTTATTATTCGTTTTCGCCACCATCTGGACTTTCAATATCCCATTCCGGAATTTCGATATAGTCCATAGCATTAACTACTTTTTCGTTATAAAACCAATTTGTCCATGGATCTGAAGCTAGATGTTTTTTACTTAAGACATCTTCGTTCCATTTCTTTGTAATTTTAATAACCTGTGCCTTAGACATGTCTTCGTTGTCCGTACCAACAGCTTGCGCCTCCGTAATAATCGCTTCATTTTTGATACGATTTTGTTTAATCTGCTGGTTCACCCCAATATAATTACTTAAAATGATAAGAACAAAGAAAACAGTTGTTCCTGCAACTATAAAAACACAATCATTTTTATTACTATCATATGGACTTAGTAAAACAATTACTAAACAGCTAATACAAAATAATATTAACAACATATTTTTTTTCTCCTTTTGCATATGTTTACAATATACATAAGGCTCACATTTCGAAAACCTCGTCAGAAAACACACAAAAAGAGCCCACCAATATGGCAGACTCAATTCGTTTTTTTATTTGTTGCTGTCTGGAGTCGGAACGTTCCATTCCGGAACTTCGATGTACTCCATTTTGCCCACTACCTTCTGGCTATAACACCATGAAGTCCATGGACTAGATGCCAAGTATTTCTGACGATAAACCTCTTTGTTCCATTCGTTCACGTCTTTGATAACTAAGACTTTTGATACGTCCTCGTTATCTGAGTTAACAGCCTGAACCTCGGCAATAATTGCCTCGTATTCAAACTGATTCTTTGAGATCTGTTTGGTCGCCTCAACGTGGGAACACAGGATTATACATCCTGTGATGAGAAACCCCAAAGATCCGACAAAGAGCGACAATATTTCGAAAACAGCGACAGCTGTGATCTCATCATCTCCGAATTTATATAGCAAAATTCCAGAAACTAAAAGTACAACAAAAATTAAAAAGATAATCATAATTCAATTCCTCCTTTGAATGTGTGTGTGATTTTATTGGTTACTCTAAATATGGTATGCGTCATTTTCATATAAAAAAGAAAAAGAACCCACACATGTCTGTGCATGTATGGATTCTATCCTTTTACTCTGTTTAGATCGGGTTCGTAAATATCTCGAAACGGATGATACTATCATGATGATTCATCTCAACGTGTCCAGGAACAAGATCATAAGCTTTGTCATCAACAATAGCAATGACGTTTTTGATCTCTGTATCTTCTTTCAGTTTGATGATAACATCATACGGTATTGGGTTTTCACTTAAACCACATCCTGAATTCATTACTGGGAATTCCTTACTGTCGGTAACCAAGCATAATGAATTCGGATATTTCTTTGATAATGTCAGATAAGCGATCGTTCTGCTATCGCCATCCGGCACTCCAACCTGCATATCGTACCCAATTTGTGAGTCACTCCAATCCATGCTTAAGAATTCGCTTCTTGTCATAATATTTTCCTCCTTGTATGTATGCGTTTTGTTTTGTTATCCTAAATATGGGATTCATGATTCGCATACAAAACAAAAGAGCCTACCAATAGGCAGACTCAATTTGCTTTTAGTACAATATTAGATATACAAGGCAACATATTAATGTTAGAGCCCCAAACATAAGACTATAAACTGCAGAAATTGATGATATTCGTGATATTATTTCGTCTTCCACAATTCCGTCTTTCCTTTCTATTGCGACTGTTAAAAGATATACAATTCCCGAAACCGAAAAAATCATATCTGATATTTTGATGATTGTTAATAACATTGTATTTCCTCCTTTTCGTGTATTATTTGTTATCCTAAATATGGGATTCATAGTTCGCATACAAAACAAAAGAGCTACCACGTCGGTAACTCTCTTTGTTTCTCTTTTTAGCCTGTAAATCCGCCCGTATTAATTCTCAGACAATATTTGAAATTATCTTTGATCAGTCTGTTAATCGTCTGACGGATCTCGGTAAGGTCGTCTTCTGGATACAGTATCAGCATCTGATATAGCTTTTTGACTGGGATTCCCTCTTCAATATTAACGTCATAGTCATCGCAGAATGAATACGCTCCCTGATTTCCAATCATTTTTAGAATATCTTTTCGTTCTTCTTTTGGCATGTCCGGATAACATAATTTTGGAATTACAGGGACTAATAACTCTCCGGTTACTTGAATAGCTTCTTTAAGCGCATCAAGATACTCTTCGTCTGTATTCTCGCTATCCAGTTCTGTATAATATCTGGCACAATAAGTACAGAATTCAGATAATCCCCACATATAGTTATATCGAAGTTTGTTGAGTATGATTTTACTTGGCTTCACTGTAAAAATATCCACAATGTACTCTGGCGGAATGACACCATCGTAATTGTATTCATCAGATACATTTCCCTGGTCGACTAATTCCATTTTGTCTTCGTCTGGAACCGCAATTTTGATCACAGTATTCGTTCCAAGCATGATTGACCAGGCATCAATACTACTTTCGGAACACAAACAAAGTCTTTCTTCTTTGTCTCCGATTGATTTTGACCGTTTTCCAAGCATTGGTTTCAATCCTTCTTTCTGGATCGTGCTAACAAATTCTGGCTGTGTCAAATGATAATAGTAATTCATTTCGTTTCCTCCTTTTTCGTATGCAGTATGTTTTGTTATTCTAAATATGGAACTAAGATGTGCATACGAATGAACGGAAACAAAACAAATCAAAACAAAAAGAGCTACCGTATTGGTAACTCCCTTTGTTTTTAGTTAGTTAAGATCCACTGTATATGCAATTGGATACCAGTTCCATCCAGGTCTAACTTTTGAACAATAATAGTTCATAAGTGTTTCTGGTGTACGTCCTAACTTTCCATAGTCTTCCGATTCACACAAAACAGAATGAGTTTCCATGATTTCGTTCATAACCTGACAGATATGAACATAAACGTCATCTGTAGCAACAATAATAATCGGTGTTGTTTCATCCCCTTCATCAAATTGGAAATTAAGATTAATTGGTATAATATTCATTTCGTTTCCTCCTTTTTCGTATGCAATATATTTTTGTTATTCTAAATATGGGACTAAGACGTGCATACGAATGAACGGAAACAAAGCAAAACAAAAAGAGCTACCATGTTGGTAACTCTCTTCGTTTTCAGTTATTTTGTTACACTTTCCGGAATCTCAATGTGTTCCATCGCTTCAATAACTCTCTTGTTGTACAGCCAGTTTGTCCACGGATTTTTGAGTCCATTTTGTGCGTTTTCTACTTTTTCGTTCCATTCGTTCACGCACTCAATGATTATTTCTTTCTCTTCATAAGCTGGATTCTCTTCCAGCAAACAAACACTTGCAGACAACAATGCGTATTCCTTATTATTGTTTGCAATATCCGAATCCGCACTATTATGCTGATTCCAGATCGACTCAAACATTAATGTAAGCCAAATGAAACCCAATACTAAAAACAGACTACCGAAGAAAACACCTGCATTCTTCTTCTTTGTTTTCCTCTTTTGGATAACGCTGATTGCAATGATAGCGATTCCGATAACAATAAATACGATTCCCATTAATACCATTAACATAATTTGTTTCCTCCTTTTTCGTATGCGGG
>OLQX01000660.1_pt1 | contig 38373 bp, 25 predicted proteins | sample 1672581 | NCBI WGS metagenome assembly OLQX01 (sample SAMEA3136701, study PRJEB25190) | human gut metagenome | reverse complement strand
CCAGCATGATTCACCTCATTTTATAAATTAATTTTATATGTTTATAATAAAGCATAATTTGATTTTATGCTTTTTCTCTCCTATAATCAAGAAGAACTGCAAATGGAAATTGGTACCGGTTTCCACAACAGCTGCAGAAAATCAGCGAAGGAGACTACCTATGAAAACAAAAGTAAAAGAAATCAGCGCCGGATTTTTCGTCTGCGTGCTTCTCTCACTGGCTGCCCAGGGAATCGCCCGTTTTTTTCCGACAGTCGGAGCCGCCGTTTTTGCCATCGGTCTTGGCATTCTGTGCGGCAATACCTTTCTGAACCATGCATATCTGAATGCAGGCACTTCCTTTTCCGAACGGAATCTTCTGGAATACTCCATTGTCCTGACCGGTGCCACACTTATGCTGAAAGATATTTTTTCTCTGGGCCTTGGCGGTCTTCTGTTTATCGCTTTTCAGATGACAGGAACCATTGCCGCAGCTTACCTGATCGGCCGTCGGATGAAATTCAGTCGAAAATTTTCCCTTCTGATGTCCGCCGGAAATGCCGTCTGCGGATCCAGTGCCATTGCCACGGTTTCCCCTGTTCTGAAAGCTGATGCAAAAGAAAAAGGAATCTCTGTCACCATCGTAAATCTTACAGGCACTATCCTGATGGTTCTGCTTCCGCTTGTCACCCAGATTCTGTATCATCATGAAATGCTCCCGACCACCGCAATGACAGGCGGCGTCCTGCAGTCCATCGGACAGGTGATCGCTTCTGCCGATCTGATTGGTCAGGAATATATCGCCGGTGCAACCATTTTCAAAATTCTTCGGATTGTTTTTATCGTTTTTGTTGCTCTTGCTTTTTCCCGAATGAACGCCACTGAAGAAGGAAAACTTTTTGATCGCACTCCGTCCGGGAACAATGCTGTACGAACCGGCATTCCATGGTTTATCATCGGCTTTTTCCTGATGGCTGTTCTTTACACGATTGGTCTGATTCCGGAATCTCTTTCGGATCTCGCTCACACAATCAGCGGACAGTTTGAAATCATCGCTCTGGCAGCCATCGGTATGCGGGTAAAATTCAGAGATCTGGCAGCAGAAGGACCGAAAGCCCTCTGCTACGGACTTGCTGTGGGAACCGTACAGATTCTTCTGGCGGCAATACTGATTCGTGTATTTCTGCATTACTGACAACGATTTTCCGCATACTGGAAAATCCCCGGGGAAGCAGTACGACCTTTCGCTTTCCCGGGGATCTTCTGTTTTTACACAATCACTTTTCTCATTTTTCCGTCCGCATCAAACTCCAGAGGTGCCGTGCAGATTTCTCTGTGCCATCCCTTTCCTTCCGGATACTGTTCCAGCGGTGTGCCGAACCGGTGATAGGCAATCACGTACTCATTCCGGTCCGGAACTTTGCAGATACTGTGATGCCCTGTTCCGAGCACACCTTTCCTTTTATCTTTCTCAAGAATCACCTTTTCAAAAGAAACCGGTCCGTAAAGATTGTCTGATGTCCCATAATTCACATGGTAATTTTCACTTCCCGTATCATCACAGGACCAGGTAAAGTGATAAAGTCCGTTCCGTTTCAGCACAGTTACCGCTTCCCGGAAATCATAGAGCCCTCCAGATGTTTCATGGTTTCCGGAAGAATGTGTACCATATCCTCTGCCAGTTTCACAACCGCAGTCCGAACCGCATTCCATACTTTCTGGCAGCCTGCTCCCACAGAGCACAGATATCCTTGTGAGGGCCCACCTTCACGGAATTGAACCGGTTGATTCCGGAATCATAGTTGAAAAAGTTGTCGTGATGGGTGGCCTGCGCCACAAAATACCGTGCTCCCGCATTGTAATACAGCTCCATCAGTTCTTCCGGACGGAAATTTTCCGCCTTCCAGAGTGCACAGACATCCTTGTATCCGAATCTGGACGGATGGCCGTAGGTCCGGACGTGATAATTTTACTGCGGGCTTCCCTGAACATACATGTTCCTCGCGTACCAGTCTCCGAACATCGGTACACTCTGCGGCCCCCAGTGACTCCAGATTCCAAGCTTCGCGTCCCGGAACCATTCGGGACACTCAAACTCTCTGAGTGATTCAAACGTTGCTTCAAACATCTTTTTGCTTCCTCCTTCTCCCGTTTTCCCGCTTTGTCTCCCCCCTCAGAAAGACAAAATCACACCGGTTCCATCCGATAGCTCATCGTATATTCTCCTGCTCCGATCTGATATTCCGGATGAATGGTCTGAAACCATCCGGTATCTCCGCCAAGTCCGGCAAAGATTCCGTCAATATGAAGCCAGATTCTGTCCCCTTCGGGCAGTTCATGCCAGTGGGCCGCCTGCTCATACTCCCGGATACTGTTTCTGTGTGCGTCAAAATGAAACGGCGTCTCTGCCTGAATTCTGATGCCGCAGCCTGACTGATCTCTCAGTTCCATCCATTCCGTATCCTCATGACCGCCCCACTCGCCCGGTACGAGATACGGGCATTCCTGCTCATCTACCTGTTCCCGGTAAGCACCGATGGGAACACTCATCTTCCGGTCCGGATACGTTTCCGTCTTTCCCCGTCCATACCAGTTCACCTCACAGAACTCCTTCGGAACCTGCAGTTCCGTCCCGATTCTCGGCAGACAGGGATATCCTTCCGGCACGCTGGTGTCCATGCGCACCTGGATCTTTCCTCCGCTCTCAAACGTATAGTGAAGATCTGTACAGATCTTTTCTCTTCCGGTTCCGGATTCCCAGGTTCTCCTTACCGTAATCCGGACACTTTTTTCTCCGATTTCCGTTTTTACCGTCTCGGTGGTTCCTTTCAGCTGATCCAGCCCTGCTTCTTTCCATGCATCCGCATAGGAAGACGCCACACCGCCGCAGGCGCGGTCAATTCCCGTCGGTGCACGGTAAAACGTTTCCTCCGGCCCGGACATCAGCAGCTGTTTTCCTCTGACGGTCCATTCGGTGATCCGCCCGGCCTTTGTGTCAAAGACAACGGCCGTTTCCCCGTCTTCCATCTTTATTACGTCTCCCAGAACGGAGGTTTTCAGACTTCCTCCGCTCTTCTCCTGTTTCTTTGTACGCTTTTTCTGAAGCACAAACTGCTTCCAGAACACAGGGTATCCTTTTGGTGCCCACCACTGATCTTCTTTGAGCACCACAGAAAGATTCAATGTATAATCGGAATCCGGATCCATGGTTTCCGTTTCCAGCGGAAGCCGAAGTTCTGTTTCCTGATCCGGTTCCGCTTCCAGGTTCTCCACACATCCGCTCTGTATGGAACTTCCGTTCTTTTCCACCCTCCAGAGAAGCTGATATTCTTCCATATTTTTCCAGCAGAACCCGTTGACAAGCGTGATCTCTTCCGGATGTCCCGGCTTTTGCCAGATCGCAATCGGAGACTGCTGAATTTTCAGTTCCAGAGCACCCGGATGCGGTTCCAGATCCGGGGTCAGAATTCCATCCAGACACATATCCGGGGTGGAATCCACTACATTTTCGTTAAAATCTCCTCCATATCCCCAGTGTGGTTCTCCTGTCTCATCCCGATAAAGCAGGGCCTTGTCCGTCAGTGCCCAGACAAATCCTCCCTGAAATCTGGGGTAATTTCTGACACATTCCCAGAATTTCCAGACATTTCCGTTGCTGTTTCCCTTGGCATAGGCATATTCACACATGATCATCGGACGGCGGTCCGCAGGATCCTGTACCTCCCTGGCTGCCCATTTCAGATCCGGATACATCGGAACACGGATATCGCTGATCAGTGATGACGGATCGCCGCTCTCATACTGAATCGGACGGAACGGATCATAATACCGGATCCATCCGGCCATAGCCGCCTGATTTGCTCCGGATCCCGACTCATTTCCCAGCGACCAGATCAGAATCGACGGATGATTCTTATCGCGCAGTACTGTTCTGACAGCCCGTTCCAGATACGCTCCGGCCCACTCAGGATCCGTGGACAGCGTTCTTTCAATCCCATGTGTCTCTATGTTGATCTCATCCACGAGATAAATTCCATACCGGTCGCACAGCTCATACCATCTGGGATCGTTGGGATAATGACACGTTCTGACCGCATTGAAATTCAGCTGCTTCAGCACACGGATTTCCTTCTCCATCCATTCTTTCGGGATTGCGCTTCCATACTCCGCATGATGTTCATGACGGTTAACCCCACGCACAATGAGACGCTTTTTGTTTACCCGCAGCACTCCGTCCTCTCCGATTGCAACCGTTCGAAAACCGATGTTCTGGCGTTCAAAATCCACAGCTTCGCCTGCCTCATTTTTCAGTGTGAATACCAGCGTATACAGGTGCGGCGTCTCATCCGACCACAGAAGAATCTCCTTCACATCGATCTGAAAAAAGGCGGCACCCGTTTCCATCGGAAAACGGCTTCTGTCATACATGCTGGCCTGTCCTCCCACAGGACTCTGCACTCTGCACAGGCTCCTTCCCTCCGGGTCCAGGAGTTCCATTTCCACAGAAGTATCCGCATAGCCGTCTTCCCGGTTCACATAGCACCAGGCTGTCACCTGACCGTCTTTCAACACTTCATCCGGAAGCGCAAATACCTTCCAGTCTCTGATATGAATCTTCGGCTTTGCATAAAGAGCCACCGGACGGAAAATTCCGGACAACGACCAGTAATCCTGGTCTTCCAGATAACTTCCGTCGCAGAACCGCATCACCTGAAGCGCAATCCTGTTTTTTCCGGGATGTACCAGTTCCGTGATTTCAAATTCCGCCGGAAGCTTGCTGTCCTGGGAGTATCCTGCCAGGATTCCGTTGACCCAGAGATAGAAACAGGATTCCACACCTTCAAAATTCAGATAAATACTTTTTCCGTCCCACGCCGCAGGCAGCTCTGCCTCCGTCACATAACATCCCGTAGGATTATCACCGGTCACAAACGGAGGATTCATCTCTCTCTTTCCCGTTTTCCTGCTGGCACAGATCGTATATCGTTCTTCATCCGCCCTGCCCATGGGATAGACATAATTGGTATAAACAGGATAACTGTATCCCTGCGTCTCCCAGTTTCCGGGAACTTTTATGTTATCCCACGCTGAAACATCATATTCTTCTTTATAAAATTCCTCCGGCACACAGTCAGGTCCGGCCGCCAGATGAAACTTCCAGGTTCCGTCCAGACTCAGCACATTGCCCGAACTTCCTCTTTCCCCTTTGGCAGCTTCCTCTGCGGATTCCCACGCTCCCCAGGGACTGTGCATCGGCTCCCTGTTTTTCTGTGTGACCCGCTGGTTTTCCCAGTCCAATCGTTCTTTCATATCACAGTTCCTTTCTGTACCTTCTCCTGCTTTCTGACTGCAGACATCCGTTGTTCCGTTATCTGACCGCCCATACTCTGAGGAAACGGACTCCCTGCATTTCCCTGTTCCAGAAAAGCTTTACAAACCGTATTTTTTTCGTCTCCATCCTCTGATACAGCGGTTCTTTCCACGCGAGAGTCATCGGCTCGTATGTTTCACCGTCGGAGGAAACCCAGACCGTCACAGTCTCTTCTCCTGTTCTTCCCGCAAACACAGCCTCAACACCGGTAATCTCCTTCTCTCCTTCCAGGTCGAGACAGATCCACGCATTTTCCTCTTCCCTGGGAATCCAGCAGCCGCTTCCCGTATCTGTCACCTGACTCGGCTCATGCCCCGGCTTTGCACTGCTTGCAAACACCGGACGGGCATTGGCCAGATCGTAATATTCCTCTGCAACAGGAGCCGGCGTCAGATACGGAGGGCGCTCCATCGGCACCAGTGTCCGGTTCCTTTTTTCTCCCACCGCTGTCACCTGAATCCGCACCGGTTCCATTCCTTCTGATCTCGCTTCAATCCAATTGATGCCGCCATAATAGCTTCGGAACTCAATGGCAGCCTGCCCGTCCAGAAAACTGTTGGTTTCCGTAGAAAAAGTGATACTCTTTCCCGTCGGAAAAATACCGTCACCCTCCACAACTTCCATCGTTACTTCCCGGTCACAGTCCACCCGTCTGCCCTGGCGGTCTTCTGCAGTGACACACAGCCACACGTCTTCCTGCCCATCGGCCTTAAATGCTTCCCGGTCAGCCGTCAGCTGCAGATGATCCGGAATCCCTCTGACCGACGGTTCCGGCGCCGGAATCCCCAGAAGTTCTTTCCGGTACCAGTACCAGGCGTTCAACGGAAGCCGGTAATAGTCGACCATTCCCATGGCTCCCATATTGCCCAGAATACTTCCGTGATGAAAGGCACACCACAGCGCCTTTCCTGAGCGCCACTTCGGGTCTTCCACCTCCACTCCGTCATGAAAATTAGCGGAAAACGGACCGGGACGGAAGGAAACCTGACTTCCGTACTCGGACACAAAACTCGGAAATCCGGGATCCTGATACAGACTTGCCCCGTCTCCATTGTATCCTGCCACATCTCCCAGAACATCAAAACCGCCTCTCTGCGCGCCTCCCACGGCCGCCTTTCTGGAAGGATCCAGCGCATGCACCTGTTCCACCAGCTGTTTTACCAGTTTTCTGGCTTTCGGCAGCACCTCTTCGTCGCTAAAAAACGGTTCGTTGCAGACGCTCCATATAATAATCGACGGATGGTTCCGGTTGACCAGAATCATTTCCTCCAGCGCCCTTTTGCAGCTTTCCTCAAAAGGCTTCTGGTCTTCTTCCCGTACCGGATAGGCGCTGCTTGTCCAGTAGCCCTCCTGCTTGAGTCCCCCGGTTCCCCAGAAACAGAGTTCTGACCAGAAGAGTACACCGATTCTGTCACACTCCTCGGCAAAAAACGGATGATGCGGATAATGGGAGCCCCGGATGAAATTCATGCCGCAGTCCTTGATCCTCTGAATATCTCTTGTGATTCCTGCCCGTGTCACTGCGTCCGCCCATCCGGCATGATCCTGATGAACGTTGGCACCCCAGATCTTATACAGTTTTCCGTTCAGATAAAATCCCGTATCCTTGTCAAACCGCATCGTACGGATTCCGAAATCTGTGTCATAAACATCTTTTTTCTCTGTTCCGTCATACAGTTCACTCGTCATCCGGTATCTCACCGGATCTTCCGGCGACCAGAGTCTTGGTTCCTCCACCGAAAACTCCATGGGCACGGTCTGTGAGCAGCCGTTTTCCAGAGCATGCTCCATCTCAGCCACCGTCTTTCCATCCAGAGAAATCCTGTTGACCAGACGGAGAGAACGCTTTTTCTTTTCTTCCGATTCCGGAACATGGATCGTCACCTGCGCTTCCAGCCGTGCAGCATCCGGTTCCAGCTGTCTGGTCCATACAAAGGTTCCCATCCAGTCCACACAGACCGGATCCGTCAGAATCAGGGATACATCGCGATAGATCCCGCCGTTGAACTGATGCTCACCCGCCCGCGGCGCAAGCTGTGCATCCCATTCATTGTTCACACGGATAAACAGTTCATTGAGACCCTCTCTGCACATTCCGGTCAGATCAATGACAAACGAGGTGTATCCTCCTCTGTGCTCCCCGACCGGCATCTGATTCAGAAAGACTTCTGCACACTGGAACACACCGTGAAACTCCAGAAGCAGCCGTTTTTTCAGATCTTCTGCGGAAAGCTGCAGTTCTCTTCGGTAGCACCCGTATCCCACATAAAATTCGTTTTCCATAAAATACGGAATTCCGAACGAATGCGGCAGTCCGACATCCGGCCACTGTTCCCAGTCGCCGGTCTCATCCGCTTCGCGGAATCCGTAGACAAATTTCCAGCCATTATTCAGCAGACGGCTCTCTCTTTTTCTCTCTGTCCTTTCCATTTCAGATCCTTCTCTCTCGCACAATCTCAAAGCCGATGTCCCCCTTTCTCCATCTGAGATCTCCGGTGGTCTCGCAGGAAACCTTCTGTTCCCGCTCGTTCCATACCAGTCTGGTCTCGCAGAACTCTCCTGTTTCATATCCGTAGCCGTCTCCGGCATCCTCATACAGAACAGCGGTTCCGTCTTTGCCCGGATAAATCTTTACCGTCACAGGCATTCCTTCCATCCGGCGGGTGCACACGTTCGGTTCCATCGTCGGCAGAAGCGTTCCCTCTTTCACAAACAGCGGAAACTTCTCAAGGGGAGCATCCGAAAAGATCCACTGTCCGCCCTCATATCTTTTGCCCGTCCAGTAATCGTACCATCCAATCGTTCCCGGAAGGTAGACCCTGCGCCGGAAGCACGGATCTGCCGCTTTCGGATCTTCTGTTTCCTTCCGCTCCCGCTCTGCTTTGCCGTTTTCCTCCATCGGCTCCGTCACCGGGCAGACCAGAAGAGAATCACCAAGCAGATATTCGTCCTTCAGCTCACAGGCCGTTCTGTCCTCCGGGAAATCAAAGGCCAGCAGGCGCAGCATTGTCCGGTCTTCCTTGTATACCTGCCACGCCGCCGAATACAGATACGGCAGCAGACGGTATCTCTCTTCACACATCTTTTTCAGCGCATCGTAGTACGGTTCCCCCAAAGCTCCGAATTCCCACGGCTCTCTGGCAAACTCGGTTCCGTGGCTGCGGAAGACCGGGAGAAAGGCTCCGAACTGGAACCACCGGACATACAGTTCCCGGTAGGCCGGATCCGCTGTTCCCTCCGGATATTCCCCGTTCCAGAACCACACATTTCCTTCCGTCACAAAGAAGGCTCCGATATCCACGGTCCAGTACGGCAGACCGCTGGCGGACAGGGAAAGACCTGCCGTGATCTGACGGCGCAGCGTCTCCCAGCTGGCGGAAATATCCCCAGACCACAGGACCGTGCCGTACTTCTGGCTTCCCGTATATCCGCTTCTGGTCAGGTTCATCACGCGTGTTTCCCCGCTCTTGTTTCTCTGAGATTCATAGATCGCCTTTGCATGATACAGCCCGTAGGCATTGATCCGGTCCATCGGCATGCAGCTTCCGGCTTCCTCCACATATTCCTGATACATACGCGACGGTTCCGGCTCTTCTTTGTGATTCCACTCCGGCGTCACCGGCTCGCTTGAATCACACCACCAGGCATTCACCCCATGACAGCCGAGCCCCTCTTCCAGCTGCTTTGCATACAACGCCCTTCCCTCTTCGGAAAACGCATCATAGATCTCCGTCCCCGGCAGCAGCAGCCCTCTTTGCTCAAATTCCCGGAAGTTTTCACACGCTCTGCTCATATTCGGCCAGATGGACATCATGAAATGAACACCCTTTTCCCCGATTCTCCGGACCATTCCGGCAGGATCCGGAAACCGCCTGGCATCAAAGGTTTTCTGTCCCCACAGATCCCCCTCCCAGGACTGCCAGTCCAGAATAATTCCATCCAGCGGGAAGCCGCTGTCCCGGAACTTCTGTACCGTCTGCTCGATCTCTTCGGCCGTCTCATATCGTTCTTTTGACTGCAGATATCCGAACGCCCATTTCGGAAGCATCACTGCTTTTCCGGTCAGACGCCGGTTTTCCGCTGCCGCCTCCTCCATCGTTTCCCCGGACAGGAAACAGTAATCCAGCATTTCATCCCCTTCCGTCCGGAAATATGAACCAAAGCTGTCATCATGGAACACCGCCGCGCCCTGTGTCGTCAGAAGGATTCCGTAGCCCTTGCTGGAAAGCAGCATCGGAACGGCGATTTTCTGGTTGGCCTGATGCAGATACTGCATGGTTCCTCTCAGATTCAGAACGCCTTGCTGATGCTGTCCCAGCCCGTACAGACACTCCTCTTCAGAAAATTCGAATCCGATATGGGTCCGGTACAGCGTCCGGTCCATCTTTCTTCTGGCGTGACGAAGCACCTTCTTTGCCCCATCTGCCGTCTGAACGGTTTCCACCGCCTCTTCCTGTCCTTCCAGAAGTGTTCCGGTCTGGTAAGCCTCCATTCTTCTGGCGCCTTTTGGTGCTTCCGACAGGAGTATCGTTCCGTCCGCTTTCTCAAACACAAGACGTCCTGTGCTTTTCTCCACACAGATGCACAGCCTTGAACTTCTGATCCTTATTTTTTTCTCTTCCTCGCAAAGCTCCCATTCTTTCTCTGCCGCTTCCGGTCTTTTGGGAATTTCCAGCTCTGCCCCCTGTGTTCCGGAAAAACTTCCGTTTTCCGTCCAGGATACCCGGACACTCTGGCCGGTCAGAGGCCGAATACGCAGAATTCCCGCCTCCGATTTCAGATAATAGCTTCCGTCTTTCTCATACCATTCCAGGATTTCCCCGGATGCTCTTGCCGTTCCGTGCAGCATCTCGTTTCTGCCTCCCCGTTTCTTTTTCTGTTTTTCATCGATTTTCCTGTATATCCCCCGACTGCTGGCAGGTTCAGGCGTAAGCGGAACTTCCCGGATTTCCGCCTGCAGCTCCAGTTCCAGAAAACTCCCTTCGCCAAACGTTCCCGTTACAACCAGGAATCCATCCTCACAGCTGGTTTCACAGACGGCTCCATGCGCCTGCACGTTTTTCACACCCGACTGGCGGAAAGCAAGTTCCAGGGATACCGCCTGATCCGTTTCCACCTGCAGGCAGGCCCCTGGCTTTTTGGGGAATTCCGACTGCAGACAGAGGGTTGCCTTTGGTTCCTCCAGATGCAGTTCGGACGACACAAACATGTTCAGAAAAATCCGGCCCTTCTCCTCAAACCAGATATTTTTCTGAAGCTCTGCCGCCGCTTCCACTCCGCTTCCCGTGCAGCACCAGAAATCCCCGTACGGGCTGCTGAATTTTTTTCTGCTGTCCGCCCCCATCGGCTGATGATACTGGGACAATCCCGTTTTTCCGCTGAATGCATTCAGCACCGCATTGTATTTCAGGCTTTCCAGATGTTCCAGATACTGCAGCCTGTGTTCCGGGTCATACCGGAGCAGATATTCCAGAATCTTTTCCGTATTGTGCGCACAGCAGCTTTCGCTTTCCCCTCCGGTCAGGTACGTGCGGTCCAGCCGGCTCGCTCCCCAGTGCTCCGCCTGTTCCGATACTCCGCCTCGGAGAAAATGTTCCGCCCGCGAGCTGCTGTTTCCGTTGGCAAAGGTTCTCGGACGGATCATCCGGTAGAAATTCACGCCGGCCTTTCGATACGTTTCCTCTCCGGTCACCGCGTACCGGTGCAGCGCTCCTGTGATCATCGGCAGATGCGTATTCGCATGAAGATCCGAAAGCACATCGTTTCCCTCCGCCATGTTTCCCAGCAGATAGTCCCATCCTTCCAGAGGTTCCGCATCCGACTCCATTCCTGCGTTTTTTCTGAAACTGTACATCAGTCGTTCAAGATCGAATTCTGCCAGATACTTCCGGACCAGCTCCTGCCGGTGACGGAACACCGGATCTTTCAGGATCACGCCTGAGGCCGGGAAGGAATGCATTTCCCTTTCAGAATGTTTCTTCATACGCAGTTCCCGCTTTCAGTTCAATTTCCTTTTCTGCCCCGTTGACACGCAGCTTCATCTTCCGGTCATACCCGGACACGATGCGCACGCGAGTCACCTTGCTGTCCTTCCATTCCATGTCCAGTTCACTTTTGCCCCGCAGTCTCAATCCTCTGACAGAACCTGTCTTCATCTGCTTTGGAAGCGCAGGAAGCAGATACACCGTATCCGTCTGACTCTGTACCAGCATTTCCGCCAGCGCCGCTGCCGCTCCGAAATTTCCGTCGATCTGGAAAATTGCTCCGTCTCCCATCGGATGATTGTCCATCAGATTCGGGAATGTGCTTCCGGTAAGAAGCGCCCGGAAGTTTTCATATGCTTTTTCTCCCTCTCCGAACCTTGCCCACAGTCCGATGATCCATGCCCGCGACCATCCTGTATGGCCGCCTCCGTTGGCCAGACGGCGTTCCAGCGTTACTCTTGCCGCCTTCATCAGTTCCGGCGTCTGTTCCGGATTTATCATGGTTCCCGGGTACATTCCGTAAAGATGAGAAATATGGCGGTGTCCCGGCTCCGCCTCTTCATAATCCTCCATCCATTCCTGCAGCTGACCATACTTTCCGATTTTCAGCTTTGGAAAAGATTCCATCAGCTTCTTCGCAGCACAGACCTCTTCTCCTTCTTTTCCCAATACCCTGCAGGCTTTCAGGTATCCGTCAAAAAGTTCGTACAGAATCTCCACATCCATCATCGGACCTTCGCAGAGATGGCCCTGGGTTCCATTCGGAAGGATATAGGTATTTTCCGGTGAAATGGAAGGGGAGGTAATTCTCGTTCCGTCCGGTCCTTCGATCAGAAAATCCCGGAAAAACAGCACGTTTTCTTCCAGTACCGGGAAATACCGCTCCAGAAATTCACGGTCCATAGTATAACTGTAATGTTCCCAGATATGAGTGGCCATCCACGCCTCTCCCATCGGCCAGAAGGTAGACGTAATACAGTGATCCTGCGGTGCTGTGTCCGCGTAAAGATCCGTGTTGTGATGCGCCATCGATCCGCGGCATCCGTACATTTCCCGTGCTGTCTTCTTTCCGTTTTCACAGACACGTTCCAGCAGTTCAAAAAACGGAAGATGGCATTCGGAAAGTGCTCCGCTTTCCGCCGCCCAGTAATTCATCTGGGCATTGATATTGATCGTGTACTTGCTTTCCCATGCCGGTGTCAGACTGTCATTCCAGATTCCCTGCAGATTGGCCGGAAGCGAACCCTCGCGGCTGGAAGCAATCAGAAGATATCTTCCATACTGATAATACAGAGCCGCGATTCCGGAATCTTCTTCACCGTCCTTTACTCTCTGCAGCCGGATATCCGTCGGAATCTCATCCATAGCTTCCATTCCTTCCAGAGACAGGCAGACACGACCGGCCAGTTCCTGATAATCCCGGATATGTTCTGTCCGCAGCTCCTGCCAGGATTTTTCCGCTGCCCCTGCAATCTGTTTCCGTGCCGCCTCCACATAAGCGCCCGGATGGCGGAAACTGGTCTCAACAGCCAGGTAGATCACAGCACTGTCTGCCTGTTCCACAAGCAGATGCTCTCCGATTTTTCTGACGGTTCCGCCTTCCGTCACAATCCGTGCCATCACACAGAATCCGATTCCTCCGTCTGCTTCACTGCCCGCCGTAAACCATACGGTGTCTTCTCCCTCTGTGCAGACTTCATCGGTCCAGTTATGGCATCTTCCCAGATGACAGTCAAAGGAAAGTCCTTCTGCCTGGTCACACTCCAGACGGACCGCCAGAATCTGCGCCGGCCAGGAAGAGATCACTTCCCTGTGATACTTCACACCGCCTGCCATGTAATCCACCGAAACAACACCGGTTTCCAGATCCAGCGCTCTTTGATATCCTTCTTCCTGCTCCTGTCCATGGAAATTCAGATACAGTTCTCCCGCGGTCTGATAAGACCGCTCAGAATTCGGGGTACCTGAAAGCGCATACATCGCAAGGCGCTCCGCTTCCTCCGGCTTTCCTTCCCGCAGCAGCCGCCGCACTTCATCCAGATACTTTGCCGCGTCCGGATTGATCCGGTTCAGCGGTTTTCCGCTCCAGACGCTGTCCTCGTTGAGCTGAATCATCTCCTCTTTTACTTTTCCGAATACCATGCCGCCCAGTCTTCCGTTTCCTGTCGGAAGTGCTTCGCACCACTGGGATGCCGGCTGTCGATACCACAGTTTCATGATGGTGTTCCTCCCTGTTTTCTTCCTGTAATTCCAGGGGATAAATCTGTCAGTTTTATCCCCTGTATTTCTCCAATTTTATCTCTATTATAACGTTTTCCTGCGAAGTCATAACAGAGATATCTGACATATTGGATGCCTCCATGTCGTGTCATCGACACTACAGTTTTCCCTTATCTTACCGTCTGATCATCACGGATATTTTTTCGCCGGCTTGGAATGCAGCGGTTATACTTTTCTGATCTTTTCCCAGTATGTTTCCGTTTATCCGGAATTCAGACACTCCCCTTCTGTACATAATTTCGATCTTCTGATCGCGCACTGAAACAAGATCTGCTTTCTTCCAGATACCAAATTAACGCTTTCAAAAATCCTCCGGTACAAAAAAACTATCGAATCCAAAAACACTTGAATTCGATAGTTTTTCTATTTTCCTTTACATCCAGTCCCTTCCCTAAAGAAATATCTTTATTTTATTCCACCTCTAAGTTATCAACCCCCATTTCAAATGGGGGTTGATAACTTGGATTTTCTGATAATCAATCCCATCTGAACCGTTGCCGAAACGAAAAAGCGCCGCAGAATACAGCTTTTCTGATTCTGCGGCAACTTTTTCAGGATTCCTGGCTGCTGTTTAATGTTTCGGTTCTTGCATCCAGAAGAGGCTGATATTTCTCTGTATCGTATTCCACCAGCTGATCCCATCCAAGTCCTTCCAGCTGTTCAGTCATATCATCCCACATCTGTTCAAACTGTGCGTCATCGGAAGCATATACCATCTTCCATGAAGTATCACTTACCAGATCTCCACACTGACTTCTGATCAGTGCAATATCTGTCGTATCGCTTCCCAACGGAACATTGTTGTTTGGAACCATTGAAATCTGTCCCTGTGCTTTCATATATTCTACTTCGTTTACCCTTGAGGGTAATAATAGGCCCATTAAAAGCGAACTGATCTCGGAGGATGTACCCGAGGCAATTCCTTAAGCCATAGGTGGTGTATCCATCCGTATTGATTGCAATGCTGGGGCATTTTTCTGCAATCAGCTGCATCAGTCGGACATCCGTAATATGGCTGTGATAGCTCAGTTCTTCATTCATCAATGAAGAAAGATATGCTAGCTCAGCTGCACTGACCGGCAAATTTGGCGCATAAAAATAGGTCTCAGCTGCAACATTCACGATGGAAGCTGTCGTAACCAGAATGGTCTTCATCCTTTCATAAGGAAGAAACCATGCCTTCTCATGAATGGCAGCATAATTCTGCGGCTGGTGGAATGTCTTCATAATGCGAAGCAAGTCCTCCTGAGCATTTGCACCAGACCAGTTATTCGTCAGAAAAGAATAACGCTGGATATATTTTCCGTTGGCATGACCCAACAATAACGATGCCAAGGCATCCTGATTGTATATATGCAAATTGTCTGCAAGCGGCTGCTGGTATTTATCATAAACCGCTTCGATGTAGACAGCAGTTGCACCTGAATCAAAAGCAGACAGAACATCGCTCACAATTTCCATAACCAAGTCATTCTGACTATCATCCTGCTTGGGGAATACTCTATCATCGCGCTTTGTTCCGACCATACTCATGATTTCATCAATGCGATTATCTGTTTCTGCTGGAGGACAACCATATTTTTCCACATAAAATCGCTTAAAACGCCCATGAAAAATTGGCCTCCCCGTTTGGTAGCCATCCTCGCCAAAATGCTCTGAAAGAATCTCCGTATAGCGGATTCGAGTCTCCTCAGGGATGCCTTGTGGCTTTATAACTGGCTCAACGGCTTTTAATTCTGGAAGTTTCTCTTCTAACCGGGTATGGGCTGTTATTGTCCCTGTACTGGAACGGTAAGCGACGAGCTTGGAGACAGCTGCCCGGAAGCGGTTATGCTGCTGGGCATTTAGCTTCCGGAAAACCGGGACCTCCAAGAGCTCATCCAAAATCTGCTGTAGCTTATTGGCATCTTCGATTAAGAACAAATCCGTATCGCAAACACCATATTCATTGGCAGCCTTATTGGACTGTCCGATGGCAGAAACATAGCTGCGGATAGTACCTGATGCAGAACCGGTCTGCTGCATCCAGCAAACAAATTCTTCCTTAATGCTTTCGGAATCTGAACTATTGCTGCAGTCTTCGATTTTTGGTGCTGAGACTGTAAGGGATGCTGCATAGCCTCGCTTCTGGTAATACACTTCCAGATTTTCACAATCTACATTACACAGGTCAAGCAGCTTTTTTATCTTTCCCGCAATATCTGTAGCGCTGAGGTTCGTTTCCAAATAGAAATTATCCTGTACCTTTTTGGGAGACGTCATGCTGCTCATTCCGGCCTCATCAGTGAAATCGCATCGGCCCTGTCCACCGATGTTGCGGTTGATATAAGAGCGCAACACATCTGGATAATCATCCATCAGGCACTTGACAACTTGAACATATAACTGCGTCCAAGAGTTGACCTTGGCCTGTTCCTCTCCGAAATATGAATACTCCGTCGGCTGCGTAAAAGCCAGGGACCGAATATTGGTGAAATCAATCTTGTATGCGGGAGTGCCAACAGTGGAAGGCGCTGATGTTTCTCTATACTCAACCAGCTCCGGAGAAGGTTCTACAGGTTTTGTCTCCATAGGAGTTGCATTCTGGGTAGATTTTATTGGTGTCGCCTGAGTCAGCAACTCAGGATGCTCCTTCACAAAGCGGTAGTAAAATCGCATTGCAGAGCTCATTTTGCTCAATTTTTTCTTATATGTAAAACGGAAGACCTTATTGGAATCAACCGTGTTCATTACCTTACGAATATCGGCAAGGTTAGTCAATGAAAATAGCTTTTTCTTAATTACGCTGCGCTTCAGGCAAAAGTCCTCGATGTCAGCATATATCATATATAATTCCGACAGTTGTGCCGGAGATACTTGTGTTTCCAGCCATGCAAAATACTGGTCTTGTATTGATTTGGTATCCGGCACGTTCCTTGCCTCCCTCAGCATTTTTTTCGTAGGTCGCTCTGTCATTCTGGTACATGGCAACCGCATCCTGAAATAGCTTAGGCATGGAGGATTTCTTCATGCCTTTTTCGCCATCAGTCAGGATGTATTCCATCGTGGACATCTGTAGCGTAATGCCGTTTACGTTACGAAAAATGTCGTCCACTTCGATACCATTTCTCTTCGCACGTGAACGAAGCTCTGAAGACACAGCTACAATTGCATCTTTCCGGGACATCCTTCCCTCACGAGCGGCGATCAGCGCATTCAACATAATGACTGCTTCACTCATATCCCAAGGTACTCTTTGCGCCATCTTCCCACTCTTTTCTATCAGTATTTGTATCACTCTACATTATAAATTTAATATGTACTCTTTTCCTCCAAAATAACAGAACATATATCTCCAATATCGCAACGCAAATACTGACAAATACGCATCAGAACACTCAAGGCAACCTCTTCACCCTTATTCAGCTTAGCCATAGTTCCGGTAGCCAATTTCAAATCTGTACGTAACGTGGCTTTACTGATGTCTCGCTCTAATAGTAGCAGCCACAGCTTTTTATAACTAATTCGCATATTACATAACTCCCTGTACTGAATAGCTCGACAAAACTATTTACATTTTAGAACAGAAAAACAGAAAATACAACCGATTTCTCTGGAAAATTGAATTTAAAATTTGAGTTCTTGAACTTAATGAAAACACCAGTGTCAGTCAAAAACCGACACTGGTGTTTTGTGTCCTATTATATGCTAAACCATCCCGAAGTGCTTCAACGCCTCTTTAATTGCCTTTTCCTTCTCCGGCGGGCATTGCGGTTGCTTGACATTTTCGGACTTTGGCTTATTGTAGTTCTCACGCTCAATGATACCGCATTTCTGCTTTACCTGTGCGATATACAGGCTGCTGACCTTCAGGCCGCTATGCTCCAGCACATAATCCTTAATCTCTTGATAGGTAGCTTTTTTCTCTGCATCAGTCAAATCCAGCTCGTCCAGATTCAACTCCACCTCGATATGCTGCTTGGTGTTGAGTTTGGACAAAAGTACCACCGTCTCCACATGCCCCGTCATCGGAAACATATCCACCCCTCTGACTCTCTTCAACTCATACCCTTCCGCGCAAAGCCACTTCAGATCCCGCGCCAGCGTCGCCGAATCACAGGAAACATACACGATCCGTTCCGGCTGCATCTTCACAACCGTTTCCAGCAGCGCCGCGTCACAGCCTTTCCGCGGCGGATCCACCACGATCACATCCGCCCGTGCCTCGCCTTTCGCATACATCTCCGGCAGCACTTCTTCCGCCTTGCCGACAAAGAATTCCACATTCGTGATGCCATTCAGTTCCGCATTTCTCCTTGCGTCCTCAATCGCCGCAGGAACGATCTCCACACCGTATACCTTCTTCGCCTTCTGCGCCAGAAACAGAGAAATCGTCCCGATTCCGCAGTACAGATCCCAGACCGTTTCATTTCCGTCAAGTCCCGCGTACTCCAGCGCCGTTCCGTACAATTTCTCCGTCTGTACCGGATTCACCTGATAAAAGGAAAGCGGGGAAATCTGGTATTTCACCTCTCCGATATGATCGGAAATATACGGCGTTCCCCAAAGCGTCCGGATCTTGCTGCCCATGATCACATTGGTCCGCTCCTGATTGGTGCTGGTGGTAATACTGGTCATTCCGGAAATTTCCCGCAGCCGTTCCACCAGAGCTTCCTGCTTTGGCACCCGCTCCCCATTGATCACCAGGCAGACCATCATCTCCCCGGTTTTGAAGCCATAGCGGATCAGGATATGGCGCACAAGCCCTGTTCCGGTCTTTTCATCATAAGCAGAAACTCCATATTTCTCCATCCAGCCCAGTACCACATCCAGTACCTGCCGGTTTTCTTCCACGCCAAGATAACAGTTCCGGTTATTGATAATATCGTGAGTACGTCCCGCATAAAATCCGGTGACCAGATTCCCTTCTTTATCTGTTCCCACCGGAAACTGTGCCTTGTTGCGGTACCGGAACGGCTGTTCCATACCGAGGATCGGCTCCATGGGAATCTGTTCAAATCCTCCGATCCTCCGCAGATTGTCCTCGATCTTTTTCTGTTTGAAACGCAGCTGCTCCTGATAATCCATCATCTGCAGCTGGCATCCCCCGCAGGGACGTGCCATAGGACAGACCGGCTCCACCCGATGGGGAGACGGTTCGAGAATCCTCATCAGCCGCGCATAGGCATAATTTTTCTTTGCTTTCATGATCTTTGCTTCGATGACATCTCCGATCACTGCATCCTTCACAAAGAGGGTATAGCCATCTGCTTTGCCTATACCCTCTCCATCGTGTCCCATATCTTCGATTGTCACCGTCAGAATATCATTCTTCTGGTAATTCATCATATTTCTCCTGTCTTTCGAATGTTCGACTCAAAGAACCGGTTATAACCGATCCAGTCCCCGGACGCTTCCCCGCTGGATGCGAACAATTCCGTCAGCGTTTCCATCTTCGCATCTGCGTTGTCGGCAAGATTCAGAGCCATAGCCTCCGCCAGTGCCGGTTTCTTCGGGGAACCATACTCCAGTTCTCCATGGTGTGCCAGAATACAGTGTTTCAGTTTGTTTTCCAGATCTGCCGGAAAACCTTCAATCTTCCTTGCTTCGTCGTGGATCATCTCAGCCCCGATCATAATATGCCCCAGCAGCTGCCCGTCATCCGTATAGTCATTCTGAGGAAATTCGGAAAGTTCCCGTGTTTTTCCGATATCATGCAGGATTGCCCCGGTGATCAGCAGATCCCAATTCAGGATCGGATATGCTTTTGCCATATAATTGCAGAAGCGTGCCACGCTGAGCGTATGCTCCAGCAGTCCTCCGACGAATCCATGATGGACACTTTTTGCGGCGGAACTCATTTTAAAGCGTTTCACCATCTGCGGATCTTTGACCAGCAGATTCTCCAGAAGCTTCCGAAGCCATGGATTTTTCACCGCATTTATGTATTTCAGAAGCTCCTGATACATTTGCTCAATATCATACCGGCTGGTGGGAAGATAGTCTGCCGGATTGTATTCTCCCTCCTGTGCTTTACGCACACGTTTGATGGAAACCTGCAGGGCGCCGTTGTAGCTGCTGACGTCTCCGACGATATCCACATAATCAAACACATCAAATTCATCGATCCCCTGGGAATTCGGCTCCCAGATCTTCGCGTCGATGGTTCCGGTGCGATCCTGAAGGATCACATTTTCGTAAGGTTTTCCATTTTTTGTAACTGCCGCCTGACGGTGCCTGCACAGATAAATCCCTGACATGCGGCTTCCTTCGCGCAGCTCATTGATATACTTCATATTGTCTGTACTCCTCATTTTCCTGTCTGCCGCAGTCTCCGTAACAATGATTCTGTTTCCGCCCTGCTGCAGGATCTTTCCTGTTATGCCCGATCAGGCATTAAGAAACTTTAACTGCTTTATTATATAGTATCTTTCATGAGCTTGCAATCTCTTTATGCTTATGCACAGGCATTATATTTTCATACGGTCTGCACAGTCAAATACCCCGCAGCAAGCTACGGGGCATCAAACTTGTAACGCAGCAGAGCTGCGGGGTATTTGACCCTCGCGGCAGTCGCCAAATGGACATGCAAGCATGTCCGCTTGGCTCGTTGCCCGCGGGAATAAATGCACAGATCTGACTGTACAGCCACTCAGATTTCTCCCACCGTAACGTCAAACTCCATTTCCGCGTAACCTTCCGCGCCCTTTCGCATCGCGGTGATCCGGATTGTCTCGCCGGGGCTGCATTCGCCCAGCTGCTCCTGATACTGTTTCACCGTCTGGACTTTTTCCTCTCCGATCTTTACGATCACATCGTACTCCATCATACCGGAAAACATCGCAGGAGAATTTTCCGCCACACTGTTGACCAGCACACCTTTTGGAATACCGGTCTGTTCGGACAGTTCTTCCGTGACATCCTGCCCTTTGATTCCGATATACGGCCGTGCCTCATCGTTGGACAGGCTTTCGATCAGCGACTTGATCTGCGAAATCGCCAGACCAGTCACAATATTTTTACTGTCGGAACTGTAATTCTGTGCGATGATCCCGACAATCTCTCCCTCCAGATTGATCAGAATTCCGCTTCCATCAGGACTTCCGAGAATATCCGTAGTCAGAAGCGTGTATTCCGTATCCAGCGTGGATATTTTATTGGTCACAGACGTCACCACTCCATACGCAACGGAATCACTGTACCCCATCGGACTTCCAAGAGCCAATACCGGATCCCCCTGGGATACACCGTAAGAATTTCCCAACGGCGCGATTTCCAGCCCATCTCTGGTAGACTGGGAAAGCTGTGCCGCTTCCACTTTCAAAACCGTCAGCCCCGTATTGGCATCATGCCTCTGGTAAATGGCATCCACCGTCGAAGAATCCCAGAAAGTCACCTGGATCCTCTCCACATTCTCCACGATCCGGTATTCGGTCAGAATAAACAGGTCCGCGCCTTTTTCCGCAACAACCAGACCGGTGATCTGCTGCTGATTTTCATAATTCTGATTGAAATAGTCCATCTGATTCGTAATCCCGATCACAGTGGCCAGGGAACGCTGTGGTTTTTCTGCCACAGAAAGCATTTCACTGTACAGATTCTGATAATCCTCAAGGGTAATTTCCCGTTCCGGTTCCGTAGTTGGCGTCGGGGACGGGGTTGGCGTCGCGGAAGCCGCCGCGCCGCTTTCCGGATCCGCATCCGGTTCCGGTTCTTCATCCGCCGGGATATCCACCTTTCCGGTTCCATGGACCGCTGCCGAAATCTTCGGTTCCGCAATCGCGAATGTCACCGCCGCGATAAGTCCGAAGCCCACGGCTGCACATACGAAAAGTACGCTGCGGATGATCCATTTTTTTCTGTCCGGAGGGTCTTTTTTAATCGTTTCTTTGATAAATTTATAGGATTTTGGATTACTGTCCATAGGCACAATCCTCCCGATAACAAAATGCAAAATATATATTAATAATTTACCAGAAAAATATGAACAATTTATGAAGAAATGCATGAACATTCTCCCCGGAATTTTCCACCCTTTTCAGCGTATACTGAGAAATTATTTTCTGCATGAGATACACCGCCGTTTGTAAGGAATTTGTTCGGAAAATTCCCTTTCCCTCCCAGGAATTTTACGCTATAATGAGATTGATTGACCTATTTTATCATCCGGAGGAAACAAACATGAATCAACAAGCTCTTCAGACTCTTGAGTTTGATAAGATTATAGAACAACTGACCACTTACGCCAGTTCCCCGATGGGCCAGAAGCTGTGCCAGGATCTGCATCCGTCTTCCGATATTTCCGAAATCACGCATATGCAGACGGAAACCCACGATGCGCTGAACCGCCTGTTCAAGAAAGGCCATATTTCGTTCGGAGGCGCAAAGGACATCCGCGGTTCTCTGAAACGCCTGGAAATCGGAAGTTCCCTGAACATTCCGGAACTGCTCCAGGTTGCCGGGCTTCTGGAAAACACCGCCCGGGTCAAATCCTACGGCCGTCATGAAAATGCCGATACCGCCGGGGATTCCCTGGATATTCTTTTCGATTCTCTGGAGCCGCTGACACCGCTCTCCACGGAGATCCGCAGATGCATTGTCTCGGAGGATGAGATCAGCGATGACGCCAGCCCTACGCTGAAACAGATCCGGCGCTCCATCCGTGCAGCCGGCGACAAGATCCATACCCAGTTGAATTCTCTGGTCAACGGATCCTACCGCACCTACCTGCAGGATGCCGTTATCACCATGCGTGACGGCCGCTACTGTATCCCTGTCAAATCAGAATACAAAAGCCAGGTTCCGGGCATGATCCACGACCAGTCGTCCACCGGCTCCACCATCTTCGTCGAGCCGATGGCTGTCGTAAAACTGAACAATGATATCCGCGAGCTGGAGCTGAAGGAGGAAGAAGAGATCCAGGTCATTCTCTCCAAACTGAGCGAACAGGTTGCCGAACATCTGGAAACCCTGCGCTATAATCTGGAAAATATGGTGGCTCTGGATTTCATTTTCGCCCGCGCTTCTCTCGCCATGGAACAGAACGCCAATCAGCCGATCTTCAATACAGAAGGGAAAATCCATCTGAGAAAAGCCCGCCATCCGCTGATCGACAAAAAGAAGGTCGTTCCCATCGACATTACCCTGGGTGAGGATTTTGACCTGCTGATCGTCACGGGACCGAACACCGGCGGTAAAACCGTTTCTTTGAAGACCGTAGGCCTGCTCACGCTGATGGGACAGTCCGGCCTTCACATTCCGGCTCTGGACCGCTGCTCCCTTGCCGTCTTTGATGAAGTCTATGCGGATATCGGAGACGAGCAGAGCATTGAACAGTCTCTGAGTACTTTCTCTTCCCATATGACCAACGTGGTCTCCTTCCTCTCAAAGGCAGATCCAAACTCCCTCGTCCTGTTCGACGAGCTGGGCGCAGGAACCGACCCGACGGAAGGCGCAGCCCTTGCCATCGCCATCCTCTCTTCCCTCCACGAGCAGGGAATCCGGACCATGGCGACCACGCATTACAGCGAACTGAAAATTTACGCCCTTTCCACACCAGGCGTGGAAAATGCCTGCTGTGAATTTGACGTGGAAACCCTGAGCCCGACATACCGTCTGCTCATCGGTGTTCCCGGAAAGAGCAACGCCTTTGCAATTTCCAGCAAGCTGGGACTTCCGGACTACATTATCGAAAAAGCAAAGGAACAGATCAGCGAGCAGGATGAATCTTTTGAGGACGTTCTGACAACCCTGGAGCAGAACCGCATCACAATGGAAAAAGAACAGGAGGAACTGCGCCGTTACCGTGAGGAAGTTCAGGAACTGAAGACCCGTCTTGCAAAAGAACGGGAACGCCTGGATGAACGCCGGGACAAGATCATTGCCCAGGCTTCCGAAAAGGCGGAAGCTATCCTGCGGGAGGCAAAGGATTATGCGGACCAGACCATGCGGGACTTCCAGAAATTCGGAAAAGAAAATGTTTCCGTCAGTGAAATGGAAAAGAAACGTACCGCTCTCCGGGAAAAAATGGAGCGGATGGAAAAGAAAAAGGCAAAAGCCGAACAGCCAAAACGCACCGGAAACCTCAAACCATCCGACCTTTCTCTCGGGGATTCCGTCAAGGTTCTCAGCATGAACCTGAAAGGAACGGTCAGCTCCAAACCGGACAGCAAAGGCTTTCTGTTCGTCCAGATGGGAATCATGCGCTCAAAGGTGCATATCTCCGATCTGGTACTGGTAGACGAGCCTGTGATCACCGGACCTTCTCTGTCCAAAACCGGAACGGGAAAACTGAAACTCTCCAAATCTGCTTCCATCTCCACCGAGATCAATCTTCTTGGCAAGACGGTGGACGAGGCGATCGCGGAACTGGATAAATATCTGGACGACGCATATCTGGCACATCTGCCCAGCGTCCGCGTTGTCCACGGAAAAGGAACCGGCGCCCTGCGCAAAGGCGTCCACAACTATCTCCGCCGCCTGAAGTACGTTTCCGAATTTCATCTTGCAGAATTCGGCGAAGGCGACGCAGGCGTAACCATTGTCACTTTTAAAAAGTAGATAACAGTTCAGCAGGCTGAACTGTTACAAAATCAGTACATGTAAAAAGGAGGCTCCCATGGTATCCAAACAGAAAATCCTGATCGTCGATGACGATAACAATATTGCAGAACTGATCTCCCTGTACCTGACGAAGGAATGCTATGATACCCAGATCGTCAATGACGGGGAGGAGGCGCTCCGGGCATTTGAAACCTTCCGCCCGAATCTGATCCTGCTGGACCTGATGTTGCCGGGAATGGACGGTTATCAGGTCTGCCGTGAGATCCGCCACAGTTCGGACGTGCCGATCATCATGCTCTCAGCGAAAGGAGAAGTCTTCGACAAAGTCCTGGGACTGGAACTGGGCGCGGACGATTACATCATCAAACCCTTTGATTCCAAAGAACTGGTGGCACGGGTCAAAGCAGTGCTCCGCCGCTTCCAGGCGGCACGGCCGGTACCCGCAGCACAGCCAAACGCGAAGTGTGTGGAATACCCGGATCTGATCATCAACCAGACCAACTATTCTGTCATTTACCAGGGAAAAGCCATCGATATGCCGCCAAAGGAACTGGAACTTCTGTACTTCCTCGCCTCCTCACCCAACCAGGTATTCACCAGAGAACAGCTTCTGGATCACATCTGGGGCTACGAGTATATCGGTGACACCCGCACCGTTGACGTACATATCAAACGTCTCCGGGAAAAGATCAAAGATCATGAAACCTGGTCCATCAGCACTGTCTGGGGCATCGGATATAAATTTGAGGTCAAAACATCATGAACCGAACACTTTACAAAAAGTTCATCCTTGCTTACGTTATTTTTGGCATTGCAGGATTCGTCTTTCTGTCCACCGTGGGTTCCCGCGTCATCGAACAGTATCTGATCGAATCCTGCAGTTCCTCACTGACCAGGGAAGCGCGTAGCATCGCCAGCCGGCAGGCAAGCCTGTATTACAAGGAAGAGCGCACTCTCCAGTCCCTCTACAACACCCTGTCCGCACTTAGTTCTTTTCATGACGCCCAGATCTGGCTGATCAGCCCCGACGGGGAGATCCTGCTGAACACAGAGGAACCCCTGGATACGAAAACATACAAAACCATCCAGGGGTTTGATCCGGTGGAACTTGGCAGCAATTATTATTCTACGGGAGATTTTTTCGGGCAGTTTGACACAGAAATGCTCACTGTCATGGTTCCCGTCACCTCCAACTATTCCATCAACGGGTATGTTGCCATCCACCGGCCGCTCACCGATCTCTACCATGAACGGGAGTCCCTGCTCCTGCGGGTCGACCTGATGTTTCTGGTCATTTTCCTTCTTTCCTTCGGAATTCTGGCGCTTTTCGCCTTTACGGTTTACCGTCCGCTCCAGAAAATCATCCAGGGAGCCGACGAATACGCGGAAGGAAATCTCACCTATCAGATTCAAGTAGATTCCCAGGACGAATTAGGCTATCTGGCACGAACCCTGAACTACATGTCCGGGGAACTGAATAAGATCGGGGAATATCAGAAAAAATTCGTTGCCAACGTCTCCCACGATTTCCGTTCTCCGCTGACCTCCATCAAAGGCTATGTGGAAGCCATCGCCGACGGCACCATCCCGCCGGAAATGCAGGACCGCTATCTGAATATCGTCCTTTTCGAGACCGAACGGCTGAACAAACTGACCCAGAGCCTGCTCACACTGAACGATATCGACAGCAAAGGCAACATGCTGGAAATCACGAAATTTGATATCAACGCAGTGATCAAAAACACTGCCGCGGCATTTGAGGGCATCTGTACCTCGAGAAAAATCACGATCAGCCTGGTGATCCCCTCCCAGACCCTGTATGTGTCAGCGGATATGGGGAAAATCCAGCAGGTACTCTACAACCTGATCGACAATGCTATCAAATTTTCCAACAACGATTCAACGATCACCGTAGAGACGACGGAAAAATACCGGAAGGTATTCGTCTCCGTGAAAGACACCGGAATCGGAATACCGAAAGAAAGCCTTTCCAAAATCTGGGAAAGATTTTACAAGATCGACGCTTCCCGCGGAAAAGACCGCAAAGGCACCGGGCTGGGACTGTCGATCGTCAAAGAGATCATCAACGCCCATAACCAGAACATCAACGTGATCAGTACGGAAGGCGTCGGAACCGAATTCATCTTCACCCTCGACAAAGCGGAATGAGGGACGGAGGGAAGAGGGAGACGCGGGGCGGGCGGTAGGTTTTTGTCTGGAGCCAACCCCATTGTTACCAGCCAATACCTCCCGCCTTCACACCCTCCCACCGCCACAACCAGAAGACCGCCGCTGCCGCCCTCACGCCGCGCGTGGGGCTGTGGGCTTCGGTCGCCGGGTCTGGAGATATGGAAATGCAGTGCTTGCGACTACAGACGGACAGCACAGGGGACAATGTCCGACGGATGCAGAGCGGTCAGAAAACAACCGCTCCCACACCACGCCCGCCGCTCTGAAAGCCGGCGAACATTGTCCCCTGTGCTGTCCGAATGTGGAGTGAGCACGCATTCCATATCTCCAGGCACGGCGGCCGAAGCCACAGCCCCACGCGCGGCGTGAGGGCGGCAGCGGCGGTCTTCGTCCCCTCCCCTACCACTGAAAGTTTCGGAGTTGGCCTTGCAGCTGCATGTGTTCGAAATTATGCTGCCGCAGCGCCTCATACAAAACGATTGCCACAGAATTGGCAAGATTCAGCGACCGGATATTCTCGTTCATCGGAATCCGGATCGCCGTGTCCGGATGCTGCACCAGGATCTCCTCCGGAATTCCCGCGCTTTCCTTTCCGAACATGATATAGCAGTCCTCTTCATACTGCACTTCCGCATAGGTCTGTCTTGCCTTTGTGGTTGCCATATAAATTTTGGCTCCTGGGTTTTTTGCAAGAAAATCTTCGTAATTCAAATAAGTGGTCACATCCAGATCGTTCCAGTAATCCATACCGGCTCTCTGGATTGCTTTTTCATTCAGCCGGAATCCCAGCGGCTCGATCAGATGGAGCCGTGTTCCCGTCGCAACGCAGGTGCGCCCGATGTTTCCGGTATTGGACGGGATTTCCGGTTCAAACAATACAATATTCAGCTTTGACATTCTATTCTTTCCTCTCCAGCATACCATTCATCCGTCTGCGGTTTGTCCAGATAGCGGATTTCCTCCCCGTTTCGGAGAATCCTTTCCTTCCCTTTCGTCGTCCGTCCGATGACCGCAGCCGGTATCTGTGCGCCGGCCAGCTTCCGTACCAGCTGCGCGCCGTCAGGCACTGCCGCCAGCAGGGTGTCCGTGCAGAACATCTGATAGGGATTCAGGGAAAAATATTCGCAGATCTCAATGGTTTCCTGGCAGATCGGTATGCGTTTCAGTTCCACATCCAGTCCCACTTTTGCCTGCTCTGCCATCTCCCAAAGTGCCCCGAAGATCCCGCCTCTGGAGACTGCCTTCATTTGGCAGACACCATTCTCTGCCGCAATCTTTACAGCCTCCGGAAGGTTTCGTTCCTCTCCTATTTTCACAGTATCGTTCAGGAACCCTTCGGAAAAGCATTCCAGCAGCTGTTCTCTCTGATCGGCTGCAAGTCTGGCCGCAGCGGATCCCGCAATCGTTCCCGCAACAACCAGATCCAACTCCGGCTCAGCCTTCAACGGCAGGCTTTTTGCCTTTCCCACTGCAGTTACAGTGATCACAAGTTTTACAAGTCCTGGAACCACTTCCGTATGGCCGCCCAAAATAACCGCTCCGTAATGTCCTGCCGCCTGATCCAGTGTGGCAGTCAGCGTTTTCAGTTTCGGCTCGCTGTATTCCTCGGGCAGGAGGAGCTGTGCCGTAACCCCTGTCGGTTCTGCCCCGGCGGCAAGCAGATGGCTGCATGCCTCATATACCGCAAACTCCGGGGCGCTTCCGGGAAATCCTGCGGAAGTTCCGCATGCGGTTACCGTCAGCGTCCCGCCTGCTTCCCCGCCGTTTCGGAAGGCTCCGTATCCGCATCCGTACTCCGGATACTGGACAACATCCTCCTGTTTTCCTTTCAACACCCTGAGCACTGAGCGGTCAAGCGCCGCCTGCGTCAGTTTTCCTTTTCTCATGTGCCGCTCCCTTCTCCCGAAGTGCTGCTGTCCTGTCCGGACGTTGTCTGTTCCGATGTTCCCTGGCTGCCGTCTCCGCCGGAAGCGCCGCTTCCCTGGGACGAAGCATCCGAACCGCCCTGCGCGCCTGTACTGCCCGCATTGTTTGTGCTGTTTCCGCTGTTGGCATCTGCATTGCCCGTCTCGCCGGAATCGTCAGAAGTGTCCTCACCGGAACCTGCCGCCTGTGTCGGTGCTGCGGTTGGCTGCGGAGTCGTCTGAGGCGACTGTCCTCCCGGATAAGCGGACGCTGCAGCATCAACTTTACTCAGATCATTGGATTCGATCGCCGAACGCATCGCTGACAGTGCCGCAGAGTCATCGGTATTTGTTCCGACAGCATAAGTGTCCGGAGTCATATTGTAGGTACTGGAATTCACCTGCTCCCTTGTCTCCTCACCATTGACCGTCACCACCTTCCACAGCCGCGCCGTATATCCGGTATGGCCGCTGGATTTCTGAGTCACGGAACCGTAAGACGCAGAAGAATCTTCCACCAGCTCCGTTGTGGATTCTGTCGTGGTCAGTGTCTCACTTTCATAAGTTACCGTCCGATTTGGATCCCTGGTCTCATGACCGTAAATGATAAATCCAATCTCACTTCCGTCCGCATATCCCATGATATAGATCGGTGCGTCTGTATTGTTGACAAAGCGGAAATCCTTATATCCTTCTGCAATGGCAGCATCCATCGACGGTTTTACATAATTGACGATCATCGAATGGTTGGAACGCTCTGTGACCTCCAGCTCAGCCCGAAGTACCGCCAGATACAGGGTGGTGGATACCTGACAGATACCGCCGCCATAGGTTTCCACAACGTTGCCCATTTCATAGGAGGCCGCCGGAGCGTATCCGTTCTCCTCATCAAACGGCACAACCGCCTCCTCCACGGAAAATTCTTCGCCAGGATAAAGGACCGTTCCGTTGATCAGTTCTGCTCCTCTCCGAACGTTCTGTTTCCGGTTGGAATTGCTGCTGGAATAGTCGGTACTGCTGCTTCCCAAAGCATCATGAACCAGTGCAAGCTGTTCCGTGTCCCCCTGCGCCTCATCCACATCGGTGACCAGCACAACGCCGCCGTTCCCTCCGTGCCATTCTTGAGACATGTAGTTGACAACTTTTTCCACGGAAGCATCCGCATTGATCACATATCCGTCCTGTCCCTCGTGAACAACAAAACTGCCGTCCTTCAGCGTCAGGCTGGCGTCTACCGCCTCCGTATTCATCGCTGCGGCCTGATTTTCAATCACACTGCGCACTGCCTCCGCATCCACGGAAAACTGCAGCTCCAGAACCTCCGGTCCTGTCTCTTCCAGATGGCGCTGTACACGGAACCGTTCCAGGACATTTCCTCTCTGTCCCGCAAACAGTGCCTGGCAGACGATATCCGTATTCGTATAAGTCAGTCCCAGATCCCCGGCTGTGACCTGGATCGACTGGTTTCCCGCATTGAGCTGAATGGTTGAGGTTTTCAGTTCCTCCACCTTTGCGTTGACCACCTGCGTGATTTCTTCCTCCGTCATTCCGCCGACACTGATATTCTCCACATAGATACCTTCCAGCGCCGTCTCCGGCTCAGCGGCAAGCACTGCCTCCGGAATCCCAAATGCAGCAAAAAGGCTGACTGCCGCAGCAGCCAGGCCCCGGATCCATTTTTTTCTCATTGGCAATCTTTCCTTCCTATCGTGTGTTTGAAAATTCATTCCTGTAATCTTCCGACACACTCAGATTAAAAATGACATTATCGTAGGTACCACCATTGCGATCACCAAAATCACAGCAATCACTCCGGCAAAGATTCTTTTCCGTTTCGGATCTCTAAACATTTCTTTTCCTCGCTATTCTTCCATAATTTGATAAAATCGAATCGATTGTTCTCGACGCCTCGTTTTTCGTCATACTTTCGATTTCCACATCCAGTGTCAGATGATGATATTCCATCAGATCCTTCAGATAGCCGATCTGCGCTCTGGTGATCGGCCCCTCTTTTTTTACTTTGCAGATCAGCGGCTTTGTCTGAAACCATTCCGGATGCTCGCCCGCAAACTGTTTTTCCAGGATCCGGTACAAATCCAGGGTCTCCATGGCATCGTCCATGGCGCGGTGGGCGTTTTCCCGGCGGATCCCATAGTAACTGCAGAGAAATTCCAGACTGCGGCTCTCCAGCTCAGGAAGCGCCCGACGGGCAATCTGCAAGGTATCCAGCGCTTCTTTTTCAAACGCAAGCCCCAGATTCACCGCATCGTGCTTGACAAAACTGTAATCAAACAGGATATTATGTCCAAGCAGCGGCAGATCCTGGCAAAACTCCACCAGACCGCGCACCGCCTCCTCCCGGAGCGGCGCATCCTTTACCATATCCCCGGTGATCCCGGTCAGTTCCGTGATCCGTCGGGGAATCTCCATCTGAGGATTGATAAAAGTAGAATAACGCTCTTTGATCTCCCCGTCAACCACTTTGACAGCCCCGATCTCCAGGATCCGGTCCGTTTTCGGGATCAGTCCTGTAGTCTCCAGATCCAGCACAACAAAATTTTTCATTCTTCTCTCCATCATTTTTTGTACTCCCGGAAATATTCATCCATGTCTATCCGCAGGATTTCCGCGTTTCCTGTCAGCGGATCTCTTCTGCTATAGTCAAACAGCAGAACCGTCTCCCCTTCTGTTCCCTGTGGATCTGCCGGAAAAACTTCCAGATGCGTCATGCGCATCAGCTGCTTCCACTGGTAACCGTCATAGTGTTTCAGATATCTGTGTTCCTGCTCTTCACACTGGTAGAAACGGCGAATCATCTCTTTCTGTTCCGAGAGATCCGGCGCGAATGCGGGACGGGATTTCAAATTCTCCCGGGCATACAGATCGATCAGCGCCAGGGCTTCACATACCTTTCGCTCCACTTTCTTTTTCTTCATCAGAAACTCCAGCAGAATTTCATATCTGCGGACCCGTGTATGGGAAACCCCTTCATAGCCGCCGGCTTCATAAAACTGGCCAAGCTCCGCAAAAAAGTCAAACATATTTTCATAGAGGCACTCTGCCAGCCCCAACAGACAGTGAAACTGACCGCTGTTGTAATAAACCTCCACCATTTCCTCCACGCTTTTCAGACGCAGCACATCCTCGTAAGGAAGCCATCTCGTAGACAGCACCTCGTAGGGCTCCTCTTCCTGATAAAGGCACTGGTAATCCGCCGTATGCTCCGCCATATAAGATCCGCTGAGCACCTTCAAAAATCCCAGCTGCAGCTGCTGCGGCTTCAGCCGGTAGACATCCGCAAAAGACCGCCGGAAACTGTCATAATCCTCAAATGGCAGTCCGGCGATCAGATCCAGATGCTGATGAATGTTTCTCCCTTTCTGAATTTCACGGACAACGAACGATACCTTTTCAAAATCCATTTTTCTGTGAATTTCCCGGATCGTATCCAGATTGGTGGACTGGACTCCGATTTCAAGCTGGATCAGTCCCGGTCGCATCCTTCGAAACAGCTCCAGCTCCTCCGGCGTGATCAGATCCGCCGCGATCTCAAAATGGAAATTTGTCTTCTGATTGTCATGTTCCGCCAGATACTTCCAGATCTCCATCGCATGGTCTTTTCTGCAGTTGAAGGTTCTGTCCACAAATTTCACCTGCGGCACTTCATGATCCAGGAAGAACTGCAGCTCCTTTTTCACCAGTTCCATGGAGCGGAATCTCAGCCTCTTGTCAATAGACGACAGACAGTAACTGCAGGAAAACGGGCAGCCGCGGCTGGATTCATAATAGATGATACGATTGGAAAAATCCTCCAGATTCTCATAGGGAAACGGCACCTCGCTCAGATCCATCACTTCCCGCCAGGGATTTTCATGGATCGCTCCGTCTGCGTCCCGCCAGGTGATTCCCGGCATTCCGGTCAGTTTTTCAAAAAACTTCCGGTTTTCCGGCACGTCTGAATCATTGATCGGCATACCATTTTCGGATATCTTCTCCCCGCTTTCCGTTTCCTGATAACTCAGCGCCAGTTCAGCGAAGGTCTTTTCCCCTTCGCCTTTCATGATTCCCCGCAGGCACGGATGCTTTTCCAGCATCTGCACCGCACGGAAAGATACCTCCGGACCGCCGAGCCACAGCTCCGTCCGGGGCAGAATTTTGGAAATCTCTGTCACCAGAGCCTCCACATAAGAAATGTTCCAGATATAACAGGAAATGCAAAGCACATCCGGCCGCTTCCGGAAGAGACTTTTCAGGATCTCGTCCTTCTGCTGGTTGATCGTATACTCGGCGATCTCCACATGAGCGCCTTTCGCTTTCGCGTAGGCGCTCAACGTGTAAACCGCAAGGTTCGAATGAATGTACTTTGCATTGACTGCTGCTAATACAATTTTCATAACTGTTTCAATACTTCCTCTAAAGTTGGCATTGCCGGAATCGCGCCGCGCCGTTCCACACAGATTCCCGCCACCGCGTTGGCAAAACGGACGTAGATCCGGGCATTTTCTTCCGTCAGTGTCTCTGGCCTTTCATCATTCTGAGCCAGTTCATACAGCAGGCCTCCCCAGAAAGAATCTCCGGCACCGGTGGTATCCACAACCTTGCACTCTCTTCCTTTCTCCTGCACTTCTATATTCTTCGTCTTCAGAAGCGCTCCGTCTTTTCCAAGGGTAACGACCACACAGCCCACTCCCTGTGCCAGCAGCGCTTCCGCCGCTTCGTGAGGATCCGCAAAATCCGTCAGCAGCGCGGTTTCCTCATCGGAGATTTTCATAATATCGGCATATGGAATCATGGAGCGCATATATTTTTTCGCTTCTTCCTCGCTATCCCAGAGCAGCGGACGGTAGTTGGGGTCATAGGAGATCATCGCTCCTGCCTTTTTCGCTTCCTCCACCGCATACATCGTAGCGCTTCTTGCCGGCTCATCCGTCAGTGACAGGGAACCGCAGTGAAAAATCTTTGTATTCTGCAGAACCTCTGTGGGGATTTCTTCCTTGCGAAGCTGTGTATCCGCGCCCGGTTTTCTGGCAAAGGAAAAGCTTCTCTCCCCATTCTTCAGCGCCACAAACGCCAGTGTGGTAAAGTAATTGGGATCCTCGATCATCCCCTGGACATTGATTCCTTCCTTTTCCAGCGTTTCTTTCAGAAGCTTTCCATGCATATCGTCGCCGACTTTTCCGATAAAAGCCGCCGTCCCCCCAAGACGTGCCACCGCCGCCAGTACATTGGCTGGAGCTCCTCCCGGATTCTGGTCAAACAGCGCCTGTCCGCCTTCGGATGTGCCATACGGCGTAAAATCAATCAATACTTCCCCCAATGCTGTTACATCTGCCATAATTTCCCTCTCCTTATTTTTCACTGAAACCAGCACAGCGCTTCAAAGTTTTTGAAACCGGCAATGCTGTTTCCAGCATGATTTTATTCTGGAATTATAGTATCATGTGAAACGGAAAATTTCAAGAAACGATCACGCTCCCTTTTCCTTCAGAAACCGCTCTTCAAATTCTGCCGCCGGAATCGGACGGCTGTAGTAGTAGCCCTGTCCGTAATCGCAGTTGATCTCCTGCAGGAAGTGTTCGTTTTCCTCGGTCTCCACGCCCTCGGCAACGGTACGGATCTTGAAATCTTTCGCGATCTGGACCACGTTCCGCATCATTGCCTTCTGCTTTTCCTCTCTTGCGGTGCCCATCGCCAGAAGAAATTCCCTGTCCAGTTTCACCTCATCGATCTCAAGGCTGGAAAGGATATTCAAAGAAGAATATCCGCTTCCGAAATCGTCCATGGAAATCTGGAAGCCCAGTTCCTTCAGACGGAAGATCGTATGGTTCAGATCATCCAGGTTTTCCGCCGCCAGACCCTCCAGAATTTCCAGCACAATGTATTTTCTGGAAATTCCGTACCGGTCGGTGATCTCACACAGCCGTTCAATATAGTCTTCCTGATAAAACAGCAGTTTGGACTGGTTCACGGAAATGGGAACGATCTCTTTTCCCATATCCAGCCACTTGCGCTGCATCTGGCAGACCATCTCCACCATGTGCAGGTCCAGCTGAGCACAGAATCCATTCTTCTCAAACACCGGAATAAAGCGGTCCGGATAAATCATTGTGCCATCCTTCCGGATCCAGCGCACCAGCGCCTCCGCTCCGGAAATCTTTTCTCCCCGGAGATCTTTCTTTGCCTGGAGATACAGCCGAAATTCTCCGGTGTCCAACGCTTCCTGCATACTGCTCTCGATCATAAGCCCCATCTGTTTCTCTTCGTGCATCTTCTGATCATAGAACGCAATATCATTCTCATGGCCGTTCTTGATCATCTTCATGGCGAATTCCGCATGAAATAAGAGCTTCTTTCTCAGTTCTTCTCCCTCAATCCCCTCCTGTTCCACAGAAGCTCCGCAGTACAGAGTGATCGGGTAGTTTTTGTGGAAAATAGCCGTCAGACCGCTGATCTGATCCAGGATCTTCTGCAGCCTGCTCCGTATCGCAGCCTGTTTCGTTTCCGCCAGAAGCAGATAGAACTGATCCGTTTTTCCGCGGCAGCATCTCTCGTTTTCATGGATAGATGTTTCCAGCAGCTTCGCAGTCTCTACCAGCAGTTCATCTGCCTGATCCATACCAAAAATGTCATTGATATACTGAAAATGCCGAAAATTGATAACAGCAATACAGTAATTCCTGTCTTGCGCCAGCAGCTTATCCGCTTCCTGCTGGAATTTACTGAGATTGGAAATTCCGGTAAGCTGATCCTGCTCCGCCAGAGAACGGATCTGCCGGTTGTCCTTCTTGGTATTTTTATAGGTATAAATAATGACTGTGATACATGCCAGAAACAGGATCGCAAAAGCACATGTCACCAGAATGATCATCTGGTAAATCGGGCTGTGGATATCCTTTCCATTATCGATATAAATCAGATTCCATCCATTCGTCCCCACCGATGCACAGTAAAGGGTATAAGGTTTCCCATCCCACCGGACCGTTTTCCTTGCAATCTTTTCCCGGTCCTGCTCCGCGTCGCTTCCGAAATCCGCTTTCTCGATCATCGCAGCTCCATATTCCGCGGCAGATTCCTCCGCCGAGGTGGTGAGCACCGTTCCATCGGATTCTGTCCAGAAGATATTGATCCTGTCCCCGGATGTCGTTTCCCCGCCGATGATATCATAAAACTGACTCAGTTCCTGAACGCCTGCAAGCGCTCCCTGCACCTCATTCTCCTGATATACCGGTATTACATAAGTGATCACCTGGACGCCATCCTGTTCATATACCTGAGAAACCGCCATCTCACCTTCCCACGCTCTTCGAATTGCCTCCTGCGCTTCCTCCGGGCGGTTGCTGAACTCATACTCCGGATCGCTGCCCGGAAGCTGGAACAGCTGCTCCTCCGACCGGATATCATAATAACTCAGCTTAAAAAAAGAAGAATTTTCCGACAGATTCTGAATCTGGTCTGTGACGATACTCTCCTTTGACAGAAGTCCGTCCTCCATCAGTTCTCCCATAAGTTGCAGAGTTTCAAACGCCGATGCCATCCGCTCCTCAAACCGCAGTCGGTATTCATTGACCAGCGAATCCACGTAAGCTGTATAAGAGCGTTCCTCCGCCTTCCTCACAGCCACCACTACGATCGCAGAACAGCCGATGATCACTGCGCTGATCAGTGCAAGCACCACGGTATATTTGATAACTTTTTTTCTCAGATTTTTCTCTTCCATGTTTTTGTCCTGTCTGTTTTTTCGCTTATTTCAGGCATAAAACAGCCTGTATGCTCCCATGTTTCATTGTCCTCATTTTATAGTATCCGCGCCGGATTGTCCATTTGTTTTTATGAAAACATAGTGCCTGTGGGCATCTTGCTCCATCGCGAAGCGATTTTTCATGGGCGGATTTGTAACAATTCTGCTGGCTGAACTATTACAAATCCTGCCTCCTTCTGTACTGGACAACAGGAAAAATGAGAGATATAATAATTTTCACAGCAATGCAGACCGGTACTCTTCGTCGGATACCGCTGTTGCTATGATACCAAAGAGAAAGGATACTATGATCATGAGTTCTAATCGTTCAAGAAAATCAAAGAAAAAACACCGGATGCCCGGAATGGTCCTTACGCTGCTGCTTCTGGTGGTTTCCATTCTTTTCCTTTTCATGCTTTCTTTGACGCAGCTGCTCACAAACACCCATGTGATCGCAGCAGCCGCCATATGTCTTCTGGCTGTCCTGCTTACTTTCCTGCTCACCCGGAATTTCAGAAACCGGCTGACCTTCGTCCTGGGCACCGCATGGTGGCTGATCTGTCTGGGCGTGTTTGCGGTAGGCGGCGTTTATCTCTTTCAGACTCAATCAACGCTGAGGACCATTGCAGGCATTCAAACCGAAGCGTCCAATATTTCCGCCTATGTGCTGACCGATGATCCGGCCCAGACACTCACCGATGCTTCCGGCTATTCCTTCGGAATCCTCAGTACCCTGGACCGTGAAAATACGGATACCGTGGTATCGCGTATCAACGAACAGCTCGGCACAACGATCCAGACGGCGGAATATGCGGGTTTGACCCAGTTAGCCGACGGCCTGAGAAACGGCGAAGTCGGGGCTGTCATTTTGAACGATGCCTACCTGGATCTTTATGAAGAGTTCGATGGATATACAGACTTTCCTACTTCCGTACGCGCTCTCACAACAGAGGTCGTGGAAACCACCATCGTGGATCCGGCGGATCAGGCACAGGCATCCGCCGCTCCGTCTCTCGATGAAAATCCTGTACTGAATATTTACATCAGCGGAAGCGATACACGTTCTTCCACGCTGCCTTCCCGCAGCCGCAGCGATGTCAATATTCTGGCGAGCATCAATACCCAGACACGACAGGTACTCCTGATTTCCACGCCGCGTGATTATTATGTACCGCTGTCCATCTCCAACGGCGCTCCGGATAAACTGACTCACGCGGGTATTTACGGCGTCCAGGTCAGCATGGATACGCTGTCCATGCTCTATGAAGTTCCTTTGGATTACTATTTCCGTGTGAATTTCAATGGATTCGTGGATATCATCGACGCCCTTGGCGGTATTGAAGTCTATTCCGATTATACCTTCGATACCGGAAATGTTCAGGGCTATCACTTCAATGAGGGCTGGAATACCGTCAACGGAGAAGAAGCGCTTGCCTTCTGCCGGGAACGTTATGCTTTTTCTTCCGGCGACCGTCAGCGTGGAAAGAATCAGATGGCTGTCATCCAGGGCGTGCTGAACAAAGCCACCAGCCCTGCAATCCTGACCAGCTATACTTCCGTACTGAACAGCGCGGAAGGCTGCATGGAAACGAACGTGCCTTATGACACCATCGCTGAAATTGTCCGCCAGCAGCTGTCCGACGGTGGAAACTGGAACGTGGTAAGCTATAGTGTCGACGGAACCGGTGACAGCCAGGTGCCTTATTCCATGAGTTCTTCCGTGTACGTAATGATCCCTGATACTTCTACCGTGGATCAGGCAAAATCCCTGCTTGCCCAGGTGGCGGCGGGAGAAATCCTTCAGCAGCCTTAATGATACCGTATACAGAAAAGAAAAACTTCCATAAATGATTCAAAAACCCCTCCGGATTTCCACATATCTCTTGAAATCCGGAGGGGTTTTCCACATCCTGCGTTTTATTTGTCAACAATTATGTGCACAGTAGCCGTCCAGCCGACGGAACTGCTTCGATTAAACTTCAATTTCTTTCAGATACCGCTCCAGCGCATCCTGCCAGGACGGAAGATGCTCGAATCCGTTCTGAGTCAGTTTTTCTTTGCTCATCCGGCTGTTGGAAGGCCGTTTTGCCTTCGCCGGGTAATGGCTGCTGTCCACCGGAGTTACATGCACTTTTTCGTAAACCGGATTGATCTTGGCTGCCTGACGGAAAATCTCACATGCAAATTCATACCAGGAGCAAAGTCCCTCATTGGTCGCATGGTATCTGCCATATTTGTCTGTCTCCACCATATCCACCAGCAGTCTTGCCAGGTCATAGGTATAGGTCGGAGAACCGATCTGATCATCCACAACCGTCAGTTCCTCATGAGTCTTTCCAAGGTTCAGCATGGTCTTGATGAAGTTCTTTCCGTTCACGCCGAATA
>OLQX01000658.1_pt1 | contig 38391 bp, 39 predicted proteins | sample 1672581 | NCBI WGS metagenome assembly OLQX01 (sample SAMEA3136701, study PRJEB25190) | human gut metagenome | reverse complement strand
TGAAAATACCCCCATATAGGACTTTTATATTTCATTGTCCTATATGAGGGTAGCAAATCATTTTCTGCCTATACCGCCCCAAACTGCAGATACCACACTGCCATCTTATCTCCCAGAAAAATTGCAGTTGCAAGTCCAAACGCAAGAAATGGTCCAAACGCAAACTGATCTGTTTTATTCAGCCTCTTTCGTACCAGCATCAGTGTCACATAAGCACCTCCTGTTATAATCCCAATACACATTGCACATATCATTGACACGCCACCAATAAGCAATCCGCTTACCGACATCAGCTTGATATCTCCGCCTCCGAAAGCCCCTGGAATTGCAAGTGCCAGCACCAGCATCGGCACTGATATGATTCCCATACCGGTCAGTCTTGTAGCAATTCCCATCTCCGGATAAAGCATAAAGTCCAAAACCGCAAGTATCAAGATCATAATATGAAATCGATCATAAATCATCTGTATATGCCAGTCAACCAAGGCAATCACAAACAGTATTCCCAAATATATAAAAAAAACTGCGCCTCTTAGTGAAATCACACCCATTTTCCCGCAACCATATACAATCGCACAACCGGTCATGGATACTCCACCTGTTAATTCCACTAAGAAATATCTTGCAATCCTCTTGCTCTTTGCACATATTGCGCTTTTCCCGTATGTTAATTTATCGATGACAATATGTAAGAAGCTGAAGATGCCAGCTCCGAAAAAGAACCTTATTATCCATAATATGATTTCTAAAACCACAAACATCCTCTCATAATTAAATGATTTGTTATAAATTATATCAGTTCTTTCGCAAAAAAGATACTGTTTTTAATGCTTTATTTAATTTTTCTGTCATAAAATTGATCATGACAATATTTTGAAACCTGCCGGAGACCTTTTAATAACAGGAAATGCAATTTCCTGTTATAGAAAAAACGGAAACAAAAAATGGATCAATCTCTTTTGTGAGAATTTGATCCATTTTTACCGCATCTAAATCAGTTGTCCCAGCACCGGAAGCCTTTTCAGATAAATTCTTCCGGAAAATGCAATATGCGGCAGTTCATAAAACATACAATGCTTCGGACAGATTGGCTGATACAATGGATCCGCTACAATGATTTCTGCATCTTTCAATGCTTCTTCCATCTCTTCTTCCCCACAGATCCATCTGTCCTGTCTGCAAAGCAGACCTTCTGTTTTTTCCAGCGGGCAGAGAACTTCCACCGAACAGCCATATTTCTGTTCGATCCCTGCTGCCAGAGATTCCATGGTCACCGGTTCTCCGATCAGAGTCACTTTCTTTTGTCTGCCTGCCGCTTCAGGCTTCTTTATTTCTTCTCCCGATGCCGGATTTCTGTTTCCCTTCTGCTCCATGATTTCTTCAATTTCACCCTGCATCCGATTCTTCAGATATGGCATCTGCTCTTTTTCTTCCAGTGCTTTCGCAATCCGCTCTGTATAAGAACCAATCGGCGTTCCAATCACATACGGAGTTCCGAACTTTTCTTCCAGTACTTTCGCCGCACGAAGTCCGACCGAAGATACCACCAGATTCACCTCTGCTTCTCCTGCCTGCAAAAATGCATCCAGTTCATCTCCCATTGCCCAGGTAGACAACACCTTCCATCCACAGACTTTCAGGTTCTCTTTCAGCACCTCTACATGAGATACCGGTCCAAAGTCCAGCGGTGTCACACCAAGCAGATTGACGGTGCGTGCCTGAATCCGTCCTGTCTTTTTCCCGGTAAATCTTTTCGCGATCTCCTCTAATGCAATTCCTGCCCCATATACATAATCATGCATTCCGTTCGTCGGTACTGCAAATGCAGGAATCCCGGTTTCTTCTTCCAGTACCTGTGCCAGTGCCGGAAAATCGGTTCCATTCATATACGGAATTGGGGATCCTGCAAGGGCAATAAATTTCGGATGCAGCTCCCTTGCTGCCTCTTTGATATCATCCAGAAATTTTTCATCATTTCCCATGATCGCATCAATTTCTGTCAGACCGGAAATATAGATCAGACTGTCCTGATCGTACCAGCGGATCTCATCGTGAGTGTTGTAGGTCGAATTGCATCCGGACGGGTCGTGCATGACTGTCATGCCGCCAAGCTCATAAAGTGCAGAACACACACCGGATACATCCGATGTATAAATTGGTATGATTCGATAAGATTGTCTCATATACAGCTTTCACACCCCCATCCTTTTCGCACAACCAGATCTTCCGTGTCTTTTTCTTCGGTAAATGCTTCGGCCATAAGCTCTGCCGTCCTGCGGATCCCGTCAAATCCGTAAAGACCGCCGCCCTGTACCATATTGACAAAATACGGACTTCCTGTAAACCATGCCGCCTTCTGTCCGATCGCCAGTATTTTTTCATCCGATGTTCTCGGAAGCACACGCATTTTCACCTGGATCGTTGCAATCAACTGCAGATCCGGTGCATGCTCCTTCAGCCACTCAAATTCTGCTTTTTCTTCCAGACTGATGGAATCCAGATAGATCCGTATTACCCGAAAGCCATGAGTAAGCAGAAGCTTTGCAAGTCCCAGTGGACGCGGATGGTACAGATAATCAATGGCAACCGCAGTGTCTCCGATCACCTCATGCGCCTTTTCCAGTGCCTTTTCACAGGCAGCAATTTCCTCTTCTACCGAAATCGTTTCCTCCAGCTTTCCATAGCCCATTGCCTGGCAGAAATTTTCCAGCTGTGCTGTGATCTCTTCATAATCAAAGCTGCCCGGCAGATACAGGTATGGCCGTTTCAGACGCTCTGAAAGCGCTTCCGCACCATACTTAGATGGTGGATAAGAAGATATAAAAAGTTTCCCTTCGGAAAGTGCCAGATAGTCTTCCCAGCTTTTACATCCCGGCAGTTCCCGGAAGATTCCCTGATGTGCCCGGACGATTCGTTTCAGATCTGCATTTTTTTCCAGTACGAAATCACTGCCGAGAAAACTCACGGCTTTTTCATCTGCTTTTCGCTTTGGAAGTGGCTCATAAATCGCTTTTCTCAGCTTCTGATCCGGTGTCGGTCCATGCTTCTGCATGATCGGATCCATATAACAGCGGATAAATGTAATCTTTGGGAACCTCTCTTCCAGTTCCTGATACACCCGTTCCAGATCGCATCCCAGAAAATGATGCAGACAAACGGTAAATAAAAGAACTGCTTTCGGTTTTTCTTCCAACTTATTCAGCACATCCGTCACGCCTTCTATGGTGATGTCCTCCAGATTTCCATTTAACAGATTCTCTTCTTTTACGATCACAAAGGAAAACCGGTCAGCCGCATTCATTTCCGCCGCTGTCAGCACCACACCTCGCATGCAGTTATCTGCACAGACATAGATCTGTCTTGCCTCCGGCATCAGCATTCCGGTATGTACGATGTTCCAGTTGCCGTGAACCGGCGAGTTAAATTCAAGCCCCGGTGCAAATGGAACCGGAAATGTGGCATCCTTAATGGCTACTGCCGCGCCTTTTTCATCCACCGGATGTCCTACCCGTTTTAACATGGTCTCTCCTCTCCGCACACTGCAAGGACCTGATCTGCCAGCTTCCGGTATTCCTCTGCCATCTGAGAATCCGGTGCGTATTCCAGCAGAACCTTGCCGGCTTCTTCCGCTTCCATCACAAGTTCGCTCCGGTCAAGCCGTCCAATGATCTGCGTGTGAAAATCCTCTGCAAGCTCCCGCACCTTTTCTTCCTCTCTCGGAACCTCTCTTTTATTTAAAATAATACCGCCAAGGGAAGCATATCCCCGGTTCTTGAAATTCTCTACTGCCATTGCAATATTGGCCCCGGCATGGATCGCCATATTTTCACCGGATGTGATGATGAATACCTGATCCGCATAGCCTTTTCGCATTGGCATGGAAAAGCCACCGCAGACTACATCACCAAGTACATCATATAACACGATATCCGGCTGGTAGATCTCATAAGCACCGGTTTCTTCCAGCTTCTCAAGGGCGGTAATAATCCCGCGTCCTGCACATCCAAGTCCCGGTGTCGGTCCACCTGCTTCTACACAGACCACACCTGCATAGCCAACCGTAACCATATCTTCCAGTTTTAGATTCTGTTTCTTCTGTTGGAACATTTCCAGTACGGTTGGAATCTCCTTTCCGTGTCGGAGCTGGATGGTCGAATCCGCCTTCGGATCACAGCCGATCTGCATGACCTTGTATCCTTTTTCGGCAAGTGCCACCGCAAGATTGGATACAGTTGTGGATTTTCCGATCCCGCCTTTTCCGTACACTGCTATCTTTTTCATTCCGCTTTTTCCTCCGCTTTCGTAATGACGTTCGAGTACGCCGTTTTTGTGGATACCCCATTCAGACGCCCGATCTTCCCTGACAAAGCACTGATCATATCTTGCGGTGCATCAATGGCGATGCTGATGATATTAATTCCCTTCTCCCGGTACGGAATTCCCATTCTTCCAATGATATACTCTCCTGCTTCATGCAGGTAATGGTTCAGTTCCTCAATCGCGGCAGGATTCTCCACAATAATTGAAATGACTGCTACCCTGGTGTCCATGAAAAGTCTCCTTTCTTTTTCGAAATGTCACCGATTCCGCATTTCAGATTGTTTAGCAGATACGTGGCAGCAATTCTCCGCCCGGCTGGGGAAGAAGTGCCTGCGTTCCGATTTCTGTAGTCATGACTACTTTCCCCGGCTGCTCTGCAGTTACTTCTCCGATAATTGCCGCATTCTGTGAATACGGACATTTGTGCAGTACTTCTACAATCTTTTCTGCCTTTGCTTTTGGTGCCATAATGACCATTCTTCCTTCACATGCAAGGTAAAGTGGCTCCAGTCCAAGCATTCCGCAGACTCCCTTCACTTCCGGTGCAACCGGAACTTTTTCAGCATCCAGACGGATTCCAACATTACTCTGTCCCGCAATCTCATAAAGTACTGTTCCAACTCCACCTCTTGTCGCATCACGGATGACATGCAGATCATGTGTTGCATTTATCACTTCTTCCACAGTATGCCATAGTGGTGCACAGTCACTGGTCACATCCGCTTCGATTCCGAAGTCTTCTCTTGCAAGAAGGATCGTACAACCATGACGTCCCACATCTCCGGTCACAATGATCGCGTCTCCCGGCTGTGCCAGTTCTCCTCCGACTTTTACGCCGTTCTCGATCTGTCCCATTCCGGTTGTTGTGATAAATACACCGTCTACCTGTCCCTTTCCTGCTACCTTGGTATCTCCGGATACAATACGGACACCGGCTTCTTTTGCCGTTTTCTCCATTGCTGCTGCAATCTCTTCCAGTTTTTCCATCGGAAATCCTTCTTCAATTACAAATGCACAAGTCAGATAAAGTGGTTTTGCTCCCATACATGCAAGGTCATTAACTGTTCCGCAGATAGAAAGCTTTCCGATATTTCCCCCTGGGAAGAATGCCGGAGATACAATAAATCCATCCGTAGATACTGCCATCTTTCCGACTGGTGGTGTAAGAACTGCCGCATCATCCGCAGTCAGATCCGGATTGGCAAAATGTGCTGCAAATACTTTATCGATCAGCTCTGAAGTCTGCTTTCCGCCGGCTCCGTGTGCCATAGTTACTGTCTGGTTGTCCATTTTATTTTCCATTTTTAACTTCCTTCTCTCCTAATCGTTTCCGTATATATGATACCGGATTGTTCCGGTGTTCCATTCCTTTGTTTCCCTGATACCGGATTGTTCTGATCTTTATCCCCTGGTATCATACATATAGTAAGCCGAGCATGCGCCCTCGCCGGATACCATGCAGGCTCCTACCGGGTGCTGCGGTGTACATACCTTGCCAAACACCTTGCAGTCGGACGGTTTGCATTTTCCCTGCAGTACATCTCCGCAGCGGCATGCCGGATTTGCTTTTCCTTCGATCTTTGGCATATTGTATTTCTTTCTGGCATCGTATGCTTCCCATTCTTCTCTCAGCTGCATACCGGATCCCGGAATGATTCCAAGACCTCTCCACTCGCTGTCGCATCCTTCCATCAGTTCATTCACCAGCCTCTGTGCCTCACGGCTTCCTTCTCTGGTGACAACTCTCGGATAGCAGTTTACGAAGAACGGCTTTCCTTCCTGGAAGCGTACCAGTGCGACCGCAAGTGCTGTGAGCAGTTCTTTTGCCGTAAACCCTGCTACCACACCGCTGACTCCTTCTTTTACCAGTTCCTCACAAAGTTCTGTCCCCGTGATTGCATTGACGTGTCCCGGATATAAAAATACATCCGCACTGCCTTTGAGTGCCTCGTAGGCTCCCGGCATCGTCTTATTGGCAACCAGAAGAGAATAATTGGAAATTCCATCTTCCTTTGCCTGTTTAACCGAAAGGCATCCTGCAGGTGTCGTTGTCTCAAACCCAACGGATAAAAATGTCACCTGTTCTTCCGGATGATCTTTCGCATATTTTTCCGCATCTGCCGGTGAATAAACGATATGGATCTTTGCTCCTTTTTCTCTTGCTCCGGCAAGGCTCATCTGACTTCCCGGTACGCGGACCAGATCACCAAATGTACAGATCGTCACCTGCTTCTCCAACGCCAGATAAATTGCTTCATCAATGAAGCTGACCGGTGTTACACAGACCGGGCATCCCGGTCCTGAGATCAGTTCTACCTGCTTTGGCAAAAGTTTTCGGATCCCCAGACGGAAAATTTCATGGGTATGGGTTCCGCATACTTCCATGATCCGCACTGCCGGTCCGTCATAATTTTCTATGATCTCTCTGGCTGTTCGTTTCTTTTGTTCTTCCATTACAGCAGTTCCTCCATAAGCTGATCGGTCTCGCTTTCATCTTCATCGGTGATCTTTGCGATCGCAACTCCGGCGTGGACCATGACGTAATCACCTGGTTCCAGATTCTCCAGGAGCTTGGATGAAACCTCTCTTTTTGCACCGCCTGCGTCAACGACGGCGGTTCCGTTACTGATTTTTACAACTTTTGCTGATAATCCAACACACATGTGGGTAATTCCTCCTTTTTTGGGGAAGGGACGCAGGGAGAGAAAACAATTGGGACCGGCTGCGGTTTCGGAGTCCGGTGTTCTCTAGGAAGGCTTCGTGTTGCTAAGAGCATTTACAGAAATCCATAACTCGCTTCGCTCAAACAGATGGATTTCTGTAAATAACGCAACACTGCAGTTTCCAAGAGAACGCTCGGGCTCCTGCAAATGCAGCCGGTCCCAATTGTTTTCTCTCCCTGCTGGCGCTTCCTAAAATTTAACGTGTTGAGAAAGGGGGAAATTGACAAGGCAGTGCCTTGTTGTCAATTCCTGATTTGTTTGTTCCTGGTGGTCCTTTTCCTCTTTTATTGTAATTTGTAATAGTTTTTAGATTAACTCTGTTTAAAATATTTTTATGTCTGGTTTTATTTTATCTCATGCTTCTGTAAATATGCCATTGCGTAGGCTGCCTGACCAAGTGACAATCCTCCGTCATTTGGTGGAATGAGGTGATGGTGCAGGGTGATGAGACCTTGCTTAACCAGACCTTCTTCTACCAGCCGTAGTAGTAAGCGGTTCTGGAAAACTCCGCCGCTTAGGGCAACTTTCCGGATTCCGGTCTGATGACTTGCTGTGAGGGCTGCGGATATGATCTGTCTTGCAAGTTCCTGGTGGAACTCGTATGCAAGTTGTCCGGCATCTTCCCCGGCAAGACGTTTTTTGGCGAGGTTTTTGGCTAATTCGCCGGTATTTAGAATCAGGCGGTCTTCTGTCGTTTCTGTAAATGGCTTAAGCATAAGGAGTTCGTATGGATGCTGCATTGTTTTTTCGTAAACTTCTGCTGCGAACTCTAATGCCGTAGATGCTTCTCCCTCGAAAGTAGATTTTTTCCGGATTCCAAGGATAGCACTGACTCCATCAAAGAGACGGCCGGCACTGGTAGATCGAACAGCATTCAGGTGTCGTCCGGTCATTGTCACCAGTACTTTTGCCTCCGGTTCGGTGCAAAGCTCCAATTTCATCATCCATTCGACCGTTTTTTCTTTATCCTGCAATTCTTCATAGAGAAGAGAACCGGCAATTCGCCAGCCTTCTTTTGCAGAAAGATCTCCACCTACCTGCCAGAATGGCTTAATGCTGCCAAGTCTTTCAAATCCATTGTAATCACACCGAAGAATTTCTCCACCCCAGATGGTCCCATCCGTTCCATAGCCGGTTCCGTCAAAGGAAACACCGATCACCGGATCTTCGCAGTCATTTTCTGCCATACAGGACAGAATATGTGCAAAATGGTGCTGTATCTTCAGAACCGGAAGTCCAAGTTCTTCCGCAACAACTGTCGCATTGTATTTCGGATGCAGATCGCACGCCACAACCTTTGGTTCTACCTCCAGAAGTGTTTCCATCCTGCCGATCGTTTCTTTTAAAGCTTCCACGGTGCGCAGATCTTCCAGATCTCCCACATAAGGGGATGGGTAAAATCTGCCGTCCACACCGATGCAGAATGTATTTTTCAGTTCTCCTCCAGTGGCAAGTACCTGCCCTTTCCACAACATCTGAACCATGGTCGGAAGTGGCGCATAGCCTCTGGATCTGCGGATCATATATGGCTCATTTTTATAAAAATCCATCACTGAATCATCGGCACGAATCCGGATTTTCCGGTTGTGGGAAAGCATACAGTCGCACAGACGGGAAAGCTCCTGAATCGCTTCTTTGTCCTCCCTGCAGATCGGTGCACCGGATGTATTTCCACTGGTCATAACCAAAAAAGACGGCATCCGGATTCCATCATCATAGGTAAAGAGCAGAAGCTGTACCGGTGCATACGGCAACATTACTCCAACCTTTGGATTACCAGGTGCAATACTTTCGCAAAGTGTTTCTTCACCATCTTCTTTTTTGTCCAGAAGCAGGATTGGTTTTTGATGTCCGGTCAGAATTTTTTCCTGTTCTTCACTGACCAGGCATTCTCTTTTCACAGATTCCAGATCTTTTGCCATAACTGCAAATGGTTTCGCCGGACGTTTTTTCAGTTCTCTGAGGCGCTTCACCGCCTCTTCATTAGTCGCATCGCAGCACAGGTGGAAACCTCCAATCCCCTTAATCGCCACAATTCCGCCTTCTGCAATGGTCCGTCTGGTGTAAATGATTGCGTCTCTTCCGCGTTCTTCTCTGCCGATCAGGTAGACCTCCGGACCACACTCGTTACAACAGACTGGCTGTGCATCGTATCTCCGGGTTGCCGGATCATAATATTCTTTTGCGCAATCCGGACACATCGGAAATTCTTTCATGCTGGTGCGCTCCCGGTCATACGGAAGGGCATCCAGGATCGTAAGTCTTGGTCCACAGCAGGTACAGTTGATAAATGGATGCAGATATCTACGGTTCTTCGGATCAAACATTTCTTCCTTGCATTCATCACAAATTGCAATATCCGGTGAGACAAAAATCTCACCTTTCGTCTTTTCACTTTCAATGATCGCAAACTCCATAAAGTCTTCTGCTTCTTCTACCGGCTCAATATTCATTTTCAAAATTGCTGCCCGCTTCGGCGGCTTATTCTCAATATCCGAGATAAATCCATCCACTGCCTCTTCCGGTCCCTGCGCAAAGATTTCCACATACGGACCTTTATTGGACACGCTGCCCCGGATCTGATGCGTAGCCGCATGCCTGCTCACAGTCGGACGAAATCCTACGCCTTGCACGATCCCATAAACGCGGATCTGTTTTGTCACTTCATTTTTCATCTATTCACACAGTCTCCCTGACACTGCAAAATGTCTTGTATTTACGAAGATTCCCTGAAAATCCGGAACCATTTTTTCCATACATGCATCTGCGAAAATGATATCAAATCCACCATTTTTCACAAGATCGATATAATCATCTTCCTCACGCAACGACACATCCTGCGGACAGGCAAGCTCTTTTTTCCTCATAAACCAGGTTGCTGTCTGCACCTCTGCCGAATTCTCTCTTTTAAGAATTTCCTGCCGGATTGCTTCCGCCATCACCTGCTGGTGTACCACAAGGATCTTCTTTCCCTGATAGTCCAGATTCGGAACCAACTCACCTGCTGCCGGATAACCGATCTCATACGGCGTACCAAAGGTCTTTTCCAAATATTTGGCTGCTTCCAGTGCTGCCGCAGATACAACAATATTTTTGCCAACTTCCGATGCCCTTTCTACTGCCTCAAGCCCATCGCCCATTCCATAGCAAATGGCTTCTTTTCCTTCTTTTTTCAGTTCCTCTCTTACTTTATCTGCTGCTTTCAGATCGCTTACATCCTGTGGCGTCATTCCGAGGATACCGACTTTTTCTTTGCATACCTCATATTTTTCCTTTGCAAATGCAGTAAATAATGCAAGATACGCTTTTTCTTCTCCTTTATCGTAAAGCTCCATTCCGTCGGTATCAATGGCAAGAATCGGAAGGTCGGTCTTTTTTTCACACATTCTTTTCAGTGCCTGGTAATCCGTTCCGATCACAGCCGGAACCGGAGTGCCGACAATCGCCGCAAAATTCGCATCAATCTTATCAGCTGCATCGACCAGCTTTGCGACCAGCCGGTCATCTCTTCCAAGGATTGCATCCATATCACGAAGTCCTGCGCTGAATACTGCACTTTTCCGTTCAAACCATCTCGGCTCATCAAAACCGCAGACATTTCCTGTGCATCCTCCCGCGTCGCAGATGACGATGATTCCGCCAAGTTCATATAACACAGACACTGCGCCCGACTGATCCGGTGCAAATGGTGTCAGATATTTTCTAAGTCCTCTCATACTACACCTCCAAAAGGGTTTCAAACAACCGTGTCACACCTGCATAACCATAAGGCTGTCTGTCCTGATTCCAGATCACATTCGGCTGATCCGGATGATAGTATCCCGCATCCTTTCCAATGGTCATATTCACGCCGCTCTTTTCCGGATCGTAGTACAGCATGGTCGGTTCCATATTGGAAAATACCTTCGTCTCCGGGCTGAGCTGGGATAACTGGTTCAGGTAAATAAAGTTCTCTGCTGTCAGTGTTCCATAGATTTCCGGCACCTTAAATCCATATTTGATCATCGCAAGTGCCATTTCAAATGGATCTCCGTTCATGCATTCCCCGATCGCAAAGCTTGCATCCGGCCGTTTCTCTTTGAATTTCGCCACGGTTTCTTCCGCTTTTTCACGATAAACTTCATCAGAAAATGTCACCCCAAGCACTTTCCCAAATGCCTGATACTGGCTGGCGATCTTATCTGTCTGGTAGAGTCTCCTGAGTTCAATAAACGGAATCTGCAGACGGTTATGAAAATCCTCTGCCGCAAATCTGGCTTCCGGGTGAAGTACCAGATTAAAATTTGTCTCAGACATGGTCTGATATTCCTCATAGTCCTTGCATCTGGAGATTTCATGGATGGTCTTAACTCCTGCGCTGTGCAAAAGATCATACAGCTCACACTCATCGATCAGCGGCGAGAAAAATCCAAGCAGGTTCACCACATTTCCTTTTTTCTTCTTTGGCTCCAGAAGGGAATATAAAGACTGACGTACATGCACCATCGGCGGCTTTCTTCCTTCTCTTGTCAGCGCATACATGTAGCATGGTCGAACCGGAAGTCCGGCTCTTTCTTCCGCTTTTCTGCACACACGCTCCATGTCCGTCCCAAGAAGAGCATCTACACAGGTAATACAGATCATCACAACGGACGGTCTCTTTTCACAGCAATTGCAGATTTCTTCTACTGCCTTCGGAATCTTTTTCAAATGACGTCCCGTTACGATATCGGTCTCGTCCATCATCAGATAGAAAAAACGGTTATCATATTCCCTCATGGAACTGATAAGCGAAGTATTTCGTCCACAGCAGCCCGGTGCCACGATCAGCATGATCGAATCCGGCACAGCAAGTCCCGCTCTTTTTACTCCGAATCCTTCTGCTCCCGGTGAGTTAAATGCAAGCGTTGCCGGTGAGCTGTAGATCAGGTGTGTATTCGACCGGAGCTGTGCCGGAATCGCATCTCTTCCCAGTTTATTTAGTTCTTTTACGGTACAATAATATGCTTCTTTTGCCATACCTTCTATTCCTCACTCTTCAGTAATAACTCTGCCAGATCAAAAAATCTCTTACTGATCGCGGAATCTTTGTCCCCTTCGATCACCGTCATTCCCTGATCCTCATAGCGGATGATCTCATCACTTCTCGGGATTTCCCCGACGATCGGGATCCCGCTTTTTTCGGAAAATGCCTGTACTTTTTCCGTCTCATTTTCCACATTCCTGTGGTTCAGTACAATACCGAATACTCTGGCATAGCTTCTGTCCTCAAAATTCCTCACCGCACTTGAAATATTATTTGCTGCATAAAGTGCCATCTTTTCTCCGGAAGTTACGATCAGAACCTTTTCGGCGTACCCTTCCCGGATCGGTGCTGCAAAGCCACCGCATACCACGTCACCAAGAACGTCATAAAGTACAACATCCGGCTTATATGTTTCAAATAACTGCAAATCTTCTAACAGCTGGAATGTGGCAATAATCCCGCGCCCCGCGCATCCAAGTCCCGGTGTCGGTCCACCTGTTTCAATGCAGAGCACACCACCATAGCCTTCTTTTGCAATATCTGAAAGCTCCTCCGGTTCTTCATCCTCTTCTCTCATATAATTCATCACCGGTCTGAGCGGCTCGCCGCCAAGCAGATTGATCGTAGAATCTGCCTTCGGATCACATCCAATCTGGATTACTTTCTTTCCCATCGCCGCAAATGCTGCCGCCAGGTTGGACGTAATCGTAGACTTTCCAATACCACCCTTTCCATAAATTGCAACCTTTAACATAATCCTTTTTCCTTTCTATAACCAAGCAGACAATTTATCGTATACATAAAAAAACCCGCCTCCCAAAACGGTAGACGAGTCCCACTATACATCTTCGTATATCACCAACTGTTTCCCGCTCGGATCTACCTTGCCGTCAAAGTCTCTTGTATAAAATTATCTCCATTCAGCATTCAGATAGGAATCTTCCACTCCGTCTGCATCATTATTTTTAATTATATCTCCACGCCTATAGGTCAGTCAATTCTAACTATGTTTTATCATGGTATTTTTCTATATTTTTTCAGAACTTTTCTATGAATAACTGGTCAAATTCCCCATAAAATCTTGTAACAAACTTTATTGCAGCGTATACTACACCTATAAAACAAAATTTTGAGGAGCCCATATGATAAAAAAATTTTCACTACACTGTATAGAAAAAGTTTTATTCTTCATCGGCATTTTTCTGCTTACCAGCGAAATCCTGAAACAATTACTCCTGACCTTCGTCGTGAATAATAGGCACTACAACCTGTGGTACTTCCCATTCCAGCTCTGCAGCCTCCCGATGTATCTGCTGGTTCTCTACCCATTTTTTCACACAGAACCTGCCAGAAATACCATCCTCGGCTTCCTTTCCACCTATAATTTTCTCGGTGGAATTGCCGTTTTTTTCGATACCAGTGGAATGCATTATCCGCTTCTGATCCTGACAGTTCACTCCTATCTCTGGCATATTCTACTAATTGTCACAGGAATCCTATCCGGTATATTTCTGGTACAGAAATCTGTACCAATGACTCCTCTTTCCTGTCCAAAAAATATTAAAAGACAGCCGACTGACGCTTCTTCACGCCGTCTGCTGCCTTCTTTTTCCCGCATCACTTTGCTCTATATTCTGTTTGCTCTCATCGCAGAATATCTGAACCATATTCTGGATCCCTTTGGTGAAATTAATCTTTTCTACATTAATCCAGATTACCGGATGGAACAGATTTTCTTTGTGAAAATTGGTAAACTCTACGGAAATAATTCTGCAATTCTGGTCTATATCCTTGCGACTATATCAGGGGCTGGGATTTTGTATGGAGCCTGGAATCTCATGATCCGTTTTTATTCTTCTCATTGACATTGCTTTTGGGAAATTTCTGCTCCCTTGCTCACATACTCTGCTCCCACCTTCAAACTAAAACGCCCGGATCTTATCCTCCTCATCATCCGTCGTATCTTCAATCTTCCGTATCACAAGCTCATACGAATAATCATCGCTAACCTTCACCTTCACAGTCTCTCCTGCTTTATGCCCGAAGATTGCCTTTCCGATCGGAGATTCGGTACTGATATAATTATGAATTGAATTCCCACGAATCGAAGTAACCAGCTTATAGGTTTCTTCCTCGTCATCCTCCGGAAAATATACGGTCACACGGTTATTGATTCCGGCAACACCTTCTTCGGAAGTATCGGATACAATCTCCGCATTTTTCAGCATTCTTTCCAGATACCGGATCCGGCTTTCATTCTGGTTCTTATATTTTTTTGCTGCATGGTATTCAAAGTTCTCACTTAAATCTCCCTGCGCACGCGCTTCCTTGACCGCTTCAATGGCTTCCTTACGGATCACATGCTTGCGATGCTGGATTTCCTCTTCAATTTTCTTTACATCACTTTCTGTAAGCTGCTCACGCATCTTTCCACCCTTCTTTCTGTAAAATAATTTCCATCAAAATATGCATCCACTGATGCACCTAACACAAAGCACCTCAATTGTAGCCAATCGAAGTGCTTCGTAAAATTTTCCAATATCCCTAAAAGAAGATTCTCCGGATATCATTATACATCACAAATACCATCAGGCAAAGAAAAAGTGCCATTCCTGCCAGATGTACATACCCTTCTTTTTCCGGAGGCACCCGCTTTCCGCGGATCACTTCCACGATCAGAAATACCAGACGGCCTCCATCCAGTGCCGGAAGCGGAAGTAAATTCATCACTCCAAGGTTCGCTGAAAGCAGGATCGTCATCTGCAGAAGATTCAGGAAAATCAACAATGCTCCACCAGATTTGCTTTCCTTATACGTGGTATCCACCGCGCTCACAATGCCCACCGGTCCAGATAACTGATCCACTCCGATCCGTCCTGTCACAAGCTGTTTCAAACTGTCAATCGTCAGATTGATCCAGTATTTAACATTATACGCACTGTATGCGGCAGTCTCAAATACATTGGTCTTAACATAATTGCTGCTCGTAATTCCAATCAGATAATATCCACTGTCATTCTTCTCCGGGGTAACAGAAACCGTATTTTTTTCGCCATTTCTTTTGTATACAATCTTCATCGTCTGTCCCTGATGAAACTGATTGTAAGTAGAAATATCCTTGAAAATGTGGATGCTCTTATCATTGATCTTTACAATCTCATCCCCTGCCTGAAGCCCTGCCTCAGCTGCAGGCGTTCCTGCATTTACCATTCCTATGACCGGTTTGTCTACACCGACAAAGCAGATAATAATGAATGCACCAATAAAGGCAAGAATAAAGTTAAATACCGGACCTGCGGCAATGACCGAGATCCTGCGCCACGGCGATTTGCTGTTGAAGCTTCCCTCTGACAGATCCTCTTTCTCATCTTCCCCCATCACACACGCACCGCCGATCGGCAGTATCTTCAGACAGTAGTCTGTATTTCCGATCTTTTTGTGTGCCAGTGTCGGCCCCATTCCAATCCAGAATTCATACACATTGATTCCATTAATCCTCGCCAGAAGAAAATGTCCCAGTTCATGGAAAAATACGATGAATCCAAAAAGTAAAATCGCCAGTACGATTCCCATTTGCTACCTCCTGCTTCTGATTCTGTCATACGTTTCCTGCTCTGTGTCCAGAATCTGTTCCACAGTCGGATTCGCAATTGTCTTATGTGCTTTCATGCAGTCTTCGATAATCTCTGTAATTTCCAGATATTTAATCTCCCGGTTCAGGAACTGGCTGACTGCAAGTTCATTTGCTGCGTTAAATACCGTTGGAAGTGTTCCACCGCATCGCCCTGCCTCGTAAGCAAGTGCAAGCCCGTAGAAGGTATCCATATCCGGCTTTTCAAAATCAAGGTGTCCGATACTCCAGAAATCCACACGTTCTCCCGGAAGAAATCTTCTTTCCGGATAATAAAGTGCATACTGGATCGGCAGCTTCATATCCGGAGTACCAAGCTGTGCGATCACGGCTCCGTCCACATACTCTACCATAGAATGGATCACACTCTGCGGCTGTACAACCACCTGCACATCATCAATATCCACATTAAAAAGCCATCTGGCTTCCATCACTTCCAGTCCTTTATTGACCATGGTCGAAGAATCGATTGTAATCTTACGTCCCATCGCCCAGTTCGGATGCTTTAAAGCATCTTCCACACGGATATTCAGAAGATCCTCCTGCTTCTTTCCACGGAACGGGCCACCGGATGCCGTAAGCAGGATCTTCTTCAGTTCATTCTTTCCATGGCTTCCCTGCAGAGACTGGAAAATGGCACTGTGTTCACTGTCCACCGGAAGGATCTTCACACCACATTCCTTTGCAAGCGGCATAATGATATGCCCTGCCGTAACCAGTGTCTCTTTATTTGCAAGGGCAATATCCTTTCCGGCTTTGATCGCTGCAATTGTCGGACGAATGCCGATCATACCCACGATCGCCGTTACAAGGATCTCACTTTCCTCCATCGTGGCAATCTCCAGAAGTCCATCCATTCCGGAAACAACCTTTACATCCAGATCCCGGATCCGGCTTTTCAGTTCCTTTGCCTTCTCTTCTGTCCACATTGCCACAAGTTTTGGCTGGAATTCCCGGATCTGTTTTTCCAGAAGATCCACATTTGTCCCTGCCGCAAGCCCTGTCACTTCGATATCTTTGTTCTCACGGATCACCTCAAGTGTCTGGGTTCCGATCGAACCTGTTGAACCTAATATTGCTATCTTTTTCATTTGAAACCTCCTGTCAGATTACATCAGTGCAACTGCCAGATAATAAATCACCGGAGCTGTGAAGATCACGCTGTCGAAACGGTCCAGGATTCCACCGTGTCCCGGAATCAGTTTTCCGTAATCCTTGATCTCATGATTTCTCTTGATCGCAGATGCTGCAAGATCCCCGATCATGGAAATGATTCCACCAACAAAACAGATCAGCGCATATTCGCCGACTCCTGCCGAAGCACCACCCCATTTATTGATTGCGAGAGCGTAAAGCGCGCCGAGAAGTGCTGCGCCTGCAAGTCCACCGATTCCGCCCTCTATGGATTTCTTCGGGCTGAGCTTCGGTGCCATCTTATGCTTTCCGATCAGTACACCCACACAGTACGCACAGGTATCACATCCCCAGGAACATAAAAATACAAGTCCCACGAGGAAAAGTCCGTCTTTCAACAGACGTGTCTGATAAATATAGGATAACATAATCGCCACATAAAATACGCCAAAGTACGCAGTCATTACCTGTTCAGACACATATTTCGGAAAGGCAAATACATAAACTGCCATTACAAGGATCAGCAAAATGATTGCAAACATCATCAGATCTTCTTTTTTCTGTGCACGGATCAGAAAATAATATGCAACTACACCTATATAGCCTACGATTCCGAGTGGTGCTTTCTCAATCTTTACAACCTTGTAAAGCTCGGAAACTCCGATCAGACTGATGATCAGAAGTGTTGCAAACAATACATCCCCACCAAGGAAGATCGTTGCAAATGCAATGATAACCAGTACAATTCCGCTGAGTAATCTTGTCTTAAACATTTTCTTCGTCCTCCTTGATTCCGCCGTATCTTCTGTCTCTGCTATTATATTGCTCAATTGCTTTTTCTAATTCTTCTTTTGAAAAATCCGGCCACGGAACATCTGTAAAATAAAATTCTGTATAAGCAAGCTGCCATAACAAATAATTGGAAAGTCTGAGTTCTCCGCTGGTACGGATCAGAAGATCCGGATCCGGAATCCCATGTGTATCCAGATATCCTTCAAACAGTTCTTCTGTAATCTCTTCCGGTGCAAATCTGCCATCTGCACAGTCTTTTGTCATTTTTCGCATGGCACGGATCATCTCATCTCTGCTTCCATAATTGATCGCAATCTGGAAATTCAGTCCGTCATTATTTTTTGATGCCTCTTCCAGTTCCTTAATTCTGGTACGGATATCTTCATCCAGACCTGTCTTATCTCCGATCACACGGACACGCATCCGGTTCTTTTCCGCCGTCTTCAGACAGGTTTTCATATAGTTACGAAGAAGCTTCATCAGTGCATCCACTTCACTCTTCGGTCGACTCCAGTTCTCTGTGGAAAACGCATAGACCGTCAGATATTTGACACCCATCTTATAAGCAGCCTCACAGATCTTTTCCACATTCTTGCTGCCCTGCGCATGCCCGTAGTTTCTCGGCATTCCCTTTGCTTTCGCCCATCGTCCGTTACCGTCAAGGATAATGGCTATATGCTGCGGTACATTCATCTTTTAACCCTCTCTTGATTGATACTAAATTTACTGATATAAAAAAGGAAAAGAGGCGCCAAACATCTCGCCGCCCCTTATCTTTCCTTCTTATACTGTCATAACTTCTTTTGACTTTGCATCGACTGCTGCATCAACTTCCTTGATGTATTTGTCAGTCAGCTTCTGGATCTGATCTTCAAGATCCTGAATTTCATCCTCTGAAACGTCTGTGCCTTTCAGCTTCTTGAATGCATCATTTCCATCACGGCGGATGTTACGGACTGCAACCTTGGATGCTTCTCCTTTTTTCTTAACATCTTTCACCAGTTCTTTTCTTCGTTCCTCTGTCAGTTCCGGGAATACCAGACGGATAACAGTACCATCGTTTGTTGGATTGATTCCGATATCAGACATCAGGATTGCTTTCTCAATATCTTTGATGATCTTCTTTTCCCATGGCTGAATCTGGATCATACGTGCTTCCGGAACAGAAATGTTCGCTACCTGCTGGATTGGTGTCGGTGTTCCATAATATTCTACCGTTAATTTGTTCAGAATATTCGGGTTTGCACGTCCTGCACGGATAGAAGCAAGCTCTGTATCCAGTGCATGGATGGTTTTCTGCATCTTCTCATCGTATATTTTTAATTTTTCGTTCATATGTTATCCTCCCTTAATGGATGCTGCTTATACAGTCACCTTTGTTCCGTTGAAATTACCGCTCATTGTCTCTACGATACTGTTCTCTTCGTTCAGTCCGAATACCAGCATCGGCATCTTATTCTCAAGGCACATGATCGATGCGGTCAGATCTACTGCCATAAGCTTCTTATCGATGATTTCCTGAATAGAAATCTCATCATACTTCTTCGCTTCCGGATTCACTTTCGGATCGCTGTCATAGATTCCGTCAATTGCTTTTGCAAGAAGCATTGCATCTGCTTCAATCTCAATTGCACGGAGAACAGCTCCTGTATCTGTTGAAAAATACGGATGTCCTGTGCCACCTGCGAAAAAGATTACTTTTCCTTCGTTCAGTGCTTCCACTGCTGCATCTTTTGAAAACAGGGAAGTGAATGCTCCACAGACAAATGGAGTGAAAACCTCTGTCTTCATGCCTACATGTCTGAAAATATCGGATACATAGATGCAGTTCATCACCGTTGCAAGCATTCCAATCTGGTCAGCTTTGGTACGGTCGATCGTCTCACTGGTTCTTCCTCTCCAGAAATTACCGCCTCCGGTTACGATTGCAACCTGGATTCCCTGATCTACGATCTGCTTTACCTGCTTTGCAACGCCAATGCATGTTGCCTCATCAAAACCTGTCTTTTTGTCTCCTGCAAGTGCTTCTCCGCTTAATTTTAAAAGAACTCTTTTCATCTGTCTTTGCTCCTGTCTCTTGGTTTTTAAGATACTTTCGCATACCTGGATTTAGTATAGCATACCTGGGTTTAAAATGGAAGTTCTAAGTTTATTACATTGAGGGTGGGTAGCGCAAAAATTTTATGGATTGAGGGATTGACGCAGAATGTACAAATGATTTTATTTCACTTCCGTTGTGCATACCATTCCGAGAAGCCTCTGAAAGCGAAAATCATTTTCAGCAATGGCTTCAATGATTTTTGAGTCTTCTCTCCATTGCACAACAATTGGAATTGAAATAAAATCATTTGTACATTCTGCTGGTTTTTCCTGATTTGAATGTTTTGGCGTGTGCTCAATGTAATGAACGGAAAGCGGTGGCTTTGGCTCACTGATCGGTTTTGCTTTGACACTACAATTTCTACAATTGATTAGAGCTAAGCTTCTTTATTTTCTGACTTTCCTGGCAACTGGGCGAGGATGATGGCGCTGAACATCAGAATGCATCCTGCTATTTCTCGGATACTTAGTTTCTGACCTAATATCACCCAGCCTCCGAGGACAGAGAATACGGACTCCAGACTGAGGATCAGGGATGCCACGGTTGGATCGGCATCTTTTTGTGCCACGATCTGGAGGGTATAGGCTACACCACTTGAGAGAACTCCGGCATAAAGTACCGGTACTGCTGCTGCGAAAATATCTGACAGCCGTGGTGTTTCAAATAAAAACATTGGAATTGCCGACAAAACTCCGGTTATAAAGAACTGGGTGCAGGCGATCCGCACACCGTCTGCTTTTGGTGAAAAATAATCGATCACCAGAATGTGGATGGTAAATATAACCGCACATAGCAGTACCAGAATGTCTCCTTTTGCAAGTACCAGCTTATCGGTAATACACAGCAAATACAAGCCTGCGACAGAAATTGCCACGCTTATCCAGATTCTCACTCCAGCTTTCTTTTTCAGAAAAATTCCAAAGATCGGCACAAGCACGATATAAAGTGCTGTAATAAATCCGGCTTTTCCTACCGTTGTGTACTGTATTCCGATCTGCTGCAGGTTACTTGCCACACAAAGTGCCAGTCCACAACAGATTCCACCCAGGATGACATTCTTTTTTTCTTCTTTCCTATCTGCTTTTTTCTGTCTTTCTGCTCCGTCATTTTTCGCACGCCATTTGTCCAGAAAACAGATACATGGAATCAGAAAAATCCCACCGATCAAAGAGCGTACACAGGTAAATGTAAAGGGCCCGATATAATCCATCCCCACGCTCTGTGCTACAAAAGCTGTTCCCCAGATAAATGCGGTCAAAAAAAGCATCAGTGTATTCTTTCCTGTCATTTTCTTCATCGAGCCGTCTCCTATTTGCCAAGTTCGTGAAGATATAATTTTGCTTCTGTTTCAATGAAGATCGTTCCGGCTCCGTTTACACTGAAGAATTCGATCAGAAGAACGTGACGGATTCTTCCGTCCAGAATATGTACACGGTTGACACCATTTTTTGATGCCTGAAGACCATAGCCGATGATCTCGTCAAATTCTTTCGGGAAATTACGTTCTTTGCGCAGTTTTTCTACTTCCGGGACGGTAATCTTATAATAAATATCTTTTCTCTCTTCGTCTTTGTAGATTCCAGGATATTTTGACAGATAAACCAGCTTGTCCGCCTGCATCTTCTCTGCAATCTCAAGTGCAGTCTCTCTTGGATCAATATATTCGCTTTCGTTGTCGATATCATTTGGCACGATGACCGGAATATAATCATTGTCCAGCATCAGACCAATCGTCTCTGTATCCACGCCGCAGATACCGATTGCCTTAACTCCACAGAGTTCAAGGAGCTTGGCAATCCGCTTATTTTCACGGAATTTGTCCAGTCCCATACGGGTAGCATGTACCACGATCGGACACATACCAACGCTCTTTAAAAGAACGATATCCTGCATCAGTCTCTGCTCTTCCACTCCGCTGAGCCACTCGGCACATCCGTACTCGATAACTACTGTCTTCTGATTAAAGTCTCTGATATATGGTAATGCATCTATCAGGATTGAAGCTTTATGCTCCACAAGTTCTAATTCTTTATCCATGATTACACCTCATTTTTTGTTTTATCTAAAACAGTATAGCATAGAATGATCTCTATTTGAAGAACCCATTTTTCACAAAAAACAGGAAGTGGCAAATGTTCTGTAAAATCACCCTTTTTCGCTGCTACCACCATTTTTTCACATCCATTATACCCGGAAGAACCGGTTCCTTGCATCAGCAAAGTACCGGTTCCTCTGTCTCATTTATTTGATTCATGATATAGGCTTCCATTCCGCTCTCCGGAATTCCAAGTGCTATGGAAAGCTCCGAATACAGGTTGCCTTCTGCCATCCTCAGATAACGCTCGTCAGTCGCCGTGATCTTCTTTCCCTGCTTCAGGCGGGACATCTTCCGCTGATAAAGGGTCTTGATGATCCGCACCCATTCTGCACATTTGCAGCTTTTCATGCATTCCTTGTACTTTTCCTCTCTCTGCTTCTCGCTTCCGATCCAGAGTCCTTCGATCTGTGGAATCTCACGGATCAACTCTTCTGCTTCTTCTTTGGAAATGACTCTTCGCATGACAATTTTTTCATTGTCTACCGGTGTAAATACTTTTCCACGCTTTTCACGTACCGGTCTCAGAATATAATACAGTTTGTCCTTTGGCACTCCATCCATTTTCAGCGTCGTAATTTCAGTCACTTCACAAATTCCTGTCCGGCCATAAACAATCAAATCTCCTACTTCGTACATTCTCTTCCTTCTTTCTTAAACTTGCCGAATCTCTACTTCTTTATTTTATCAGAAAATTAGTTTAAATTCTAATGTTTTTCAGATTTTTGTGAATCTTAGTCAAAGCTAACGCCTGGATTTTTATGCATTTTTACCAAAAAAATAAGCTGATGCAAATTTTACGACATCAACTTATTTATCATTTTATTTTTCTATTTTTCCATAACCTCTATCGCGCATTCATGCTTCTTCGTTTTCCTATTATAATTAATACCAACCAATAAAAGCTTTCCTTGATATTCTTTTAAGGCACTTCCATAATTCTTTTCTTTGATTTGCTCCAAAGCACCAACTGTACTCTTGTCCCATTTCAATTCAATTACTACTGCCGGCTTATCCAAATGCTCTTTTCTCGGAATCATACAAATGTCCGCATATCCTTTTCCCGCTGGCATCTCTCGTACTATCGTATAATATTCACGTGCAAAGTAAAATGCGAGATTAATCGTACAACTAAGTGAATTTTCATCATTATATTGAAGAATAGAAATTTCTTCGTGCGCCTTTTCAATTCCAGCTGCAACGGCATCTTCATCCATTGCCCACAATTCTTCCAACAATTTACGGGAAGCTTCCAGTGACTCCATCACGCCATACCAGTTCATCGTACTGATTGCATTGACATATTCCTGTGCTACCTCTTTATTCGGAATTCTCACAGTTCTATCTATAACGCTATAAGTCAAATAACCCAGATGCACCAGTAATGTCAATACATCATCTTTTGTTGCAAATGTAGTCATATCATTGCTGAATGTTCCAATATTGATTGAAACAGACTCACTCGCAAGCATTCGAACCACAGAATCTTTTAATCCATCCATATCCATCTGGATATAAATTTTTAATGCTTCATATGTTTCCGTCTGATTCCAATAAGTTCCAAATTTGTGACGCAACATAGCTTCTACAACAGACTTCGGGCTGTACATAGAATAGCACTCATCTTTTTCTTTCCGATGAACAACCAACTGATACCCGTCATACCAGATCTTAGCTTCCTCAAAACTCATTTCATACTTTTCACAAAGTTCAAGCACTTCCTGTTCTGTAAACCCAAAATATTCTGCAAAATCACCTGGATCAGTCATAGAATATTCAGTAAACATATTCAAGGCAGAATGTGAACCATATTTTTTAATTGGAAGAATACCAGTCATATAAGCCATTGCAACATAATCTTTATCTTTCAGCCATACGCGTAAAAAATCCAAATACTTTTTTTGCGCTTCTTTATCTTGCTTGTATTCCCGAAACAGGCAATCCCACTCATCAATCAGAATTACAAAAGGGCATCTGGTATAGGAAAACACATCTTTCATCACCTGAATCAGATTCTTTTCATCTCGAAAACGTACCTCTGGATATGTTTCCGCAAAATCTGAAATCAGATAATTTTTAAGCATTCCGAGCATGTCTTCCATCGTTCCTGCCATACTCAAAAATTCCTGCATATTAATTTTGATCACATCATATTGATTCAAATTTTCTTTGTATGAGACGTCTTTACTAATTACAAGATTCTGAAATAATTCTTCTGTATTTTCACTTCGGGCATAATATGCTGCGAGCATATTTGCCGCCATGGATTTACCAAATCTTCTTGGTCGGCTCACGCAGATATACTTCTGTTCTGTACAAAGAACTTCGTTTGTTTTTGCAATCAATTTGCTTTTATCTACATATATTTTAGAGCGAAGACTTCCTTTAAACGAAAAATTTCCCGGATTCAGATAACTGCCCATGCAAATTCCTCCCATCAAAGTTTTATAGAATATATTATACTTGATTCTCTTAATAATCACAAGCAATTCGCGCATCGAACACAAGAGTCAACATTCAACATTCAATCCCGCAAATTATACTTTAGTCATACTCACACTCTTTCAATAAACATTCAACCGCCATCCGGTATTCCCGGATGGTCTGGCTTTTGCGGATTTGCGTCAGATATTCTTCGCTGTTTTTAAAGTTTTTGCCAAGATACCACCAGAGTTCTTTCATTTTGACTACTGCGTTTTTTTCTTCTGGAGATTTTTCGATATAGGCATCAAGAAGATGATCGCAGAATGTAGCAATCTTCTTGGTGTCAAATGTAGATTTCCCTTTTATAACTGCCGGAAGAAATGGGTTCATCAGAATTCCTCTTCCGAGCATGATGCATTCTGCTTCGGGAAATTTCTCCTGGAAAATTTTGTAGTCTTCCGCACAAAAAATGTCTCCATTATAGACCAGAGGATTTTTGCTGTTCCGGCAGGCGTAGGCAAAAGTGGTCCAGTCAGGTTTGTTTTTGTAGTAATCCTGCTGGACTCTTGGGTGAAGGATCAGTTCTTCCAGAGGATATTGGTTATAGATATCCAGAAGCTCTTCGAACTCTTCCTGATCATATTTACCGCTTCTTGTTTTGATAGAGATTTTCATATCGAGTTGATCGAAAACTTCGGCAAGGAAATGATTCAGTTCATCGGGATAAAACAAAAAACCGGATCCCCTTTTCCGGTTGACGACTGTTTTGGAGGGGCAGCCAAGGTTCAGATTGACTTCTTCATATCCGAATTCTTTCAACTGCCGGGCCAGGCGGATGAAATCCTCGGCGCGGTTGGTCAGGATCTGCGGAACGGTATACATGCCCTCATTATTTTCCGGAAGGATCTCATTCCATTCCTGTCTGCTGAATTTGCCTTTCGGGTTTGGATTTAAAAATGGTGTAAAATATTTATCCATTGGTTCAAAAAAGGTGTGATACGCCCTGCGGTATACCTCACCTGTAATGCCCTCCATTGGCGCCAGATAGATTTTCATGACCTTTCTACCTCCGTCACATAAAGTGTTTCTTTGTCTACCCGGAAATGAATTTCCATTTCCGCGTAAGACATGCCGTAAATCCGGACTGGATCCTTTTGATAAGAAGGTCTCGGATCCTGCTCCAGGATCTGAATCAGTGCTGCTCTTTTTTCAGCCGGAATCTGTTCCAAATACATTTCCGGGAAATTCACATCCAATTTATAATCTTTCTTTTCTTCCGCGAAACCGCCTTTTGCCTCCGGGTGGCTATCCACGTATGGAAGGTAGGGCTTGATATCGTAGATCGGCGTCATATCCAGAAGATCCGCACCTTCCACGATCAGCACCGGGCCTTCTTTTTCCCGGAATTCCACCCCAATAAGCTTTACGGAAGAAAGTCCGATCGGATTCGGGCGAAATGGAGAACGGGTGGCAAAAACTCCCACCCGTCTGTTACCACCAAGCCGCGGTGGACGTACCGTCGGGCTCCAGGTATCCCGGATAGATTCCGAAAATTCCCAGATCAGCCACAGATAATCATACGCCTCGATTTCCCGCAGTGCATCCGCATTCTGATATTCCGGCAGAAAATGGATTTCTGCCCGGGTATCCGCAAGATTACTCTGTCGCGGAATCCCGAATTTCTCCACAAAATCAGATCTTATATACGCGATCTGCTTTATTTGCATTGTTCTTTTTCTCCATCAACAAACATCATCACAAAAGCAACTGCCAGAATTGCAGAAGCGATCAGAAGTGCCTTTTCAGCAAACATTTCCACACAGGCATTTCCGATAACTGCACCGATCACAAAGAAGAAGATGATTCCATAGTACAAAAGTCCTTTCTTGATATACTCTTTATCCTTCGTGTTCGCATAACTGCACATATGCTGGGTCGCACTTCGTAAGTTTCCGATGCACATGGTGGTTGCAATTCCGTTTCCATGGATTTTGCGGAAGCTTTCCACCTGAATCCCACACGCAAGGGACGTGAGTGCATTCGCCACCAGATTAAAATCCTGTGGGATAAAGCTGACACTCAGTAGGATCACTGCCTCACAGAATACCGAAATCTGTCTCCAGTGCAGAAGTGTCAGATCTTTCGTCCGTATTTTCACCAGATCCGCAAGGGCGATTCCAATGGCAAATGCCAGCACCGGAACCAGATAGTGGAGTGCCATATGCCAGTTTCTCTCTGAAATATTGATTCCAAGAAGCAGAATATTTCCGGTTTGTGCATTGGCAAATACTTTTCCTCTGCACATATAGGAATAGGCATCCATAAATCCACCGGCAATCGCAAGGATCACACCAAGTTTAATTGATTCTGACATCTGTTTTGAAAATTTCAAGTTACTCATCCTCCCTATCGTATGCTTTGATGTATACAAAATTCTCATTGTTTCGTTCTGTATGATAATCCAAATTCAGTGCCGCGTCAAGAAAATCCTTACCACCGGACTCCACTGCCTTCACCGTCATGCCAAGTGCCGCTTCCACGTCCTGCACCGTCAGATCATCCAGAAAGACCTCTTCTCCGCTTCGCAGCATATTGATTGGAATCTGCAGAGTATCTCCCAGATCCTCTCCTGCTTCTTTTCTCTCTTTTAACTGTGCCACCAGATCCTGTCCGGTAATCAGACCGGATACAGTGATCGTCTCACCAAAGAAATCATTCCGGATGCAGGCAACCGTGATCTTTACTTTTGGAAATGCTTCCGTGATCCTGTCTGCAAATTCCTGAATTGTCGGATACGCAAGCTTTGCAGTCGCAATGGTAAATGTCCGTGCGATCCCTTCTTTTAACTTTGGATATTCTTCACTTTCCTGAAGCTCTTCAAAGGCATGGTAAAATTCATCCCGTAGAAGCCGCATCATGCCAACACCATTTTCCAACTGGATATATCCGTCATAACGTCCTTCCTCTGGGAAATCCCGCTCTGCAAGGATATACCACTCGTCACTTGCATGGATAAAATGAAGTCCAAACTCGTCATACGCCTTCTTCTGATAGCTCTCGATCAGATCAATGACCCCTTCCGCTTCTTCTTTATCAAAAAGCTCCAGTGGATAAAGTCCCTCCCTGTATTTGGAAAGTCCTGCCGGAACCACTGACACACTCCGCATAAACGGCAGATACTTCATCAGATCTTCGATAGAACGCTTCAGCTCATCCTTATCATTAACTCCCTTGCACAGTACGATCTGCCCATTCATCTCCACATGTCCGGCATACAGATCATCCAGGAATTTCAGCTTTTCTCCGGCGAAACGATTGTGGAGCATCTTGCAGCGCAGCTCCGGGTTCGTTGTCTGCACAGAAATATTGATCGGCGCAAGCTGCATCTCGATAATACGGTCCACATCTTTCTGCTTCATATTCGTCAGGGTAATATAATTGCCCTGCAGAAAAGACAGACGGGAATCATCATCTTTAAAATACAAGGTCTCACGCATTCCCGGCGGCATCTGGTCGATAAAACAGAAAATACACTTGTTGCTGCAAGAACGGTAGTCGCTCATCAGACCATTTTCAAATTCTACGCCAAGGTCATCATCATACTCTTTCTCGATCTCCAGAAGCCATTCTTCCCCGTCCGGCTTGCGGATCAGAACTTCTACATACTCATCCTTGATCATGTAACGATAATCAAAAACGTCCTCTATTTTCTGGTTGTTTATTCGTAGAAGGACATCCCCCGGCTCGATCTCCATCGCCTCGGCAATTGAATCCGGGTAAACCTCACGGATCAGATGTCCCTGATACTCATTTTTCTTACTCAAATTATATTCCTCCCAAAATTCGGAATCGGAAACAAGACCTTTTCCAGGCTAGCTTCCTCTTTCATGTAATCCTCATATTTTTATCATAAACGACTTTTTCTGCAATGATTACATACTTTTTCATCATACCATAAAACTGTAAATTTCGGTAGGGATAAAATTCAGAAGCCTGAAACAAAAATTCACCCATAAATTCAAACGATACCTTTCATTCTCCAACCAAACACCGGGGAACGAAACCTTTTACGGTTCCATTCCCCGGTGTCCGGTTTGTATATATGGTTATCTATATACAATTTCCATATGCTTCAAAATAAAATATTCTATTTCTGATACCGCATGTTACAAGAAAGGCTTGCGGTCTTTTATTAGAAACGGCTAAATCAAGTTCCTCCTGTTCTTACGCGTATAAGTATTGTCGACTTCTATATAGTAGCATATCTGCGGTGTACTTTCCTAGTGGTAAAAAGGGAGATTCTTTTGCTACTGAAAATACCGGTTTGACAGCTTGCGAAATCCACCGAAATGTATCGAAAAATGTTTTCTTTCTCCGAATTCCTTTTAATTTTTCAAAATAAATTTTCTTCTTTGTAATATCTGTTTAAAATCAGAAACAGGATTTTAGTGATTTTTTACAGAAAATCCGTTCGATTCTACACTGCATCCCCACGCTCTGTCACCAGCTCATATCCAACACTTGCTACTCGTCTCCCCATACATCCGCGACATTCTGCTGCCTCTTCACCGGTACAGATCTTGTTGTCATAAAGCTCATACTGCTTCCGGTTCTTCACCGGAGAAAGGTTCGGCATCACGACATTGGCTCCTGCCTGCAGCCCTTTCTCTCTTCCAAGCGGATCCATCGTCCCAAGTGCTGTCGTTGCCGGAAGAAGTACCTTCGGCAGCAGGATTCGGATCACAGCGAGCAAAAACAGTGTCATCTCCACACTTCCTGCCGGTTCTTTTGAAAACTGCGTATCGTGGTGTGGGATAAACGGTCCGATCCCCACCATCTCCGGCTGCAATTCCTTCAGAAATACCAGATCCTCTGCAAGATCCTCTGTCGTCTGATAAGGTGAACCAACCATCATGCCAGCCCCCACCTGATAACCAAGCTTCTTCAGATCATACAGACAATTCTTACGAACGGCAAGGCTCATCTTCTCCGGATGTAGCTTCCGGTAATGCTCCTCATTCGCCGTCTCATGGCGAAGCAGGTAACGATCCGCTCCGGCTTCCCGGAATCTTTTATAACTCTCATAAGACTTCTCACCAATCGACAGCGTCAGCGCACATTCCGGATATGCTTCCTTGATTTTTTTAATAATCTCTACCATCCGGTCATCCGTATAATAAGCATCTTCTCCGCCCTGTAGCACAAACGTCCGGAATCCAAGCTCATACCCATTCTCACAGCATGCCATGATCTCATCCTCTGTCAGACGGTAGCGCTTTGCATTCGTATTACTCTTGCGGATTCCGCAGTAATAGCAGTCATTCTTACAATAATTGGTATATTCGATCAGCCCTCTGGTAAATACCTTTTTCCCGTAATAAATCTCCCGGATACGGACTGCTTCCTCTTTCAGTCTCCGGACTGCCTCCGGATCTTCTGCGCATTTTATCAATTCGATAAAATCCGGTTTCGTAAAATCCGGATTTTCAATGAATCTTTCGTAAACTGGTTTCATTCTTTCCATTCTCCCTGCCTGGTTTTCTGTATCTTTTCTGAATTTATGGGCATTTGTCCATGAAATTATAAAATTTATTCTATCACACTTCGTCAGCTGCGGCAATCACTCCATCAATGTCTACGATTTCATCAAGCGGAATCCGGTCCCCGCTCTGCAGTACGATTTCATTCAGATAAGTATCAATCCTCCGGATACATCCGGACTTCTTCTGGTAGGAGCCACCTTCCTTTTTCTGATCCGGTACAAAATATTCAAAATCCACTTCCCGTGGCTTCTGACTCTGGCATACTTCCCGTAAATACAGATCCAGTATCTGTCTGCAATCCTCACTGAGTCTGCGTTTCCGCTCAGTCAGTCTTTCGGTCTCCCTGATTGCATCTTTATGTCCGGTCAGCGCTGCAAACGGGGCAAACTGCGCCGCTCTGTCCTGCCTTGACATCTGCGGATGTCTGACCGATACATGATGCGGTAAATGAATGATATCCTCGTATCCTGTCATGCCTTATGCCCTCCGATCTGCTCATTCCGCTCTTTGGTAGTGGCTCCTTCCTGAAAATTAAGTCCCTTCAGAATTGCATTCTTCCCATACTTCTTCTTAATCGAAAGCACTGCCTCCTGCATCTTCTTCTCCCGTTCAATCTTCTCATCCTGCTGCTTCTTTTCATTACCTCCGGTAAAATCAGTAAACAGATCCAGTTGCCGAAATTCTGTCTTATCTGCCGCTTTCTTTTCATCCAATACGTGATTCGCCGCCATCGAAATCCGCCGCACCATTAAATGAGGATTCACAATCCGGTCATACAGTTCCATCACCGCATCCGTTATCATTCTCGCAGAAGCAGTATACTCTCGTAGATTCGCTGTTCCATGTGCATGCTTTGGAATCTTTCTTCCATACCGGTCCACTGTCACCTCCCCTGTATAACCTTTTCCGCTTGTCAGATTCTCGATATCATATCCGACAGTCAGCACGATCTGATCCGTAACCAGATGCTTTTCTACAAGATCAAGTGTCAAAAGGTCCAGCATCTCTTTAACCACAATTTTCGCCTTTTGGGCATCATACGGGCAATGTAGTACTTGTCCTGCACCAACACTGTTATGCTCCGGCTGATACGCTTTTACATCTGCAATCGTACACGATTCCCACCCCCAGGCATGATCGATCAGAAGTTCTGCATTCACACCGAACATTTTATACAAAAGCTCTTCGTTATAAAATTCATTCTCTTTTCCAACCGAACATCTGGCAATATCTCCCATGGTATACAATCCACATTGTTCCAGCTTTTTCGCATAGCCTCTTCCCACACGCCAAAAATCCGTAAGCGGTCTGTGGTTCCACAAAGATCTGCGATAACTCATCTCATCCAGACTTGCAAACCGGAAACCATTCTCATCCGGTTCGCTATGCTTTGCCATGATATCCATCGCAATCTTCGCCAGATACAGATTCGTACCAATTCCAGCTGTCGCCGTAATCCCGGTCTGCTCATAGATTTCCCGCATTATCTTTCCTGCAAGTTCTTCCGGTGTCAGCCGGTAAGTATGCAGATAATCGGTAACATCCATAAAAACCTCATCGATTGAATAGACATGTATGTCTTCCGGTGCAACATACTTCAGGTAAATGTCATAAATCCGGGTGCTGTACTTCATATAGAGTGCCATCCTCGGAACCGCCGTGATATAATCCAGTGCAAAGCTTCGGTCTGCCTTTAATTCCCCGGTGTCACAGGATTGCCCGGTAAATTCATGTCCTCCATTTTTCCGCTTTCGCTCGTCGTTGATCTCCTTCACCTTCCGGACAACCTCAAAAAGTCTTGCCCTTCCCGAAATCCCATATGCTTTCAGTGCAGGAGAAACCGCAAGACAGATCGTCTTCGTTGTCCTCTCCGGATCGGCTACAACCAGATTCGTCGTAAGCGGATCCAAATTCCGTTCCTTGCACTCCACCGAAGCATAGAAAGATTTCAGATCAATTGCTACATAACTGCGTGTCTGCTCCGGCATTCGCTGCACCTCCTAACACTTTTCAAGAGAACATATGTTCTTTTCCCAATTATACTATATTTTTTCGCCGACCACAAGATTACAACTATAAATTTTTTATTTTTTAAGCAGTTGGATATTCAGATCCACATTTCCTTCAATCCCCGGCACACTTCCTGTACTGGAATACTGCCACATACTGAACCTATACGGCGTCTGCGGAAGTTCTTCATAATCTGCATACCAGACCGGATAATCCGACAGCTTTTCCAGATCCAGTTCATACGCTTCCCACAGCATATTGCTGTAAATCATGGCATCATAACCGGCTTTTTCTATTTCTTTACAAAATACCTTCGCATTTTGGGTAAATTGTTCTCCCGTTACAACATCCGTCCGTGCTTCGTCTTCCAGAATATGCTCTGGATCGTACACAACCGGCATCTGAAGCTCCTGCCCTTTCAAATGTTCCAGAACAAAATCAGCCTCTTCCTTTGCCTCTTCTTCATTTACCGCCTGCGAGAAAAAATAAACGCCCACATCTATTCCAGCTTTTCGGGCATTTTCCAGATTCTGTTCAAACTTCTCGTCTGCGTTTAACGTACCTTCTTCACCATAGCCACGATATCCGATCCGCAAAATTGCGAACTCATAGCCTGCTGCTTTCACCTGCTCCCAGTCAATATCTCCCTGAAAAACAGATACATCTACGCCCAGCCTTGAAGTATATTTCTTATCCTCATAGCTGATCTTATTTTCATTTTTTACAAAAAGTGCTTTATTATACAGATTCTTCGCAACTGCTTCATTGATTTCCACCGTATAACGCTCTCCGTGTGCATCTACAAAATCAAGCGTATTTTTCTCATCTGTACTTTCCGCATTTTTTGCATCCGCAGAAGTTTCTGCTGTTTTCTTTCCAGAACATCCTACAAGCAAAGCTACTAACATTCCGAAAATAATCCATTTTGCTGTTCTCATCTGATCTCCATTTTCTTCGCTGTATTTTCCGGCACTTTTATCACACCAAACCGCCACAAAAGGCTTTTTCTTATACTCCTTATAGTTGTTCTTCAAACTCTTCACAGCGCATAATCTCCTTCACCGCATCCGTCAGTGCATAAAACAAATACGCATCTTTCACTCTTGCTTCCGGATGCGAAAATGAGATGACAACAGATTTGCCATCTCTGAAATACCAGATTCCCCTTGAAGTCATTTTCCAGTCAACTTCTCTGTCCTTATAACATGCATCCATAAAAGCATACTCCGTGCCACAGCAAATAATAAAGTCTGCTTTATACAAATCAATCTGCTCCTTGATAATGTCATGATGATCAACTGCTGCCCTGTAAATTTCACCATTATTTGAAGTATGTCCACCAGAAGTTTTCTTCAAATTGACCGCTGCTATTTTCTTCAACTCCCTCAAGCGTCTCTGTTCATTGTCCGTCTCCATCTCAGACCACGGAAATTCTTTTTCCCAGGACAGAATTCCTTCCGTCCAGCGTGCAATATTATCCCATGTCTGTGGTCTTCCACCCTCATAAACAAAATCCCGCAGATCCCAGCTTTTTCCGCCATTTACTTCTTTTAAGATATATACGATCTTATATCTGGCATTTAAAAATTCCTGCTCACAGATCACTCCATCGGCTACAATACTGGCATCTTTTTCTCTTAATTTTTGAAATAAAAACTCTTCTCGTTCTTTAATCGACATAGCTTTTTCCTTCTCTTTCTAACAAATATCATCCGGTTCAAACTGCTCCGGATACACACTGCTTCCTTCATATCCGCAGACTCCCATCCTTGGAGAATTCGTAACCGGAAGTAGACACACCTCTTCACTGTCAATTTCTTCATCAAATTCGCCCTCTTCAAGCTTGTCTGCACACTCGTCACACCAAAATGGTTCTTCACCATAAATATCCACAGCATTTATCCAGGATGCTCTGTGTTCCCCACAAATCGAACACTGAAATTCCGGTGGATTGTTTCTGGATAATATCACCACTTTTTTACTCTGCTTTGGTGCATTATAATAATTCAATACTTTGATCACAAGTTTCGTAGTAAATCCAAAATCATACTCATATCCAAACAACATATCCGATTCAAGTATTTCTTTTAAACTGTTCGATAAAACTTTTTTGAAAAAATGTTCTCCGGCGCTTCCCTCTTTTGCATCCACATACGGACCGTACTCTGATAACTCAATATTGGAAGAATATGATTACTTTCATTTGCCATCTGATATGCTTTTTTGCAAATAGTTCTTGGCTCTACTGTGCTTCTTGATGATTTTAAACTGTTCTTTCGCCTTGTCCATTCAAACTTTTCACCTTCAACCACTGCTTCACATGCTATAGAAACAGGAGTCATATAACGTTTATTAAATGATTCCTCTCCTTGTTTTTCAAGAACAACTCTGATTTCATCTTTTGAAAAATGCTTGGTAGGCACTTCTTACAAACCTGCAATATATCCACCTAATCCCACTGAAATTGCTTCAAGAATAGAAAAGGCATACTAATTCCAATGGGGTACCCACATGAATATAATATGCCTTACTTAATACTCTATATAAAATATTATCACTATTTTGTTTTATTCACAACTTGTTATTTCGTACATGGGTACTAGAATTTCCGTTCACATAAGAACAGGCTATCACAACTACTCCGAATCTACATACTGGATATCAATATTGATCACATCCTGCTTGTTAAGATTCATCCTACCGCAAATACACTTCCACATGGTTTTCCCAAATATCTTTCACAACACCATCTGCATCCATTGGAGTCGTTGCTCCAAACATTGACATCATTGATTTCAATTTCAACTGGCCCTCTGTTTTCACAGCATTATACCAGTTATTCCATGATGTCGCTGATAAATTATTTGAGATCCAAATGCCTGGCTTCCCTGCCATATCTTTCAGACCAATCCGCACTGCTGCCCTTTGCATTCCATCCACATATAATCGGAAATTACTGTTCCTTGTATCAATCTGCTCCACTATAGCCCTGTTCCGTACACTTTGTTTTTCATACTGCCTGCACAGCTCACCAAATAACCGACATACTTTCTGAAAGCTTTGAATCATAAACTGATTCACATCATAATCTGTATCGCATACATTCTGTCGCACAGGCTGAATACCAGCCTGCATAAACAAATCTTGTGTATGAATTTCCTCTGAAATCTTTATTCCATTTCCAGAAATAAACCCATTCTCCATCAGCTTGTCCTTAATAACCTCTGATACATCTTTTATCTCCGGATTGTTCATGTCCGCAATCGTATCAATAAAGGTTACAATATTCGCTGCAATATCCTGATATTTCTTTAAATCCTCTGTCAATGTTCCAAGATTCTGTGCATCAATCCCTTGTATTGCACCCTTCAGCTCTTGGTATTTTTCTTGCCAGTACTTGACATATTCCGCTCTCTTTATCGGTTTATAAATATCGGTACAAATAACTGCCGGGAAAATCTTATCCTTATATCGTCTGTCACGCATGACTTCAAGCACTTCATACATACAATTCGAAGATTTCAGGTAAGCGTCCGAAATCAAAAGGATGGTGTAATCCATATCTGGGATTGACTGCATATATTCTTTGATACTTCCCCAGTGACGGATGTCCAGCTTGTCCCTATGTAATGTAATCCGGGAATCTATTGTCAGTTGATTGTAGATCTCATCGGCTGTGTTGCTGTCATTCCAGCAATATGATAAGAAAATTTGTGGATTGGTGGTTGACATTATATTTTCTCCTCTTTATAAACTTATAAGTTAGACATAAGAATTTCAATAAATTATAAGCGTTTCAACAAATTTAATAAACCTTCAAGAACTTTGGTTATTGTATAAATAATAATACTTTGAATCCTTTTTTAATAACGTTTATTATTTTCTAATCAATACCATATCTGAGTCGATTGTCTCCATAAACTTATCCTTACTTGCTTTTCATCCATTTTATTGTTCTCTTATATGCTTCTTCTAACCCTATTTCAGGTTTCCACCCTATTTTTTGCAACTTGTCAGAATTCAATTTCATCTTTGTATCAGCAGCATAACCAAAAGTATTACTTTCCGGAATATCAAATACTACCTTTATCTCTCCATCAGCAATCTTATTCGCCACCATTTTTGCCATATCTACAATTGTCGTATGTGAATCAGGATTTGCCACATTATACGCTTCGCCATCTTTGCCTTTAAGTAGAATTGTCAACAATCCTGTTACACAATCTCTTGTATAGCAATAGTTTCCTTCAGATAACCCTTTGGTGTGAAGAATAATATTTTCTCGATTAATAGCACTTCTCGCAAATTGTGCAAACACTCTGTTGTCTCCCGGAAGGATCCCTGCTCCAAATGTCTGTGCTAACCTTGCAATCTTGACCGGAATGCCATATTCAGCCAAATAAGCTATACACATATTTTCACAAAGACGTTTACTTTCCGGATAATTACTTCTTATCTTCAACGGATCTATATATCCTAAATCTTTTTCTGTCACATCATGATCCAATTCTTCAAACGATCCATACATTTCCATTGAAGAAACAAAAACAATTGATCTAACATTTTTTTCTTTTGCAAACTCGAGGATATTTTTTGTCCCTTCTACTGCGGTGAGTAAAGTTTCTACTGGTTTTTCAATCATCACTTTAGAAGTTGTGACTGATGCACAATGAAAAATATACTCAACCTTATCGCTCACACAAATAGGATTCGTAATATCGCCTATAACTAACCCAACATTACTATCTTCGCCATAAATTTTTCTTGCCTTTTCTTCATTTCTAACAAAAGCTAATATTTTTATATCACCTATAGTTGATAATGCTCTAACTAACGAAACGCCTATCAGACCAGTTGCTCCTGTAACAAGAACTGTCTTTCCTTTTAAGTTCTCATAAGGTAAATCATAATTGGCTATATACTCTAAATCTTCTTTTAATACTGTCATAATACTATTCCTCAAATCCGTAAATTTGTGCATTTTCTTTTGCTTCCAGAATTGCCCTCATTGTGTAAAAATCTTCCGGTGTCGTAATTTTAATATTTTGTGTAGGTCCATCGATTAGGTATAAATCAAACCCATATTTTTGCATCATTGTAACAGAATCAATACAATTTGTTTCGCCTTCAATAAGTGTCTTTTCATGAGCTTCAAGAATATCATCCAGAAAAAAACTTTGAGGCGCTTTTGCTACTCTGGAATTCGGTCTGCTCGGAATATAATCAATAGTTGATTTTCCCGGATTAACCACCAATGTTGTTTCCTTTACTGGTGCTGTTGTAATAGCTGATCCATGCGATTTTACAGATTCAATATTATCAGTAATTAACTTCTCTGTAATTAACGGTCTTACCCCATCATGGATAAGAACAATTGATTTTTCTTCTCCAGCAATTTCTTTCGCTGCTTTTAACCCGTTATATATTGAAAGCTGTCCGGTCTCACCACCTGGAACTACTTTTTTTACTTTTTCTATTCTGAACTTGTATAAAAGCTCATTCAGATAAGGAATCCAACTCTCAATACATACCACAATGATTGCCCCAATCATTGGATGATTTTCAAAATGTTCAATCGTATGTATTATGATTGGTTTATTATACATTTCTAAAAACTGTTTCGGTCTTTCTTTACTATGCATTCGACTACCTACACCGCCTGCAAATATTACTGCAATATTCATTCTAATGTCACTCCTCATCATTAGATATTCATATGTTTCGCTAAACGTTCACAACTCTTTCCATCATGAAATTCCCATATTTTATCAGAAAGTTCTTTTCGTTTTTCCTTATAATCATCTATATCATTACTCACATCAGCAATAAATGAATATAAATCTTCATAATTATAAATTATTGTTCCTGCCATATAATCTTTAGGATTTTCAACAAGAAATCCTACCTTATAATCCTCAGCATCATCCATTGTGTAAGCAATTGGACGATTTAAATGTAAATAATCATATGCTGCCGATGAATAATCACTTATTAGAGCATCCATATCTTTCATCAATCTATAATTATCAATTCCCAATTTTTTAACAGATATCCCATCTAACAATTTAATATTTGATAATGAAGTTATTTTTACATCTTCCATATCTTGCATCGGATGAATTTTAATAACCAATAAGACATTTCTCTTTGCAAGTTCTTCATTAAGCTTTTTATAATTTTTTAGAGAATCAACAATAGGAATTCCTAAAGAATAAACTCTGGATGAGTCTTTACGTCCACTAACACTTTTTCTAAATGTAGGCATCCATAATATTGTTTTTGCATATTTTCTTCTAATTATTTTCATTAAATCACCAGATTCTTGATTATACAAAATATCATGAAGTGGAAAACCGATTGAAATCATTCTATTATTCGGATAATCTATCATATATCCATCTGCTAATATTGGATTTAACTGTTCTGATGGAGTCATAATATATGAAATACCGTTCGGTATTGTAACGTTTCCTTTAAAAGCTTTCAAACTAAATGCTCCATGCGTGGTATAATAGGATTTTTGTCCTTCTCTAATTGATGGAATCATCTGATGTCCACATATTATCCAGTCCGATTATTACTCTTATTATACGACCGGAAGTGCCAGTGAAAG
>OLQX01000647.1_pt1 | contig 39048 bp, 34 predicted proteins | sample 1672581 | NCBI WGS metagenome assembly OLQX01 (sample SAMEA3136701, study PRJEB25190) | human gut metagenome | reverse complement strand
AACGAAAATCGATAGGTTTAGTTGGGAAACACATTCATGCGTTTGTCGTGTCCCCACACCAAAAAAATCTTGTGTTTTTGGGGAATGTCGGATACAATAAGAGGTAAGTTATGCATATACAAGGGACCTTTGCGCGGCAAGCGAAAAGGAGTTATGCTGATGAAAAAAAGAAACTATTTTTCTGTATTCTTAACGCTGGCGGTCCTGCCGGCCCTGTTGCTCTGCGGTTGTGAGGATACCGCGGTGTCATATTCCATCGCCGGGGAATCCCAGGCGGTTTCAGAGTCTGTGGACGGAGGTTCTTCTGCGGCAGACAGTTCTTCGGTAACCGGTGATGTTTCTGCAGCCGGAAGCGTTTTTGCAACCGATTCCTCCCAGGAAGAACAAAAGATTGAAAATCAGGAAAAGGAGCCGGAAGCCGTTCTGATACAGGTGTATGTCTGCGGTGCAGTGGCAAGTCCGGGGGTGTATACGCTTCCGGAGGGAAGCCGTGTTTATGAGGCGGTGGAGATGGCAGGAGGGCTTCTGGATACGGCGGATCCCAGGGCGCTGAATCAGGCAAGGATGCTGTCGGACGGCGAACAGGTAACGGTTCTGACTGTGGAAGAGGTGCAGAACGGCGAGACTGTGGAACAGAGCAGCGCGGGGGAAGATCTGTCCGGCGTTTCCGGCGCTTCCGATGGAGGAAAGGTAAACATCAACACAGCGGACGAGGCGGGGCTGATGACCATTCCCGGGATCGGGGAGAGCCGGGCGAAAGCGATCATCGCTTACAGGGAAGAAAACGGAAAATTTGAATCGATTGAGGATATTATGAAAATCGACGGCATTAAAGAAAAAATGTTTGATAAAATAAAAGATTCCATAACGGTTTCATAAAGGTGTAACATGCGCCCGAATGGACGGCAAAGGGTATAAGGAGATAGATATGGCGAAAAAGGTACTGGTAGTAGACGATGAGAAACTGATTGTAAAAGGAATCCGCTTCAGCCTGGAGCAGGACGGCATGGAAGTGGACTGTGCCTATGACGGGGAGGAAGCGCTGACGATGGCGCGGGAGCATGAGTACGATATGATCCTGCTGGATATCATGCTGCCTAAAATGGACGGCATTCAGGTGTGCCAGCAGATCCGGGAATTCTCCAGTGTGCCGATCATCATGCTGACGGCGAAGGGGGAGGATATGGACAAGATCCTCGGACTGGAATACGGCGCGGATGACTATATTACCAAACCGTTCAATATCCTGGAAGTCAAGGCGAGGATCAAGGCGATCATGCGCCGGACGGCAAAGCCTGCTGTCAAGGAAGAAAAGGCAAAAGTGGTCCAGGCAGGCGATCTGAAGTTGGACTGCGAGGGACGCCGCGTATTTATCGGCGAACGTGAGATCAATCTGACGGCGAAAGAATTTGACGTTCTTGAGCTTCTCGTATTCAATCCGGGAGAATCTCCTGAATATTGTCTGGGGCTATGAGTACCCGGGCGATGTCCGCACGGTGGATGTGCATATCCGCCGGCTGAGAGAAAAGATTGAACCGAATCCGAGCGAACCGAAATACGTACATACGAAGTGGGGAGTGGGTTATTATTTCCAGGCTTAATTTCAGAAAAAAGATAAAGTGGAAATTTCTGCGGAGCCTCCGGTTCCGCATTACCGTGATCCTGGTGATCATCGGGATTGTTCCGATGATCATTGTGGAAAAGGGGATTGTTGAGAGCTATGAGGAACGGGCAGTTGCGGTCCGCAGTATCACGGTTAAAAATCAGTGCGACATTATCTGTGACCAGATGGTGCAGCAGAATTATCTGGAGGATCAGAGCTCGGAGACAATCAACAGTGAACTGAATATCCTGAATAATATTTACGGCGGCAGGATCATGATCATTGATGAAAATTTCCGGATCGTCAAGGATACGTACGATCTGGATCGCGGCAAAACGATGGTTTCTCAGGAAGTCATTGACAGTTACAATGGAAAGGACACCAGCCGCTATGATTCCAAGAGCAGCTATATTGAGATGACGATCCGCATCCAGGACAAAGAGACAAAGGAAACGCTTGGCGTCATGCTGATGAGTGTGTCCACGGATGAAATCCAGGCCAATATGAATATTCTGGAGCAGAAGGGGACAATGATACTGATGATCGTTATGGTCCTGGTCCTCGTGCTTGGCTATTTTCTGTCCGGAATTCTGGTTCGTCCGTTCCAGAAGGTTACTCGTTCCATTGAAAATCTCACAGACGGCTATCTGGATGAGGATATTTCTGTTCCGGATTATCTGGAGACGGAGCTGATCACCAATGCGTTCAACAAGATGCTGGCACGTGTACGGACACTGGATGAGTCACGGCAGGAATTTGTATCCAATGTCTCTCATGAACTGAAGACGCCGCTGGCTTCCATGAAAGTGTTGGCGGATTCGCTGAATGCCCAGGAGGATGTCCCGGTAGAGCTTTATAAAGAGTTCATGCAGGACATTACGGAGGAAATCGACAGGGAAAATCAGATCATCACGGATCTTCTGTCTCTGGTAAAGATGGATAAGAAAGCGGCGGATCTGAATATCACGACCATGAATATCAATGATTTGCTGGAGCTGATCCTGAAACGTCTCCGCCCGATTGCAGCGGCAAAAAAGGTGGAATTGATCCTCGACAGCTTTCGCCCTGTGAATGCGGAAGTGGATGAGACAAAGCTGACGCTTGCGATTTCCAATCTGGTGGAAAACGGCATTAAGTATAACGTGGAGGGAGGCTGGGTCAAAGTCTCTTTGAATGCTGACCATAAATATTTTTATGTGACTGTGGCAGATTCCGGAATTGGCATTCCAAAGGAATCTCTGGACCATATTTTTGAGAGGTTTTACCGTGTTGACAAATCTCATTCCAGGGAGATCGGAGGAACCGGCCTGGGTCTGGCGATCGCAAGGAGCGCGATCGTCATGCACCGGGGCGCAATCAAGGTTTACAGTAAGGAAAACGAGGGGACGACGTTCTCCGTTCGTATTCCATTGACTTATCTGGCTTAGGAGGTGGGAACATGAGACGACTTCTTGCAGTTCTGGCGGCGCTCATCCTCCTGGCCGGATGCAGCGGAAACGGGGAGACAGAGGCTCCGTCGGAATATTTTATGTACTATCTTTCCCTGGAGGCAAACAAGGTGGTGGAGAATGCCTACGAGCCTGAGGCGTCATCGGGGGATGAAATGATCCAGGAATTCGTGGACAGACTCAATGAAACACCCGAAGGGGAAGATTATCAGCGTTTGATGCCGAAGGATGTGAAAATTGACAGTTATTCTCTGGAAGACAGCACGCTGATCCTTACGATCGGCGGCGATTATGAGCAGATGGAACGTCCGAGAGAGGTACTCGTCCGTGTTGGGCTGGTGCGCGCGTTTACGCAGATTTCCGGCGTTGACCGGGTGCAGATCGTGACGGAGAACGGGGAGCTGAAGGATTCCGCGGGAAATGTCATTGGCGCAATGACCAGGGAAAGCTTTGTGGAGAATGCGGGCAGTGAGATCAATAATTACCAGTATACTACTCTGACCCTGTATTTTGCCAATGAGACCGGAGACAAACTGGTACCGGAGACCAGATCGGTCTATTACAGCACCAGCGTTCCGCTGGAGCGTGTGGTCGTGGAGCAGCTGGTCAAAGGTCCGGCGGAGGAAGGGCATTATGCGGTGCTGCCTTCCGACACGAATATTCTGAGTGTTACCACTTCGGAAAATATTGCTTATGTGAATTTTGACAATACCTTTATGAACGGTACAATGAGTGTCGTCCAGGAAATCCCGATTTATGCATTGGTGAATTCCATCACAACCAACTGTCCGGTGCAGAGGGTACAGTTTTCCATCGACGGTGAGAGTGATGTAACCTTCCGGGAAAGTATGAAACTGAATCAATTTTATGAAAGAGACCTGTCTTATCTGGAGGAAAACAGTGAATGAAAAAACGGCCGATGTGCCTGGTGTGTCTTGGACTTGCACTGGGGATCTGGCTGATGCGCCTGGCCGGGCTTCCTGTCTTCGGGGAGCCCGAGAAAAGGCGGCTGGAGACTCTGGTTCAGTCAGAAGAAACCGTACAGGTCCGGGGACAGGTTCAGGACTATGAAATCAAAGACAATTCGAAAAGTTATCTTATCACATCTTGTGTTCTCAAAAATCAGGAGAACGAAATTCCAGTAAAAAAGTTATATCTGATCACGCAGCAGGAAGAGATATTTCCTACGGGAAGCGTGATAAATACAGAAGGAGTTCTGGAGGAGACGGAGCATCCCGTGAATCCGGGACAGTTTGATGCGGCATCCTGGTATGCGGCAAAAGGCATTTTTTATACTATGTGGGCAGAGGAGATTCGGACAGTACAGCCGGCAGAGCCCGGAATCCGCGACTGGTTGAAACAGTGGCAGAATCGGATGGCACAGCGTCTGGCTGTGATGCTGCCGGAATCCCAGGCGGGAATTCTTTCCGCGATGCTGCTCGGAGACAAATCGCTTCTGGAGCCTGAGACGAAAGCAGTCTATCAGATGGGCGGGGTGCTGCATGTGCTCAGCATTTCTGGACTGCATTTATCCATGCTCGGGATGGGACTGTACCGTCTGCTTCAGAAAATCGGGTGCCACAAAGCCGTAAGTTCCGTTCTTGCAGTGGCGATGATGGCGCTCTATACCATTTTCACCGGAAATGGGGTAGCCACCAGGAGAGCGTTTCTGATGTTTACGATTATGGTGATCGGCGGCCTGATCGGGCGGACCTACGATTCCCTCAGCGCTCTGGCGCTGGCGGCGGTCATCACGTTGATCGGGCAGCCGGAAAATCTTCCTTACAGCGGGTTTATCCTGTCCTATGCTGCGGTTCTCGGCACAGCGCTGGTGTGGCCTTTGTGGAAAAAAGGCAGAAGAACAGGAGAGGCTGTGGAAAGGACGGGCGTTTTCCGTGCAGCGGCGGGGGATACAGGCATATCCAGAAAATCTTCAGGAAAAGAGAAAGGATTCCATACGGATGAAAAAACAGACGGGGAGAAGGAGGGGAGGATTCGGCAAAAGAAAGAAGCAGTGCTCCAATTCTGGACAGGACTGAAGGAGAACGCTTTGGCATGCACGGTGATCACGCTGACTACCCTTCCGCTGACCGCTTACTTTTTCTATGAAATCCCGCTTTTGTCCATCCTGCCCAATCTGCTGATTCTTCCGACGATGGTCTGGGTCATGGGTTTCGGCATTCTCGGATGCTGTGCAGGGATGTTTTCCGTAGCTTTGGGGAAACTTCTGCTGCTTCCTGCATCTTTGCTGCTGCATCTGTATGAGGCGGTGATGAAAGGAATGCAGAGAATCCCGGGAGCGGTCTGGATCTGCGGACAGCCATCTTTTGTCCAGGTGGTTGTGTATTATCTCCTTCTGACAGCGCTGCTTTTGGGGATTTCCTGGGTTTCAAGGGAGGAAAATGTGGAAAAACCTCTTGCTGTCTTATGGTTTTCGTGGAAAGGCAGGATTTTTCAGGGAGGGTTTCTTGCCATCGCTGTGGCCTGTCTGCTGTTTCGGTGGAATCATCCGCTTTCTATTACGGCTCTGGATGCGGGGCAGGGAGATTCTCTGGTGGTCTGCGAAGGAAACCGGACAACGTGGCTGATCGACGGCGGGAGCACAGATGAAAAGAATGTAGGAAATTACAGGATTCTCCCGTATCTGAAAAGTCAGGGGATTGGAACCCTGGACGGTGTTTTTGTGACTCATTCGGATGATGACCATGTGAATGGGATACAGGAACTTCTGGAACTTTCCGCCGGGCACATGACCGCCCTAAGAATCCGGCAGCTATTCCTGCCCGTGTGGATGAAGAAAAGCGAAACCGGAAAAGGTCTGGAACGCCTGGCAGATGAGGCAGGAGCAGCCGTCCGATATATACAAAAGGGCGACACGGTTTCTGCCGGAGGCCTGACGATGAGGGTGCTCCATCCGGACGGGGAAGATTATCAGGAAGAGCCAAATGCAGGCAGTATTGTGCTGGCTTTGAACTACGGAGACTTCGATGCCCTTCTGACCGGGGATGTGGAGGCGGACGGAGAGGAAAAACTTCTGGAAGAGCTTCAAACATACAGCCGGAATGACAGCCGGGAAAGCTGTCAGGACCAGGACGGATCAAACGACCAGATCACATCGGGAAATCCAGGGCAATCCGTGAACGGGGAGACAGGAACCAACTGGGAATACTTGAAAGTAGCGCACCACGGTTCGAAAAACTCAACGTCGGAAGAGTTTCTGTCAGCGGTATCCCCAGAAGTGAGCATCATTTCTTGTTCTGCGTCCAGCAGATACGGACATCCCCACCGGGAACTCCTGGAACGCCTGTGGACCGTCGGAACGGATGTCTACACGACCCCGGATAATGGAGCGATTACCTGCATTACAGATGGAAAGCGGTACAAAATCAGAGGATACCGAGATACGATATTGTGCGGATGAACACTGCCAATGGAAAGCAGTATGAATGAGGTTTTCTGTTTTTGGAGATGGGACAGGCATAAGATTTTCCGTCTTCCAGCAGCCGCCCGCCGTACACGCATGCCGTCCGCGCAGGGTGTTTTTCGTCCGCTTTGCTCAACAAACCGCTCCGAAAAATTCAGGAAAACCGCGATTCGCTCTTGACAAATATCCGCAAATAGCATAAAATAATAAAGCATGTTTCGAAGGAACGCCCGTGTCTGTTCCCGAAACACAGAACTCAAATCTTAAAAAATATCAAATGAAAATTCAGTTTGGAGGTGTACAGTTTGGCTAACATTAAATCCGCAAAGAAAAGAATCCTTGTCAATCAGACAAAGGCTGCACGCAACAAAGCAATCCGTTCTGCAGTAAAGACTTCTATCAAGAAAGTAGATGCTGCAGTTGCTGCGAATGATAAGGCAGCAGCAAATGCCGCATTAACAGATGCGATCTCTACGATCAGCAAGGCTGCTTCTAAAGGCGTTTATCACAAGAACAACGCTGCAAGAAAAGTTTCCCGCCTGAGCAAAGCTGTAAACTCAATAGAACATAAAAACTCCCGGCCATACCGTCATGTGGCCGGGAGTTTTTTATCAGGATTTTATCAGGAACTGTACTTGATGATCAGAAGTTCCACGCTCATCACGTCGGTGAGCCGTCCGGTTTTCACCGCTTCTTCGGTATCCACACAGTCTTCGACGGCTTTTTTCAGCGCTTCCCGTTCATATTTCCTTGCCATCGGCAGATAATTTCTTACAACAAAATTCTGCAGGCCGGTGCGTTTGGCAATCGTAGCCTGGTCGCAGCCTTCCGCCGCCAGTTCTTTGACCTGAAGGAGCAGATTAAACTGTCTTGCCAGGAGAAAAAGAATCCTCATGGGAGGTTCTTTCAGCGCCAGAAGGTCGTAGTACAGGTCAAGCGCCTGGCGCTGCCGTTTTTCCGTGACTGCCCGGATCATATCGAAGATCCGGTTGGAAATCTGTGTGGTGCATACCGCCTCGATATCGGCGGAAGTGATCACGTCACGCCCCATCGTATAGGAAAGAAGTTTTTCCAGTTCCTTTTCAATATTTCCCATATCCGTTCCGGTTTTTTCCAGGAAAAGCTCCATATCCGGCCGGGTAATCTTTTTGTTTTCCTTTTTCAGGATACTGAGCACCCAGGTCATCAGCGTTTTGTCATCCTGTGTGGCGAATTCCACCGCGCGGCCATATTTCTGGATGGCTTTGTACATGCGGTTTCGCTTGTCCACTTCATCCTCCACAAAAAGAAAGCAGATGTAGTCGGGAAGCTCTGCCATATAATCGGCAAGTTCCTCCGTCTTGTTCTTAAAAAAACCGGTGTTTTCCATCAGGATGACACGCCGGTCAGCAAAAAAAGGCATTGTTTCCGCAAGATCGATGACTTCCCGTACATTGATGCCCTTCCCCTCAAAGCGGGAAACGTTCATGGTGTCGTCGGGAGAAACGAGAGCGCTGAGCAGACGGTGTTTGTACTGCTGTTTCAGATAGGCTTCGCTGCCGTAGAGCAGATACGCCTTTTTGTATTCCTGATTTTTGATGTCTTCGATGATACTTTTCATGTATCCTCCATTTCTGCCGCGGTGCAGATGCCCACGGGTGCTGCGTTTTCATACGGCCTGCGCAGTAAATGCACAGACCTGGCTGAACTGTTATTTATTCTAAGCTATTTTGCGGAGGAAGACAAGCGGTAATTAATTTCGCGCGGCATGAGTAAAAAATCGTTATATGGGGATGCTTATGTCAGAGTACAGCGATCCAATACTGTCAACAAAGGGAGCGAAAGGAGATTGCCATGATTGGAAGGTTTAAGGTCCGCACAGACCTTGCGATGGAAAACGGCGAAAAATTTGAGAAAGACCGTGTGGAAATTCCGGGAGTAGAGATTAAAAAGCGGTACAACCGGGGACGTGAACTTTGGACCACGTTGGTAAAGATTGAGACGGAGCAGGGGGCGAGACTGATGGAAAAGCCCATGGGAACGTATATCACAATGGAGGCGCCGAATCTGGCTGTTCCGGATGACGGGTATCATCGGGAGATTTCGGAAGAGATTTCCCGATGTCTGAAGAAAATGCTTCCCAAAGATCAGGAATGTTCCGTGCTGGTCGTAGGGCTTGGAAACCGTGAGATTACTGCGGACGCCCTCGGACCGATGGTGGTGGATCATCTTCGCATCAACCGCCATATTGTCAATGAATACGGCGCGGCGGCGATGGGAGAGGATCATGTGATCCGTGTCAGCGCGCTGGTTCCCGGCGTCATGGCTCAGACAGGCATGGAGACCCAGGAGATCGTACAGGGGGTGATCGAGGAGACGAAACCGGATGTGCTGGTGGTGATCGACGCTCTGGCGGCGCGGAGCATTAAACGGCTGAACTGTACGATCCAGCTGACGGACACAGGGATCAGTCCCGGCTCCGGGGTGGGAAATTACAGGAACGGTCTGAATCGGGAGACGATGAAGATTCCAGTAATCGGCATCGGGGTTCCGACCGTGGTGGATGCCGCGACGATTATCCATGATGCCGTGGCGGAACTGCTGGAATCGCTGGAAGAATCGGAGATGGACGAGTTTCTCTCGGAGCTGATCAGCCCTTCCATGATGACCATGTATGTGACACCGAAGGATATCGATGAGACGGTGAAACGTCTGAGCTTTACGATTTCAGAGGGACTGAATCTGGCGTTTTCATGACCGCATGACATTGTTTTCAGGTCTTTCCGGAAAAGGTTGGACATATCATGATTAAAGGTGATGATATGAATGATCTGGAAAAGAAGGTACGCGCGGCGCTGATTCTGTGCGTGATCGTTGTGGGAATTTATCTGGCAGGGAAATGCAAAGAGATATGGGAACGGGAGAGCAACGGACAGGGCGGGAGGATCCTCGGGCAGGCGTATGTGCAGGCGGGTACGCTTGCGGCAGAGAGTTTTCTTCCCGTGCTGTCTTACGGGCAGGAGCAGACGCCGGAGGATTTCTTTTCTGCGGTGCTGAGGACGGTGGGAGAGCAATTCCCGATCCTCTCCTTTCAGGAGACGGACTGCGGCGAGGAGGAGATCATCGAGGACGCGGAGACTGCTGAGGCGATCCGGGAGGAAAATGAAAAACTCATCGCACAGAAGCTGGAGGCGGAAAATCAGGCGCAGGCGGTAACAGAGGAAAATCAGCAGGCACAGGAGACGCAGAGCGACGGAGCTGCTGAGACTCAAAATGAGACAGCCCAGGCGCAGGAAACGTCTCAGATTCCGGAAGGAACGGCGACCCAGAAGCAGGTGGAGATTCCCAGGGAGCAGCTTACGGATTTCAATTATCTTCTGAACAATTTTTTTGTGGTCGATCCTACGACTACAGCGCTGGAGTCCCAGATCAATGTGGATACTCTTCTGGGAAAAGATATGAAGCTGGAGAAAAATCCGGAGCAGCCGCAAATCCTGATTTATCATACTCATTCCCAGGAGGGATTTGCGGACTCTGTGGAAGGAGATACGTCCACGACGGTGATCGGAGTTGGGGATTATCTTGTGCAGCTGCTGCAGGAACGGTATGGGTATCAGGTGCTTCACATTACGGATACTTTTGATATTGTGGATGGACAGCTGGACCGAAGCGCCGCCTACAATTATGCGGAGCCGGTGATCAGTCAGGCGCTGCAGGAGCATCCGACGATTGAAGTCGTCATCGATCTGCATCGGGATGGTGTGGACGAATCGAAGCATCTGGTCACGGAGGTAAATGGGAAACCCACCGCGCAGGTGATGTTTTTCAACGGCCTCAGCAGGACAAATCAGAATGGAGAGATTTCCTATCTGCCGAATCCTTATATTGAGGATAATCTGGCGTTCTCTTTCCAGCTGGAGTATCTGGCAAAGCAGTATTATCCGGAATATACCAGATGCATTTATCTGAAAGGATACCGGTATAACCTGCATTTGAAGCCTCGGTCGCTGCTGCTGGAGGTTGGGGCACAGACGAATACGGTGGAGGAGGCGAAGAACGCGATGGAGCCGTTTGCGGATCTTCTCTATAAAGTACTGAGCGGCAGCGGGACGGGGTGAGCAGAGGACGCTCAGAGGAATTTGTGGGCTGTTTGTTCGCTCCGGATTTTTTTCATAGGATATGACCTGTTTTTCAAGCAGCGGGTATGATATATTAGACATATCAAAAAAGAACAGAGACATCGGTGCGAAAGGAGAGTATCGTATGAAATTTACAGAGGGTTACTGGCTGCCAAGCGAGAAGGCGAACGCGTCTTACGCGATGCAGGCGTATGAGGTAGAGAAGATTCCAGGCGGTATGAGAGCTCTGGCGACGACGAAAAAGATCGTGGACCGCGGAGCGACGCTGAATCTTCCGACGATTACCATTGAGTTTGTTGCACATACCCCGGACACGATTTCCATGGAGGCATGGCACTACGAGGCGTACGACAACAATGTTCCCAGCTTTGAGAAGGAAGAGAGGATTTATGAAAATGTCAGCGTGACGGTGAATGAGGACGAGGCTGTCCTGGATACCGGCAAGGTACAGGTGCACGTGCAGCGTGAAAACTTCGGCTATACCTTTGAGGCGGACGGAAAAGTCCTGACCGGCAGCGGCTTCCGCAATCTGGGATATATGAGATGGAACCGCAAGGAGAGCACCATGCTCCCGGCGAACAACTATATGTGCGAAGATTATGAGCCGTATATGGTCAGCGAGCTGTCCCTGCAGGTGGGCGAGTGCGTTTATGGCCTTGGCGAACGTTTCACAGCGTTTGTCAAAAACGGACAGGTTGTGGATACCTGGAATGAGGACGGAGGCACGGCGTCTCAGGTTGCCTATAAATGCGTACCGTTCTATATGACAAACAATGGATATGGTATTCTCGTGGACAGTACGGACAAAGTTTCCTTTGAGGTTGCCAGCGAGAAAGTAGAGTATGTGGGATTTTCCGTTCCGGGCGAAAGGATCAAATATTACCTGTTCCACGGTCCGGATCCGAAGGATATCATGAGAGAATATACGAAGCTGACCGGCCGTCCGGCACTTCCTCCGGCGTGGTCTTTCGGCCTGTGGCTGTCTACCTCCTTTACGACAAACTACGACGAGGAGACGACGACTTCCTTTATCGAGGGCATGGAGCAGAGAGACATCCCGCTGAGCGTGTTCCATTTTGACTGCTTTTGGATGCATGAGTTCCACTGGTGTGATTTCGAGTGGGATAAGCAGTGCTTCCCGGATATCCGTGCAACCCTGAAGAAATACCATGACAAGGGACTGCATATCTGTGTCTGGATCAACCCGTACATTGCTCAGGGAACAGAGTTCTTCCGCGAAGGTGTGAAAAACGGCTATCTTCTGAAACGTGCGGACGGAAAAGGCGTGTGGCAGACCGACAACTGGCAGGCAGGTATGGGTCTGGTGGACTTCACCAACCCGGATGCGGTGAAATGGTACACCGACAAGCTGCAGACGATCCTGGACTGCGGTGTGGACTGCTTCAAGACAGACTTCGGCGAGCGCATTCCGGTGGATGTTGTCTACCATGACGGCAGCGATCCGCAGGCAATGCACAATTACTATACATACCTTTACAACAAAGCAGTGTTTGAGCTTCTGGAGAAAAACCGCGGCAAGAACGAAGCGGTACTGTTTGCGAGAAGCGCAACCGTAGGCGGACAGAAATTCCCGGTTCACTGGGGCGGCGACTGCTCGGCAAACTATCCGTCCATGGCAGAGACGCGGCGGCCTTTCCTTTGCGATGAGCGGCTTTTCCTTCTGGAGCCATGATATCTCCGGATTTGAGAATACGGCGACACCAGATCTGTACAAGAGATGGGCGGCGTTCGGACTGATGTCCACCCACAGCCGTCTGCATGGTTCCCAGAGCTACCGTGTGCCGTGGGTATTCGACGAGGAGGCAAGCGAGGTTGTCAGATTCTTTACAAACCTGAAATGCCGTCTGATGCCGTATATCTACCAGAAATCTGTGGAAGCCCATGAGGAAGGTATTCCGGTCATGCGTCCGATGGTCTTCGAGTATCCGAACGATCCGGCTGCAAGATATCTGGATCAGCAGTATCTGCTGGGCGAATCACTTCTGGTGGCTCCGGTGTTCCGCGAGGATCATGTGGCGGAATATTATCTTCCGGAAGGAACCTGGACCGATCTGCTCACAGGCGAGACAAAAAAAGGCGGCAGATGGTATCAGGGAACCTATGATTACTTCTCCATGCCGCTGTATGTGAAGGAAAATTCCATCCTTGTTATGGGCAGGGAAGAGAACCGTCCGGATTACGACTACAGCGCAGACGCAACGCTTCGGATTTATCAGCCGAAGGAAGGCGCGGAGATGACAGCGAAGATTCCGGATCTTCTGGGCAATACCGTGAATACAATTTTCGCGGTGAAGAAAGACGGACTGCTGCAGATCACGGTGGAAGGATGCCATACGGATCTGAAGGTGGAGATCTACGAAGGAAACGAGAAGAAAGAAATGATTCTGGCAGCAGATCAGAAGCAGGTAATTGTGGGCTGATCACGCTGAACGACGGAACAGCATATCGAATATAAAACAGAAAAAATCCATCCGTGCAGATGAAATGCGCGGATGGATTTTTTTGATGAGGACAGCCAGGGCGTATTTGAAAATCACAGGAATGGAAATATGCCCCGGCAAACGAAAAGGTTATGCTTCAGGCTCTTCTGACTTTCCGATGCAGCGCTTCTGTCATGATGATCATCAGAACAAGCAGAACAGCCAGGAAGAACGGATAAAGAGCAATGTCCACGTACTGTGCCAGCAGACCGAAGAGCGGGGGGACGAGACAGCTGCCGATGTAGGCGAATGCCATCTGTACGCCGATGATGGACTGGCTCAGGGCTGCGCCGAAATTGGAGGGGGTCTCATGGATCAGAGACGGGTAGACCGGAGCACAGCCGCATCCGATCAGGATGAGCGCAGCCAGCAGAACATGATCTCCAAGCGGAAGCATGGCAAGGATCAGTCCAAGTGCCGCAAGGATCTGCCCCAGTCGGATCATATTGCGGTCGCTGAGCTTCATCGTGATGAAACCGCAGACAAACCGTCCAGCTGTGATGCCGATGTAGAACAGACTCGCCCACTGTGCCGCCTGTTCTGCGGAAATCCCACGGTTCAGCGTGCAGTAGCTGGATGCCCACATACCGGCGGTTGTTTCGATGGCGCAGTAGCAGAAAAAGCTGATCAGTACTTCCCGGACGCCTCTTTTCCGAAGGATCTGGGAAAGTGTCGGAGGTTCCTGGGAAACAGGCTCGCCGGGGTCTTCCGAAGTCACGTTGTCCGATGTTCCATCTTCCGGCATCCTTATTTGGCTATCTGCGGGATTGGAAGGATCCGTTTGGACAGAGGTATGCGAAAATGGGGAAGGCATCTTCTTCCACAGCGGGAGGGAGAGGAAAAGGATCAGGGTCAGCACCATCTGTATGCCTGCGATGGATTGATATCCGCCGTTCCAGCGAAGGCCTCCGGTGATTGCCCAGCCCATGATCACAGGTCCGATGCTTGCGCCGACGCCCCACATACAGTGAAGCCAGCTCATATGGCGCGCCGGATAATGAAGTGCGACAAAATTGTTCAGCGCGGCGTCCACGCTGCCGGCGCCGAGGCCATAAGGAATCGCCCAGAGGCACAGCATCCAGAAAGAATGGCTGATGGAAAAACCAAACAGCGCGGCGGCGGTCATCAGAACGCTGAACGCGGTGACTCTGCCGGCGCCCAGTTTCCGGGTCAGCCGGTCACTGGCAAGGCTGGACACGATCGTACCGCCGGAGATGATCATGGAAACAATACCTGCCCAGGAGACGGAAGCGCCCAGCTCCTGGTGCATGACCGGCCACGCGGAGCCAAGCAGGGCATCCGGAAGGCCGAGACTGATAAATGCAAGATAAATAATAAGAAGCAATAGTGATGTCAATGGAAGGTTCCTCCTGCTCAGATCTGAACGCCGTTTTTCTTCAGGAGCTCGCGCGCTGTATCTACGGAGTCTGCGCCTTCTTTGTTCTTTACCGGTGCGAACTCGTTTTCTCTGACGACTTCGTAGGGCAGGCAGCTGTCCATCATATGGATCATATCGAGCACCAGGTCCTCGAACTTGTAGCCGTTGGGCGCCTCCGGTTTCGCTTCCTTACCGTTTTCGTCCAGGTAAGGGATCTTTTTCTCGACGATATGGATCGGCAGCTTCTGGCTGCGGATATCTTCCAGACGTTTCAGGCGGAACAGATAATTCAGGGTAACGCCGAAATTGTAGAGTAGATTTCCATTCCCGTCCCGCAGGTTTCTCATATCGTCCGTCATTTCATAATACTCCACGATAGCAGGTTTTCCATCTTCCTTGCAGAGTACCCCGACCCGTTCTTCCGGGGAAACTTTTCTCACGACCTTGCCTCCGCAGTCGCATCCGGAAGCAATGACAGCGCCCACATAGACCGGATCGTTGATCCGCTGCAGTACGTTGTCCACAGAGAAGACGGACAGCCATTCAATCCCTTTTTCCTGCATTTCCTTCAGATAACCTGCGCGGCAGAGAGAGGAAAACCATCCGCCGTTGCCGTTGGGGGAGAGACTGATCCGGTCTTTTGCCTCCAGCATCACTTTGCCGTTATAGTCCACAGAGGGAGCCATATCCTGTTTGAAGAAATGGATATACGCCGGATCATAGCCGAAATACTGATGCTCCTGGAAAAAGGCTGTGGTCTCGTCGTGGTTTTTCTGGCTGGTCATGATATAGAGCGGTACCCATGCACCCGCCTGTTTCACCACATCCATCAGGTTGTTGATCAGGCACTGAAAAATATACAGAGGTTTTGTGACGCCGATGTTAAACATTCCCTTCGGCTTGTCAAAGCCAAGGCGTGTTCCCTGACCGCCGGCAAGCAGGACGGCGCCCACTTTCTGGGCACGGAGAGCTTCCAGACCGAGCGCTTCGAACTCATCGTGACGCGCTTCGATTTCCGAGAGCTCCATGGCGCCCAGCGGTTCGATCTGTTTTTTGTCCTCTTTGCCTTCGGAAGAGGTCTGTGTGGCTGTGCGGATCAGATCCCAGTCAATGGTACTGATCTGTTCCAGCAGCGCCTGCTGGCGCTCCGGAGTCAGTTCTCCGTAATATTTCAGCAGATGCAGCTGGTCCTGTTCGGATAATACAGAATAAATGTCTTTATAATTGATCGTTGCCATAATGAATATCCTCCTTAAGTTTAATGATTAAATTATATCGGTATTACCATAAAAATGCAAGATGCGGACAGAAATGGGGCGGGAATTGCTGATTGTTTCCGCTGATATTCTGTGCTATACTGTTACCAAATCTATGCGGCAGCCGCCAAATGGACATGCAAGCATGTCTGCTTGGCTCGCTGCCCGCGGGAATAACTATGCAGGCACGCTTTGAAAATGATGCCGAAGAAAGGACTTTTCACATTATGCGAAAGATATCGTTGATCGTCCCCTGCTATAATGAGGAGGAGGCACTGCCGATTTTTTATAAAGAGGTTGCGAGGGTAAGCGCCGGCATGCCGGAATTCGAGTTTGAGTTCCTGTTTGTAGACGATGGTTCCAAAGACCGTACCCTGGAAGTGCTTCAGGAAATCTCAGCGGAGGATGAAAGAGTATTTTATTATTCGTTTTCAAGAAATTTCGGAAAGGAAGCGGCGATGTATGCCGGTTTCTGCAACGCCACAGGCGATTATGTGGCGGTGATGGATGCGGATATGCAGGATCCGCCGGCGCTTCTCCCGGAGATGGTGGAGGCGCTGGAAAGCGGAGAATATGACAGCGTGGCTACGAGACGGGTTTCGCGGACAGGAGAGCCTCCGATCCGTTCTTTTTTTGCCAGAATGTTTTATAAGATCATCAATAAGATTTCCGATGCGGATATCGTGGACGGCGCGCGGGATTTCCGCCTGATGCGCAGGGATATGGTGGACGCGATTGTGGAGATGAGCGAATATAACCGCTTTTCCAAAGGAATTTTCGGATGGATCGGTTTCAAGACAAAATGGCTTCCTTATGAAAATACGGAGCGGGTTGCCGGAGAGACCAAATGGAACTTCTGGAAACTCCTGAAATACAGCATCGACGGCATCGTAAACTTTTCGCAGACACCATTGACCATTGCATCCTGGTCAGGTATTCTTTTTACCATGATTGCTTTTTTTATGATTGTCGTTATCTGTGTGCGGAAGCTGATATTCGGAGATCCGGTGGACGGATGGCCGTCTCTGGTATGCATTATCATGTTTATCGGAGGCATTCAGCTGTTCTGTATGGGAATCATGGGACAGTATCTGTCCAAAACATATATGGAAGTAAAGAAACGCCCTCATTATATCATCCGGGAAACCAACCGGAAGGATGAAATCCAAAAAGTACAGTAACCATTGAGCGAGGGAACGGCTGCGGATCTGACGTGCCGACAGGAAAGAACCGGAAAGAGACGGGAATCGAAAGCCGGACAAGAACGGACAGATATTGGAAGAGGAGACAGGGAAAGGACAGCACCATGGAGAAACAGACAATTGTAGTAAAAGTCGGAACCAGTTCACTGACAAAGGAAGACGGAAGCCTCAGTCAGGAGCAGGTCACCGGGATCACGACACAGCTGGCGGAATTGTGCCATATGGGGCATCGGGTGATCCTGGTTTCTTCCGGCGCGGTAGCCGCCGGTTTTGGAAGACTTGGATTTCACAAACGGCCCACACGGATTGCCGATAAACAGGCGGCAGCTGCGGTGGGGCAGGGGCTTCTGATGGAAGAATATACCAGGGAATTTCAGCGGGCGCAGATTCCATGCGCCCAGATCCTCCTGAACCGGAGTGATTTTGAAGACCGGAGAAGATATAAAAATATCTTCAGTTCCATTTCTGTCCTGCTGAACCGAGGGGCTGTTCCGATCATCAATGAAAACGATACGATCGCCATCGAGGAGCTGAAGCTTGGGGACAACGATACGCTGTCCGCCCAGGTGGCGGCGATGATGCATGCGGATCTGCTGATCCTGCTGACGGATATCGACGGACTTTATACGGCGAATCCGGCGAAGGATGAAAACGCGCGCCATATCGACGTGGTGGAGAAAGTCACGGACGATCTGCTCAAAGCGGCAGGAGGAGCGGGAAGCAGCAACGGAACGGGAGGAATGCGGACAAAGCTGACGGCGGCAAGGCTTGCCACAAAAGCGGGTGTTCCGGTGTTTATCTGTTCTTCGCGGGAGGAGCGCTCGATCCTGGGGGCCGTGGCAGGGACCGCCCAGGGAACGTATTTCAAAGCCCCGGTACACAATATGAAGACCCGTCTGCAGTGGATGGCATTCTACGCCCAGAGCATGGGCAACCTCTATGTGGACGAAGGCGCTGCAGACGCGCTGCAGAAATACGAAAAGAGCCTTCTGCCAAAAGGAATCGCAGCGATGGAGGGAGATTTCCAGAAAGGCGATGTGGTGAGCGTGTTCCGGAGAGGAAGCCACGAATATCTCGGCAAGGGGATTGTCAATTACTCCAGACAGGAGCTGCAGACGATCATCTGTGAGAAAAAGAACCAGACGGAAGCGATCAACCGTGACAACTGGATTGGAGAGAAAAATTAGTAACGGTTCAACTCTGCTGAACCGTTACATGCAAAATCCATTTAAAATCGCCTTCGGCGATGGGATTTTGCACTCCTGAATCACGTTCTTACGGTCTGTGCAGCATGTGCGCAGACCTGGACTGAACTGTTACGAAAATCAGTCGATCAAAAACGAAAGAACTGTTATATTGAAATAAGGAAATGCAGGTGAAAGAGATGAGTGTGGCGGAACGAAGCTGTATGACAACGCTTTGCTACCTGGAGCGGGACGGAAAGTATCTGATGCTTCACCGGACAGCCAGAGAACAGGACGTGAACAAAGACAAATGGATCGGTGTGGGAGGGCATTTTGAACAGGGAGAGTCCCCGGAAGAATGCCTGGTACGGGAAGTGAAGGAAGAAACAGGTTATACGCTGACCGGATGGAGATTCCGCGGACTTGTGACATTCTGCACAGACAGCGGGCTCTGCGAGTATATGTGCCTGTATACCTCGGAGGAATTTACCGGGACACCGGTGGAGTGCGACGAGGGTACCCTGGAATGGGTGCCGAAGGATCAGGTTCTGCTGCTGGATCTCTGGGAAGGAGATAAGATTTTTTTTCATCTGCTGAATGAAGAATGTCCGTTCTTTTCCCTGAAGCTGTCCTATCAGGGCGATCAGCTGGCGGAAGCGGTGTGGAATGGAAAACCCATGGAGCTTTTCGATGAGCGGCGTGCCGACGGCAGCCGGACGGGGATCGTGATGGAGCGCGGCGTGGCGCACCGGGATGGGAGAATGCACGGAACGGTACACACTTGGCTGACGCGCAGGTCAGCGAACGGGGAGACGGAAGTGCTGCTGCAGAAACGGAGCGCGGAAAAGGAATCCCACCCCGGATGCTGGGACATTTCCAGCGCCGGCCATTTGCAGGCGGGTGATACGTTCGAGGAAGCGGCGGTGAGAGAACTGGAAGAAGAGCTTGGGATTTCCGCCGGGAAGAACAGCCTGGAATTTGTCGGGTGGAACCATGACCGCTCGGAAGACTTCTTCCATGGCAGACAGATTCTGGATGATGAGATCGCGAAAGTGTATGTGATTCCCATGGATGTGGAACCGGAACAGATGAAGCTCCAGAAGGAGGAAGTGGAAACGGTTCAGTGGATGCCCTTGAAGGAATGCTTGAAGAAAATGAAGGACGGCAGCTGGAAAAACTGCCTGAGAAACCAGGAGATGGAAATGCTCCGGGAGTATCTGGAAAAGGAAACTGAATAGGCGAAAGCAAAAGCGGGAAAACACCGCTGGAGCAGAATAGAAAAACGCAGTATGCGGTGTGAAAATGCCGATACTGCGCTTTTTTTATTGAATCGATGCTTCGCAGAACATAATCTTCTGCGAAAAGATTATGTAATAATTTTACCGTTGCTTATCTGGTTTGTCAAGTTATTGAGAGCATCTGGATTAAGCAGAAAACGCTTTTGGAATGAATTTTCAAACAAGCTCTAAAACACAGGAGGACATTATGAAAAAATCACATGACATTTTAAGAACGACCGAAGACATTTTTTATCGTGAAATAGCCCGGGAATGGCTTGAATACAGCGAATTCCGGCTGAAAGAGTCCAGCTATGCGAAATATCGGAGCATTTTGAACAAATATCTTCTTCCGGCATTTGGAAATGATTGTATCAGTCAATTGACGACGGATCGGGTTGCAGAATTTCTCAAAAATCTGAGAGCACAAGAAACGGAAACCATAAGAAAGCGCTTATCCCCACAATACATCAATGGCATTCTGACGGTTTTTCGAGAAACTTCCTATTATAGTACTTCCAGAGGATTTCCATTTCCCTGTAACTTTCGCTATTTGTCACAAAAAACAGAGAAAAAGGAGTGTTCTGTGTTTACCCATGAAGAATCTCGCCGACTGGCATCTTATCTTCTGGAAGATGTGGATTTATACAAAGCAGGAATCCTGCTGTGTTTTTTCACAGGAATCCGTCTGGGGGAACTCTGTGCGTTAAAGTGGGAGGATATTCATTTGGAAGAACAAATGCTCACAATCTCCCATACTATGCAGAGACTTGCGGTTACAGATATCGGTGAACAGAGAACAAAGATTGTTATTACAGCACCCAAAACCTCCTCTTCCAAACGTGAGATTCCTTTGCCGGATTTTTTATTTGAGATAGTAAAAAAATTTTATTGTTCGGAGAAAGATGCCTTTTTTTTAAGCGGAACAGCAGATAAAATTATAGAACCGAGGGTGATGCAGTACCGTTTTCGAAAATATACGAAAGAATGCGGAATACGTTCATTAAATTTCCATGCATTACGCCATACGTTTGCAACACAGTGCGTGGAAAGAGATTTTGAACTAAAAAGCCTGAGTGAAATTCTCGGTCATTCCAGTGTCAATATTACGCTGAACCGATATGTACATTCTTCCAGAGAGCTGAAAAGAAAGAATATGGACAAAATCTGTCTGGAACGTATGAAATCCAGCACAGATCAATTCTGACCTGTATCTTGCCTTCTTCAAAAAACATGAAAAATTCTTTTTCGCAGAAGATTATGTTCTGCGAAAGGATACGGCGCAAATTTCAGTATAGCCGGAACAAAAAGCTCTACTGGAATTATAAGAGATCAGGCAGATGTGCGGTTTTGGAAATGTATCAGATTCTGCCTGCCAAATCCGGGAATTGACGGAATGATCGGAAGAAGGGGAAAAACATGAGTAGAAAAGAAGTACTCAGAGTGCAGATGCTCGGCGGTTTTTCCATAACGTATGGGGAGAAACTGGTTACATTCAGAAAAAATGCAGTATCAAAGTCTATGCAGCTGCTCCAGCTGCTGCTCTTCCGGAAGGATAAGGGGATACCGCGTAAGGAATTGCTTGAAATCCTGTATGGGCGGGGCGGTCTGTCGGATCCTTCCAATAATCTCAGGGTTGCGGCACACAGACTGAGAAAACAGATGGTGGACGCCGGTTTGCCGGAAGAGGAATACATCATCATTGAAAATGGCATCTATTCCTGGAACAGTCGGATTCCTTGCGTGGTCGATGCGCTTGAGTTTGAAAAAATGGTCCTGAGCGCACAGGAAGAGCAGGAGCAGGAAAAGAAAATGGCAATCCTGGAGCAAGCGCTGAGGCTGTACCGGGGAGATTTTCTGCCCAAGCTCTCCGGTGAGGACTGGGTGCTGCTGGAAGCAGTGAGATACAAACATGAATATGAAGAATCCCTTCAGCAAGTACTGGAGTACAAGAGCCGCGAACAGAAGTATGACGATATGCTTCAGATTGCGGCAATGGCCAGCGACCTGTATCCATTTGATGAATGGCAATGCTACAAGATTGAAGCCCTGATGGGCATGGAGCGTGACGAGGAGGCGCTGCAGGTCTATCAGGATACTTCCAAACTGTTTTTTGAGGAACTGGGGATCCAGCCGTCGGAGCGGATGCTCCAACAGTTTCGCACCATGAGCGAGCGGATCAGAAATGTTCCGAAAGCAATCACAGATATCAAAGGCGGACTTCAGGAAAAAGAAAAGGAAAGCGGAGCATACTACTGCAGCTTTCCAAGTTTCATCGACGGTTACCGACTGATCCGCAGAATTATCGAACGCAACGGCCAGTCCGTCTATCTGATGCTCTGCACGCTGACAGACGGCAATGGAAATCCGATGGAACCCGGAGTTAAATTGAACCGTATGTCAGAAGAATTGAAAAAAGTCATCAAACGCAGCCTGCGAAAGGGCGATTCCTATACACAGTACAGCCTGAATCAGTTCCTTATACTTCTGATCGGGACAAACGAAGAAAACTGCCGTCTTGTTTCCGACCGTATTACGAAGAATTTTGCAGGGGAACATAAATATTGGAAAAACTGCGTGGAATATTATGTATCTTCGGTGATCGATGTGGAGACAGGCTCTTCGCAGATCAGCTTTCATGCAGGCGAAGCAGGATAAAAACAACAGAAAATGAAAGGCAGCGTTCCGTGAGAAAAACAGAGCTCGCGGAACGCTGCTTCTTTTTTGTTATTCAGGTTTCACTTTTCGGGAGAGAGGACAGCGCTTCGAGATATTTTACAACCTCTTCCACCCGAAGATTACAGAGATTGGCAATTTCCGGAGGAGATTTTCCCTGCAGATTTAACTGTATAATTTTAATAGTTATATCAAAGGTTTCTGCTCTGCCCAATGCGATGCCTTCCGCTCTGCCTCTTTCCGTCATAGAACTGAACGATGTGATAACATTCACCGTCATCGAAGCGGTTGAAATCCAGGATACTGACGTGGATGCACTTCCGCAGCCGGTCATAGGATTCGCCCCGGTGCAGCTGTCCGGCAAACATCTTGCTCAAATAGAACAGGATCCTGGAATCCCAGAAAGCGAAAAAGTGCACCTGCATTTCGAGATTCATCTGTGTCCCGTCCATCATCTTTACGAAGACATCCAGAATCCCAAGTTTTTCATCCTCAGAGCCGCGCGGCAGTTCGGTGGGCAGAACCTCCGTTTCCTGTACCTCCGATGGAGGAAGGTCCAGCAGGGCGGCGATAAAGCCGGTGCGCACCTTCGGGTTCAGTTTCTTTCATAAAACGTTTTCTCCTTTCTGTAAGCGGAATCGGAACAGCAGAAACAGTCAGGGAAAACCTGCAGTAATCGTGCGATTCCGTTCCGGGCGTCTGCCGGACATACAGAAAAAAGAATCATTGTGTAACTGTATTGTAGCATAGAAAATCAGACAATAAAAGCAGTTTTCCGCATCTTCGGCAGGTGTTTGGGCAACAGTTCATCTTGGGATTTCATTTCGGGTAACTTCGGCGAAATGCCGTTGGAAAAGGGAAAAGACGAACGCCTTTTCGAATCTTGCCAAAGATATGACGTTCCGGATGAAGGAGAGTGTAAAGTTAAGAAAACAAAAAAAGTTGGAACTGTAACGCATGGTGTTAATGGGTCGATGTGTAGAATGAGTCTATCAAGACAGGAAACTGTCCAGAAGAACAGGAAGGTTGAGGCAGATGGCAGAGCAGATTTATGGTTTTGAAGCGCTGAATCTGGTCATGGTTTGCGTGGATGAAGAAGAAAAGGAAGAATACAAAGGACGTTTGTATCATCAGTACAGAGAAGAACCGATTGGATTTGATAATATACTGCAAATGATCAAACGGATGGAAGAACTTTACGATACACTCAATTATCCACAAGCTTCCACAAAGGCACGATGTTTTGTTGAAAAAAGAAAACATGGGAGACGGGAGGTGACAAAGGTGACAGACAGAGAGAAGATATTCCGACAGAAAGGGGAATTGGGAACCTTTGTCATCCGGGTTCAGTATCGTCAAAATGCTACCTGGCAGGGGCAGGTCACCTGGGCGGAAGGACAGGAGACCCGATCGTTTCGAAGCGCTCTGGAATTGCTGAAACTGATTGATAATGCATTGGAAACGGAAGGAGGAGGCCATGAAGAATAAAGGGAAGATGAGGATTCTTGCGCTTGTGCTTTGCATGGTGGTCATGCTGAGCAATAGCAGCTTCATATTTGCCTCAGGTGAAACGGAAACGGCTGCAGCTGCTCCGGAAACTACTGCGGTCACGCCGGAGCCGGAAGTATCTGCTGCATCGGAGCTGGCGGAACTTCCAACGCCGGAGCCCACTGCGGAACCGACAGAAGCACCAACGCCGGAGCCAACCGCAGAACCGACGCCGGAAGCGTCTGCAGCACCGGAACCGACAGAAGTACCGACGCCGGAAGTGTCTGCAGCGCCGGAGCCGACCGCAGAACCGACACCGGAAGCGTCCGCAGCGCCGGAGCCGACAGAAGTACCAACGCCGGAAGTGTCTGCGGTGCCGGAACCCACAGAGATTCCAACATCGGAACCGACGCCGGAAGCGTCTGCAGCTCCAACACCTGCGGCGGAACAGGACATTGGTTCTGAAGAGAGTGCCGCTGTGACACCGACACCCGAGGCGGAACCGGAGCCTGACGGCAGCAGTGAGGAGATTGTGCTGGAGGGAAGCTGCGGAGATACGACGGTGATTCTGTCCGGACCGGCATCCAGTTTTCCGGAGGGAACAGAACTTTCCATCCTGGTACAGGAACCGGCGGAAGAAGATCAGGAAGTGATCGAGGAAGCGGTGGAGAAACAAGCCGAAGAGCAGGAAATGGAAGTAAAGAGCTATACGGCTCTGGATATCCGGCTCTTAAGCAACGGAGAAGAGATCCAGCCGCTTGGCCCCGTATCTGTGAAGTTCCAGCAGCCAGAGCAGCAGGAGAGGACTGCGGAAGAGACGTCCACGCAGGTGCTTCATGTGGATGAATCCACAGGCGACGCCACAGATATGGAAGCCGAGGTGACGAAGGATGGAGAAGTTGCGATCGAGACGACGCATTTTTCCATTTACGTAGTGGTGGATCTGAATCGGCTGGGCGGAGAGATTACTGTGAAGGTGGAACATTATGCAGTGAACATTAAATCACTGAAAGATACAGGCGATACGCCGCAGGGATCTAACAATGGTCTTAAGGATTATGGAAATGGAAACTGGGGACCGGATTATGAGTTACTAACTGGTGAAACGAAAATTTATACGGATGATGAAATTAAGTTATATAACGGCAACAGAACTACAATAGAAAGTTTAAGCAAGATCTGTGCGGCAAATGGCAATAATTATGAACTAAAGAAAATAAGGATTGATGGACAAGAATATGATGTGAATTCTGCTCAGACTATTACGCTGAAAAAGGATTCTACGATTCGTATGATTTATGAACCAAAACCAAGCGGTGACAACGTAACGCTTAAAACACCGACGTTGTTTTTTGATTACGATGTCACAAATGATGAATGGGGATGGACTAACCAGGGCGGAGATAAGTCCGCTAGTAGTTATTATGGAGTTATAACCGACAGAAGAGGAATTAATAGTGACAGTAACTTTAGCGGAGGCATAGACGGAGAAAATAACCGTTTGAAGTTTGGATTCCGTTCAAATGGTTTTTTCCATAGTGAAAAACCTACGGATTCTAAGTATGAGGGTTCTTATTTAAATGAGGTGAATGGAACCACTGGATTTGATGTTCGAAAAGGTATTGTTCAAAACAGTTTGGATGGTAATGGAAATTTACAATTAAGTACAGGCATTTTTAGTGCAAATTTATTCAGCGCGGGGGCTGCTGCAGGAAAAACTTCTTATGACAATTATGAGCTTGGTTTTATTCAGGAAGGAGATACATATACACTTTCACAGGTATACAGAGATAATGTGTCTGTGTTGGGAAATCTACAAAATATCAGAAATATAACTCAGTCAGTGTATGCAAACAATTTCTGGCCGCTTGATTATGAGAAGAATAAAGATCCTCTTTTTGGAGGCTCAAAGGAAGCAGGATGGTATGGACTTGCAGTGCTGGGGAATGGAGCACTCTTTGCGAATACAAATAAAGTTCAAAATAATAAGAGCGCAATAGGATATAGCGATGATGGAGTTGCACATAACTGGTATTTCGGAATGGAGTATGAGTTTACCTTTACTCTTGGGGATTATGTAGGACCGTTGAATTTCTATTTTCGCGGGGACGATGATTTCTGGCTGTATGTAGATGGAGAACTGAAAATGGATCTGGGAGGAATTCACAGCTCTGTTGGTCAGTATTTGGATTTGAGTTACTTACGGAAGGAGCCCGATAAAGAACATACGATAAAGATTTATTATCTGGAGAGGGGAGGATATGGCTCTTCCTGTTATATTCAATTTACACTTCCGAATGTACAGCCGGTTGTATTTGAACCGACAGAGACAACTACTGCCACTGTAAATAAAGTTTGGGAGGACTATAACAATCCCAATCGACCGGATTCCATCGAAGTTACGCTACAGTATAAAAAGGAAGGAGAAAGTGTATATACAGATTATCAAACCGTATCATTGAATATGGGAAATAACTGGAGTTATACCTGGTCTGGCATTCCGAAAACAGGTTATACGTATAGAGTAGTGGAAAAAAACGTACCCGACGGATACAAGGTTGAATATAAAAATGGAGATGGCAGCGGAGAAATACTCCAATCATCTGGTGGAGCATATACCGGAACGATTACAAATAAGGCAAACCCATCTACATGGATTAATGTGGAAAAGAAATGGCAAGATAATGCAGAAGAAGCCTCTGAAACCAGACCTGACAGTATAAAAGTTCAACTATACTATAAATACAATGAAAATGACGAATGGATGATCTATCCTGGAGGCCTGATGGAATTGAACGAGGCAAATCTGTGGAAAGGAAAATATGATAATCTTCCGGTTTTTTATCAGGAAGGCAACTCGACCAGCAGTAAGATTTTATATACCGTAGTTGAAGTCGACGATAATAAGATTCTTAAGCCGGGAGACATCTTGGCAGGAAAAAACAACACAAAATATACAGTCAGTTATCCGGAGAGACATTATACCAACGGTAATTGGTCACCATATATTGCAAAAGAGAATGAAGAAACATTGAATCTTACTATTACCAACAGTCTGGGAAGGGAAGTCGAAGTCCAGAAAAAATGGAAAGGAACATTGAATGATAGTATTCCGGAATCCATTTATGTGGGTTTGTATCTGGACGGTAATGCAATGAAAGATAAGTGGATAGAACTTACAGCGACAAACCATTGGAGTGGAAAGTTTGAATATCTTGGTGCAGAAGGTGAATATACGGTAAAAGAACTTCGGGCAACAAACGATGATGAGACAATAAGTGACTTTGAGATTAATGGTCAGACTTACGTGGGAATCAATGGAGGAGATAAAGTAACTATCGGTGGAGTCAGCTACGATGTAACTTATGCCCCGGGGACGGCAACAAACAACACGGCAACAAACAACAAGACCACCTACACGATCACCAACCAGGGCAGTTGGCAGATGATCAAGAAAAGCAAGAGCGAACTGCTCTTGGGAGGAGCTGTGTTTACCTTGACAGAAGACGATTCGAATCGGGTATATACAGGAACGTCCGCAGAAATAACCGGACTGGTCACATGGAAAGACGCAGAAGGCGAAGATGCAAACATCACTGACGGAACTTATACACTGACGGAGAAGACCGCGCCGACCGGATATCAGCCGGGAGGAACCTGGAAGATTACCATTACAAATGGCGTTCCGACTTCCATTGTGAAAACAAACAGCGATGGTTCTACTGACAAGAATGACAAGGGAGTGTATGTAAACGGTGTTCTTACCTTCTATTATGTAAATGAGGCACTGTACGCACTTCCAGAATCCGGCGGAACCGGAATTTACGGGTATGTGTTGGGCGGTATGCTGTTTATGACGGCGGCTGTGTTGATGTTATATAAACAAAGACTCGGAGGGGGTGCTGGACGGAAAAGAAGATAAGAAAGAGTTCAGCGGCTCCGGGCCGCATCAGGACATCAGGGAAAGGCATAATGAAATCGAAAAAAAAGAGAGGGAAAAACCCGGAAAAGGAGAGAAAGCATGAAGAAAATAAAAAAGATATTTGCATTGTTGATGACAGTGGCAATGGTAATGGGGCTTAACGTGACTGTATTCGCAGAAAAACAGCCGACCCCAACATCGACAATATCAGTTAAGAATCTGGCAACAGACGTTGAAACAACAGTTACAGGTTTAAATGTAGTATATTATGATAAAACAAAAGATAGTAATGGTATTGAGACACAGTCATGGGTAGTTGTAGATTGGGCTGAAGAATATATTGAGTATAATGACGATGCAGAGAAATATGTAATTGTATCTGGGAAAGAAGAGGATTTCAAGAAAGCTGCTGAGACAGCGTCTGGGGTTTCAGGTAATGTTTCTTTTCGAGACGAAACAGATATAGGAGAAGGAGAAGTTGTATTTAAAGGTGTTCCGGTAGGAGCATATGTAATCCTGGCATCTGATTCGAAAAATACATACAATCTGATGGTTGCAGAAACATATAAAGACGGTGAAACGTATATGACGGCAGAGGATGCTACTGTGATAGCAAAACCGAACAAATACACCACGGATAAAAAAGATGATGATAATCTTGTAAAGAGAGGTCAGAGGGTAAACTTTACCGTAACGTCTTACGTGCCAGCAAAATCAAAACAGACAGATAATGGACCAGAACCTTTAAATCAATTTATTATTACTGATGAACCCCAAGGACTTCAGGTAACGGGAGTTAGTAGTATTAAAATAGGAACTAAAGAAGTATTAAGTGAAATTGATATTAAGACAGTTGTAGAGAACACAGAACCTACGTGGGATCCGGAAAAGAAAGGAACAATTCTGATTACTAATAGTACCAACGATAACCTTACGGCTGAAACCAAGAAGGTTGAGATGAATCTTTTAGGAATCGTAAATCAAGAGAACGATGACGGTTCTGAAAAATATCCGGCAGGTTCTACTATAACAATTCAATATTCAGCAACGGTTAAGGATGAAATAGAATACAATAATAAGATTTCTACTAGCTGTAACACGGTTGCCTATGAACCGGATGAAGAGGATGGTTTTGAAGCAAGAATTGAGGTTAAGAAGGTTGCTGAAGACGGACAGACGCCTCTTACAGGTGCTCAGTTTGAAGTGACTGATGTGACAAATAATAATGAAAAATTATACTTTATAAAAATTTCAGATGGCGTTTATAAGCTTGCACTTAACGGAGAATCAGATGCTTTAAAAACAGTTGAAGTTGGAGCTGACGAAGGAAACGAAGGTAAACTGACTCTGAAAGGTCTTGATGAAAGTAAGTATCTTCTTACAGAGATACAAGCTCCGAACGGATACAGCGGAGGAGTAACGAAGGAAGTTACAATAGATGTTAATGAAAATGGAAACGACTCGGTAGTAACCTATGGAGAAGGAAGCCAGAATATTGTAAACACCAAACTTTCCGCACTTCCGTCCACCGGCGGCATCGGTACTACAATCTTCACCATCGGCGGCTGCGTGATCATGATCGCGGCGGCAGGGCTGTTCTTTGCAACACGAAAGAAAGCAGAAAAGTAATCGAAACTGCATCAGAAGGTTGAAAAAGAGAAGACATTAAAACCCATGAAGACGGGGCGGCTCGTCCGCCCCGTTTTTGAAAAAGAATAGATTTTCACAACGATACAACAACAAGGAGAGCCCGGATGAAAAAAAAGATACTTACCACAATATTTATCGCTTTGTTTTTTTTAGCCGGTTTGTCCCTGCTGCTGTATCCTCTCGTTTCCAACGAATGGAACAGTTACCGGCAGTCGAGGCTGATGGCCGGTTATGACGAAGCTTTGATACAGCAGGAGGAGGAAGGAACCATTGACTACACCGAACTGTGGGAGAAGGCAAAAGCATATAACGAGGCGCTTCTTCCGAGCGTCCTTCCGGATTCCTTTGCAGTTGCCCAGGCGGAAGGAGAGGACAGTGAGGCATATCGGACGTACATGGACTGTCTGAATCCGCTTGGCGATGGAATGATGGGAACGGTGGAAATACCGAAAATTAATGTTAAGCTTCCGGTGTTTCATACCACGGAGGAGACGGTACTGGAGCAGGCAGCCGGACACCTTCAGGGGAGTTCGCTCCCGGTGGGAGGAGAGAGCACGCATGCGGTTATCTCAGCGCATCGGGGACTTCCAAGCGCGGCGCTCTTTACCGATCTGGACAGGCTGGAGGAAGGAGACCATTTTCTCCTGCATATTCTCGATGATACGCTCTGCTACCAGGTGGATCAGATCCTTGTGGTAGAACCGGAGGAAACGGAAAACCTCGCGGTGGAGGAGGGAAAGGACCTGGTGACGCTGCTGACCTGTACGCCTTACGGGGTCAATAGCCACCGGCTTCTGGTGCGCGGCCACAGGGTTGCGTACGAACCGGAGATCATAGAAGAGGAAGAGCAGACGCCGCTGGCATCTATAAGTCTCCATACGAATTATCTTTTTTGGGCTGCCGCCGGTTTGGCTGCGACGGCTGCTGCCATTGTGCTGTTGGCGTTTCTGGATAGAAAGCGCCGGAAGAAGGCGGAGGACAGAGGTGCAAAGGAGCAGACATGAGACGAAAATATTCAGGAATCTTGTTCGGCTTATTGTTTCTTGTCGGATTTGCCATTCTCGCTTATCCGACGGTGGCAGATCAGTGGAATACTTATCGTCAGAACCGGCTGATCAGCAGTTATGAAGCTGCGGTGGATGAGATGATGCCGGAGGATTTCACAAAGGAATGGGAAGCCGCACGGCAGTTTAACAGTACATTGAAACAAAACAATATCTATGGAGATGTATTCTCCACGGATGAGGAGGAACTGGAGAGTACCGAATATTGGAAAGTGCTGAACATCGGCGGCGACGGTGTGATGGGGTATTTGTCCATTCCGAAGATCAATGTGAAGATTTCTATTTATCACGGATCTTCCGATGATGTGCTTCAGACGGGAGCGGGGCACCTGGATGGAACCGGGCTTCCCATCGGCGGAAGCGGTACCCACAGCGTGCTGGCGGCGCACCGGGGACTTCCGAGCGCCAGATTATTCACCGATGTGGATCAGCTGATCCAAGGGGATCTGTTTTATATCCATGTGTTGGATGAAACGCTTGCCTATCAGGTGGATCAGATCCTGAATATGGTAGACAAAGACGACAGGGAAACTTTGGAGGAGGCTCTTCAGGTGGTTCCGGGAGAGGATCATGTGACGCTGTTTACCTGCACTCCTTATGGGGTGAATTCCCACCGCCTTCTGGTACGGGGAACCCGTGTTCCTTATGAGGGCGAAGAGGAGCTGGAGAGCACTGCGGCGGGTACGATGCTTCAGGCTGTACAGAATTATTACATGCTGTATCTGACTTTGGGATTGTCTGTTACGCTGCTGGTGATATTGGTCATGAAATTTTTGTTCGGACGGAACCGGAAGAAAAACTGCGGGAACCGGACGGAGCAGAGTTCAAAGGAGGGTAAGAAGTGAAGATGACAGAAAACATAAAAAAGAAAGGCGCAGCGGTTTTGGCGGTTGTGCTGGCGTTCTCGGCGGCGGGCCTTTCCAGTGTTTACGGGGCGCCGGGCGTCGAAACGGGAAGAAGCTGTTCCCTGTCCTTTGAGCTGGACGGACAGTATGAGGAACTGAACCATACCGGGATTCCGGTGAAGCTTTATCAAGTGGCGGAGATCGCAGACACAGGGGAATATGAACCGTTGGCCGGTTATGAATCGCTGGAACTTGGTGCAGTCGGCGAAAACACTACGGCGGATGAATGGGAGAGTTTCGCCCGGGAAGCATCTGAACTTACCGAAACGCTGGGATCAGAGCCGGAGGTGACGCTTGAAATCGTTCCGGACGAAGAAGGTGTTCCGTCCGCACGGGCGGAAAATCTTTCCACAGGTATGTATCTGGTGGAAGCGGAAAATGTACAGACGGCAGAATACACGTATGCGTTTACGCCGTATCTGGTTTCGCTTCCGAATAATTATTTTTACACGACGGGACAAGATGAATGGGTATACGATGTGACCGCCGGAATGAAACCGCAGCAGACCCCGCGTTATGGATCGCTGGTGATCCGAAAGACACTGACGTCCTACAATGCGACGCTTGGAAGCGCAACCTTTATCTTCCAGGTAGAGGGGGTTAAGGATCAGGAGACGGTGCTCAGTGATGTGGTGTCTCTGGTTTTCGACGGGACAGGAACGAAAAGTCTTGAGATTTCCGGAATTCCGGCGGGAACGGAAGTGACGGTTACAGAGGTTTATGGAAGCGCCAATTATGATCCGGTTTCTCCTGAGACGGAGCGTGTGACAATTCTCGCAGATGGAGAGGAAGGATCTCCTGTGACGGTTGAGTTTGTCAATGATTATAACGGAAAGATGAATCCTGGCAGCGGAATCGTCAATCATTTTGAATATGACGGCGGAGTCTGGAACTGGCAGAGACAGGCGGACAACTCCGGAGGAATCAATCTGCAGCAGACAAAAGACACGGCGCAGCCGGAACAAGAGTAAGGCTGAGAGAGGAGTGGTATCATGGATAAAAGAAAAAAGAAAACCCTCTGGCTGGCGGCGGCGGCGTTTACGCTTACGATGGGACTGAGTGTCGGGAGCGCGATGGCATATTTCACGACTTATACCGCAGCTTCCGGAAGAGCAGCCCTTGAATTGGAACAGACAGTGACGATCCCTCAGGAAGAAGTCGCAGACTGGACCAAGCATGTAACCATTGAGAATACCGGGGATGTGGACTGTTTTGTGCGGGTAAAGGCGTTTGCCGGGGAGATCTATCAGGACAGCCTGCAGTATTCTGACGATCATGGAAAATGGACACCGGGTGAGGACGGTTACTATTATTACAGTGATGTGGTTCCGGCGAAAGAGAAAGGGAAGGATCCCTACCGTACGGAGGAACTGCGGATCCATATTGACAATATGGACAGAGAGCAGAGCTTTAATATTATCCTGGTTCAGGAAAGTACGCAGGTTCTTTATGACGAACAGGGAAATCCGACTGCGGACTGGAACCGGATTATGGATTCTGATGAGACCGTGTATGCAGAGGAGGATGAGGAGCAATGAAAAAAAAGAAAATTCCCTTCCGGCTTGTAACGTCCGTTCTTCTGTCAGCTTCCGCGGTGCTACTGATCGGAAGCACAGTGGGAAGCGCCCGGGCGGCGCTTACTTATTACAGTGAAAACTACGGCGCTCAGGTGACGGTCTCTAATATTGGAGTCAGCCTGCTGGAAAACGGTGAGACAGTGAGCCGAAGAGATTATGACCAGAATGGGCAATGGAACGAAAGCAGCGGAGAACTTCTGAAACATCTGCAGAATGAAGCAATCGTTCCGGGCAGGGAGTATCAGGAAGCGCTCAGCGTTTCCAACAGTGGTTCTATCGACAGTTACGTCCGGGTGATCCTGACAAAAAGCTGGCTGAATCCGGAGGACGGGGAAACTGCAGACACGACGCTTTCTCCGGCGCTGATCGATCTGGATTTTACACAGGACAGCGGCTGGATGGTTGACGAAGATGCTTCCACAGCGGAACGCACGATCCTGTATTACTCTGAGATTCTTCCGGCGGGAGATACGACGCCGGCATTGTCGGATACCATCCGGATCGATCCGTCTGTAGCGGACAAAGTGGAGGAAACGGTTACGATCGATGAGAATGGGTACAAGACGATTACATTTACTTATGCATACAACGGATATACGTTTCAATTGGATGCTGAGGTTCATGCAGTGCAGACACACAATGCTCAGGAGGCAATAAAAAGCGCCTGGGGCGTTGATGTGGAGGTGGATGCAGATGGAACCCTTCGGCTGCGATAGGAGGTGCGGGGGATGAAAAGGAAAATTTTATGTTTTGTGATTGCCGCAGCAATGACCGCAGCCATGGGAACAAAGACATCTGCGGAGGAATTTCAGGGAAAAAGAAGCTGGACGGTGGAGTTTGACGGGGAGGCGGTTGAGAGTAATTTTCAGTCCTCGGAACTGACCGAACAGATTTACCAGATACAGCCGGGGGATTCTATTGAGCTTCAGGTTGCCATTGGAAACAGCGGCGGCAGTGAAACGGATTGGTATATGACAAATGAGGTCCTTCAGTCTCTGGAAGACAGTCAAAGTGTTGCGGAAGGCGGTGCATACGGTTATGAATTGTCTTATGTGGGACCGGATGGCACGGAAACCGTAATTTACAGCAGTGCGTCGGTGGGCGGAGAGACAGATGAGGGAGAAGAAGGCCTGCACCAGGCAACCGGATCGCTGGAAGACTATTTCTATCTGGACCGTCTCGCGGATGGAGAAAAAGGACAAGTGCTTTTGCGGGTTCAGTTGGATGGCGAAACACAGGGCAACGATTACCAGGATACGCTGGCAAGGCTTCAGATGAATTTTGCCGTGGAAAAAGTGGAACCGAATATGGTAACGGAACAGGGGGAAGATACGGTTGTGAACCGTGTCGTCCGTAAGATCGTCACCACAACGCCGAGGACGGGAGATCCGACGCAGATTCTTGGGCTTTGCGCAGCGGCGTTTGTGAGCGGTACAGCGCTTTTGATCCTGGCGGTAGGAACAATGAAAAATCGCCGCAGGAACCGGAAAGGAGACCAGAGATCATGACAAAGAGGATGAAAAGAAAAGGAAAAAGCCCAGGCGTGTTTCTGGCTTTCGTACTGGTCCTTTGCCTGTCTTTCGGAGGTTCTCCTGTGAGAGTCTTCGCGGAGGAATATACGTATCAGGTGACGTTTTACAGCGGAAATCAGGGCGCTTTTTGCAGTACAGAGGGACTTTATGTGAATAACATGGAAAGCGGCTCGGATTATTCTGCTGTACTGCGAAATGGAGCAATCACGGTCAGCGGTCTGAAGCGGGGGGATATCGTATCTTTTGATGTGCAGGCAGGTGCGGTGGAACTCCCGGAAGACAGCAAATATTATATCCGCGGCGTGCGCCAAAGCGGACGTGACAATGATACGGTGCAGTCTTCTGCGTTCCATGTGGAGGGAGACGCAGAGTATGTTGTGGCATACGGAATCAGAGGAAATCTGGCGTCGTATACGGTACAGTATCAGGATACGGAGGGAAACATACTTGCGCCAAGCCGTACGTATTATGGAAACGTAGGAGACAAGCCGGTGGTAGCATACCTTTATGTAGAAGGCTATAATCCTCAGACACTGGCGCTGACAAAAACATTGTCAGAAAATGAAGCAGAAAATGTGTTTACGTTTGTATATACCCCTGTTCCCACCGAGGTGATCACGGAACCGGGCGAAACGGTGGTTCATACAACGACTGTGACGGAGCCGGTATCTGAAACCGCAGAGGAAGAGGAGACGAATACCCTTCCGGACACTGGTGCGGGCGGAGAAGCCGGGGACGAAACTGATGCGGCTGCAGACGCCGGAACTGGCGCGGATGAAACAGCGGACGCCGGGACTGGCGCGGAAGGTACTGCCGATGAGGGAGCGGAAGATGCGGCTGCAGAAGGAGAAGACGGTACGGGAGACGAGACAACCGATATCTCGGAAGAAGAAGTGCCGCAGGGAACCCAGGATTTGACAGATTTGGACGAGGAAGAGGTGCCGCAGGCAAATCAGGATCTTGACAAGGAAGAAATGGAAAAGAACCTGCCGATGGTAGCGTTTGTGGGGCTTGGAGTGTTGGCGGCGGCAGCGCTTGGCGCGCTTGTATTTGTTGTGAGAAAGAAAATGAAAGCGTCATAAAAGCAGACGAGGGAAAAAAACGGGTAAGACGTCAGGATGCGGTTCATGGAATCAGAAGGTCTTTGCAGGAAACAGCAGGACTTTTTCCGTGGATGCATGCCTGGCGTTTTCTGCTTGATTTTCGCATAAGAGAAAGGGAGCTGAAAAAAACGGACATATTCATATTGACAGTATGACTATCACTCCAATGGATTCTGTATACTTCCCTGAATTTCACCTATACTGACTGTATAAGACTAATACAGCAGGAGGTAGTGACGCATGGTATCACTGGGGCGTCAGATTGCAAAGTTCCGGAAAAAGCGGGGTTTAAAGCAGGAAGAACTGGCGGAAATGGTTTCTCTCAGCACAAGCTACATCAGTGCGATCGAGCGGGGAGTGAAAAATCCGACGCTGGAGAATTTTATAGCCATTGCGAATGTTCTGAAAGCCTCTTCGGATGAACTGCTTGGTGAAGAACTGGACGTACGGTTTGATATTCATATGACGCAGCTGGGAGCGTTGATGGAGAATCTGGATGATCGTGAAAAGGAGCGGATTCTCCATGTGGTCGCTGTGATGATAGCGGATGCGGGAAAGTAAAGGACAGACATAACAGCCAACGATTATGTCTGTCCTTTTTCGGGGAGAGAAGAGGAAGGCGGACAGACGCAGGAGAAACGAAGGAGAAGGGAAGGAAGTACGGTGGAAGGCGGGTATGGCAGATTTGACGGCTATTACGCGAAGTACAAAGAGTATGTAACGAAAAACCTGATGAAGCTCACAAAAGGAGATAAACAGTTGACAGAAGATTTATCGCAGGAAGTGTGGCTGGCCTTTTACCGTGAAATGGATCAAGTGATACCCATCGGAGACGACGGGATCCGCGGCTGGCTGTATATGGTCGGAAGGCGCAAGTTTCTTGACAATATGGATCTCGCCTACCGGAGCAGGGAAATGTTCGCGGAGGACATGAAAATCGACGAAAAAGCGCCCGATGATACCGTGGCTGTGAGAAGGAGAAGAAATATATCCGGCGATACCGAAGATGTGATACTTACCCGGCTGATGTTCGAAGAATATATAGCGGGGCTTACCGGGACGGAACGGATTCTGGTACTGTGCAAACTTTGCGGAATCCCGCCGAGGGACGCCCTCCCGGATCTGGACTGTACGGACGTCGCCCTCCGGGTAAGAGTTTCAAGGGCGATGAAGAAGCTGCGGGATTATCTGGAAGGGTGAGACGGAATGCATGGCGGAACGGAATGTTTGAAATTCTTTGTTTTTCTTAAAATTGTCTTAAACCCCTATATTTTTCAGAGAATTTCAGCTATACTAAGGATAGAGTATTGAAAAGCCGGAGAATCCGGTTCACTGACACTGTTCTTCCGAAGGCTGCCGGTAAAGCGAACCGAAAAAACAGCTGTGCAGGGAACAGTTCGTTAACCAGTAGATTGAAAATAAATGGCTATCTATTTATTTTGCGATGTACTGGAGAAGAGAAAGGATGGTTTTTATGGATTTAGGAGAAGGATTAAAGAAAGTATTTCTGGCAGGCGTAGGAGCGGTAGCGACCACCGCGGAGACGGCAAAAGAAGTGATCGACGACCTTGTGAGCAAGGGAGAACTGACCATGGAGCAGGGCAAGGTTCTGAATGAAGAGCTGAAACGAAATGCGAAACAGAAGGTGAAGCAGCATGTGACCGTCAATGTGACCAAGGAATTCAAGGACGCATTTTCCGCCGTGGAGCACATGAACGCAGAGGAGCTGGAAGCGCTGAAAGAGGAGATCCGGAAGGCGGAAGAAAAGGCGGCACAGGAAGCCCGTGAAAAAGCCGAGGAGGAGGCGCAGCAGGCGGCACAGGAGGGAGCTGCCGCGAGAGAAGAAGCCCCGGAAGAAACCGCAGACAGCGGACAGGCGGCAGAAGACGGAAGCATACAGAGCGAAGGACAAGAAGCCGGAACAGGAGAAGCAGATACCGATGACGCATCTGCAGGAAACAATGCGGGCTGAGAACGAACACGCTGGAACGAGACTGGGAGAAATTCTCAAAGTCCTGCGGAGGCACCAGATCGGAAAAGGTCTCACACCTGTAAAGCTGAGGGAGATTCTGGAAGATCTGGGGCCGACCTACGTCAAGCTGGGACAGATCATGTCCATGCGGTCCGACGTACTTCCGGAGGAATACTGCAGGGAACTGACCAGCCTGCGGACACAGGTAAGACCCGTGGAATTTCACCAGATGAAAGACCTGCTGGAGCAGGAGCTTGGCGCTCCGGTCTCCCAGGTCTTTTCCAGTCTGGACGAAAAACCTCTGGGTTCAGCGTCCATCGCACAGGTACACAGAGGACGTCTGCAAAGCGGGGAAGAAGTCGTCGTCAAGATCCAGCGTCCCAACATTCATGAGATCATGGCAGAAGACATTGCGTTGATGCGGAAAGCCGCCGGGATACTGAACCTGGCGATGCACACCAAAGACATCGTAGATTTTCGTTCGATCATAGAAGAAATGTGGAAAACCACACAGGAAGAAATGGATTTCCAGAAAGAAGCCGAAAACCTGGAGCTTTTCGCGGAAAACCAGAAAAATATCGTCTACATAACAAGCCCCAAAGTCTACCGGGAATACACCACATCAAAGGTCCTGACCATGAGCTATATCGGAGGCCTGCAGATCGACCGTCTGGAAGAACTCCGGGCGCTGGGCTATGACAACACCGAGATCGGACAGAAAGCGGCAGAGAACTACTGCAAACAGATCCTGGAAGACGGATTTTTTCATGCAGACCCCCATCCGGGCAATCTGTGGATCGAAAACGGAAAAATCGCCTGGCTGGACTTCGGCATGACCGGCCGCTTGTCCGAAGGGATGAAACACATCCTGAAAAACGCGATCATGGCGATCCTGCAGAACGACATCTACTCCCTGAAAAACACCTTCCTCGCTCTCGGAACCCCAAAAAACCCAGTCAACCACGCCCAGCTCTACACCGACCTGGACGACATCGTCCGCCGCTACCTGAGTATGGATTTCGGAACCATGAACCTGGGAAACCTGCTGGAAGAACTCCTGGATATGCTGAAGACCCACGAGATCTCGATCCCCTCAGACATCACAATGCTGTGCCGGAGCATGATGACCATGGAAGGAACTCTGAAAGCCTGTTCCCCCAACGTCAACCTGATCCAGATCCTGTCCATCCACATGTCCCAAAGCATCTGGAAAGAACTGGACCTGAAACACGAACTCCGCCACAACGCCCGGCTGATCTACATGTCCTCCGCCAAAGCGCTGGAGATCCCCGCCCAGCTGTCCGACCTGCTGAACATCGTAAAAAACGGCCAGGTCCGCATCAACCTCCAGGAAAACGAAGGCCGCCAATGGCGCAAAAGCATCTACGCCATCGCCAACCGCCTGACCCTGTCCCTCTTGTCGGCTGCGATGCTCCTCGCTTCAGCCATCTTCAGCTTCACAGACATCCAACCACAGATATTGGGCATGCCATGGATTTCCTTCTTATTTTTGATTATATCAGGCATACTGATTTTATATCTGCTGATAATTATCTTATTAAAACGTTAGAGCGTGTTCGAAAAGATTTTACAGAGAAACTCTTTGAAAAACTGATGTATTGCAATTTTTCTATTTTGTTCCATTATATTATAGAAGAATCACAATACAGCAGTTTTTTTTATTCACTTCTATTCTTGAATAATACAGTTTTCACATTGAGTACTGTTTTAGTGACAATTCGCTCGTTTGCACAATTATTCTATCAGC
>OLQX01000623.1_pt1 | contig 40214 bp, 39 predicted proteins | sample 1672581 | NCBI WGS metagenome assembly OLQX01 (sample SAMEA3136701, study PRJEB25190) | human gut metagenome | reverse complement strand
GCTTGTTGCCTGCCATCTGCAGGCGCTTCATCAGGGTCAGGGCCATAAAGTGGCCTGCGGTCAGGCTGTCGGCAGTGCAGTCAAAGCCGATGTAAAAGGTTGCCTTGCCATTGTTGATCAGGTCGATGATCTCTTCATCGGTGATCTGGGCTACCAGGCCGCGGGCCTTGAGTTCTTCATACAGAGTCATGATTTTTTCCTCCTGTTTGTGGGCAGAGGGAAAAATAAAACACCCCCTGCCAAAAATGAATTTGGCAGAGGGCGAGAAAATTCGCGGTACCACCTCTGTTTGCCGCTTCCTCACAGAAACGACCTCACGAGTGCACACCCCAGAGTAGAGTGACACTCCTGCGTTTGTAACGCTCGCACGCGGCACAGCCTACTAGCTCAGACAGCATTCAGCCTGCAGCTCCGGGAGGTATTCGCCTGCTGTTCTGCGGCCCCTTGCACCAACCGGGGTTTCTCTGGACAGAACACTTCAGGGTACTTATTCCCTTCATCGCCATTAACAAAACTTACTTTATCACAAGAACACGGGCTTGTCAAGCCCCGGATTCCGACGGGAACGCTCCCCTGTTACTGGCGGCCGGTACCCAGCATTTCCCGCGCATTTGCCCGTGAAAGCTCGGTCACATGATCGCCGGAGATCAACCGGGCCAGTGCTTCCACGCGGCCCTCCGTATCCAGCGGGTGGATCTCGGTATAAGTGCGGTCGTTCGTCACATTTTTCTGGATCAGCAGGTAGCAGTCAGCCAGTGCGGCGATCTGTGCCGTATGGGTGATGCACAGGATCTGATGTCCCTGTGCGCTCTGCCGCAGCACCTCACCGATCCGTCCGGCGGCCTTGCCGGAAACACCGCTGTCGATCTCATCGTAGATCACCGTGGGCACTGCATCCCGGTCTGCCAGCGCATTTTTGATGGCAAGGGTGATGCGGCTCAGCTCACCGCCGGAGGCAATGCGGGCCAGCGGTTTCGGGGCTTCACCGGCGTTCGTGGAGATGTAGAATTCCACGCTGTCCTGTCCGTGGCTTGCCAGCGGCCCACGGGCGTGGTGCAGCGTCATGCGCACACCCGGCATATTCAGGAACTGCAAGGTATCGGTAATGCGTGCATTCAGCTCGTCAAAGGCTTTCAGACGGGTCTGGGTCAAGGCCTCCGCCTTTTCGCGCGCCAGACCATACAGGCGCAGCTTTTCCGCCTGCAGCTGATCGTGCCGCTGCTCCGAGAACTGGATCTGTTCCAGTTCCTCCCGTGCTTTCTGTCCAAAGGCAATGATATCCTCCACCGTATCACCGTACTTGCGTTTGAGACGGTACAACAGATCCAGCCGCTGTTCGATCTCATCCAGCTCGGCGTCGTTCGTGTCGTAGGCATCCAGCCGGTCGATCAGCTCTGCCGCTGCGTCCTTGGCCGAATAGTACAGGTCCATCAGCGTGCCGGACACCCCGGAAAGTGACTCGTCCAGCTGGGCGGCCGTATCCATGGCGTTGGATGCTTCACCCAGCAGATCCACTGCGCCGGGGGTGTCATCGTCCCCGGACAGCAGCACATGGGCTTTTGCCACCCGGTCCCGGATGGTGGACGCGTTGGCCAGCACCTTGCGGCGGCTTTCCAGTGTCTGCTCCTCGCCGGCGGTCAGTCCGGCTTCTTCGATCTCCTGTACCTGATAGCTCAGCAGGTCGATCCGTCGCTGCTTTTCCGCTTCGTCGGTGATCATGGCGTCCAGTTCCTTCTTGACCTTGACCAGGTTCCGGTACAGCACATAATACTCCTGATAGAGTTTGGCGTTCTGCGCATAATCGTCCAGAATGCTCAGATGGTGTGCCGGATTCAGCAGTCCCACCGAGTCGTGCTGGCCGTTGATGTTGATCAGACCTCCGCACAGCTCCCGCAGCACAGCCGCCGTGGTGGGCATGCCGTTGATCCGGCAGCTGCTCTTTCCTTCGGCGGTGATCTCACGGCTCAGAAGCAGCTCTGCCGAGCGCTCATAACCGGCCGCTTCCAGTTTGTCCAGCACCACATCCGGGATCTGCGCAAAAGATGCACGGATCACCGCTTTGGACGCACCCGTGCGCACAAGATCCTTGGAAGTCCGATTGCCCAGGATCGCATTGATGGAGTCGATCAGAATGGACTTGCCCGCACCAGTCTCACCGGTGAGGACGTTCAGCCCCGGCTGAAAATGAACTTCTGCCTTCTGGATGACCGCGACATTTTCAATTTGCAGGCAGCTTAACATGGTTTATCGTCTCTCCCGCGTTTGTTTTACCCGATGTGCCGGGTCAGTTCCGTGCAGATGGTCTTAGCGTCCCGCTCGGAGCGGGCAACAATCAGAAAAGTGTCATCACCCGAAAGGGTGCCGACCACGTTTTTCCACTGCAATGCGTCAAATACCTCACAGGCTGCATTGGCCATGCCGGAATAGCACTTGACCAGCACCACATGGCCTGCATAGTCCACCCCCAGCACCGACTCATGAAAGATCGTCTCAAACCGGCCCTGGGTCTTGGGGTTAAAGCTCTCGTTCCGGCTGGAAACATAGCGGTAGCCCTCTGCGGTGGCGGCCTTGACCAGGCACAGCTCCCGGATATCCCGCGAGATCGTGGCCTGAGTCACATCAAACCCTTCCTTGCGCAGATAGTCCAGCAGCACTTCCTGCCGACTGATCGGATGCTCCTGCACAAGACGGAGAATGGTCTGCAGGCGGTCTCCCTTACTTTTTGCTTCTTCTTTGCGGACATGTGCCATAGCTCGTCGTATCTCCTTTTATCGTCTGCTGCGCAATTTCTGGTCGATGGCCTGGAACTGATCCGCCTTGCTGAAGGTGATCAGCTGCACCACCTGATCCGAAAGCCGGACTTCTGCCGTTGCGCCCGCCTTGAGCGGGAATCCTGCTGCACCGTCACAGCTGATGAACACCTCGCCGTCGGCCACTTGACCGACGCAGATGTTCAGCTTGCGTTCCTGCGCAAACACCATGGCCGGACTGGCAAGACTGTGGGGACAGATCGGCGTGACGACCACGCCTTTGGTCTGCGAATCCAGAATGGGCCCGCCTGCGGCCATCGAATACGCAGTAGAGCCGGTCGGCGTCGCAACGATCACACCATCGCCCCGGTAATGCTCCACCAGAATGTCATCGCAGTAAATGCTGAAGTCAATGGCCTGCTGCAGGCGGCCTTTTGTCACGACAACGTCGTTCAGTGCATGGCCTTCCCAGCCGTCATGGCCCAGAACATGGGCGTAGAGCAGCATCCGGTTGTCCAGCTGGAACTCGCCCCGCGCCACGGCAGGCAGCTTGCTTTCCATCTCGCTGACCTCGCAGGTAGCCAGAAAACCGCAGCGGCCCAGGTTGATGCCCAGGATCGGCTTTGCATGCTTGAGCGAAAGATTCGCCTCATGCAGGATCGTTCCGTCTCCGCCGATGGTCAGGATCACGTCCGCACGTTCCAGACACTGTTCCAGCGGCAGATATACAACGCCGGCCGCATTGCAGACCGTGCGCAGATCCTCGCACATCAGCACCGATGCACCATGATTCTGCAGGATCTGCGCTGCACGCAGAGCGACCTCACTGGCCGAGATCTTTCCAGGGTTCGGAGAAATGTAAACCGTCATGCCGAAGCCTCCTGTTTTGGTTCTGTATCCGCATCGTTCAGCGGTCCAGCGTGGAATGGCTTACAGCCACGACCTGTTCGGCGGCCGCATCGTCCAGCACGCAGGGCTCCTTGCTCTTCTGCACGAACATCAGATATTCGATGTTGCCTTCCGGACCTTTCACCGGGCTGAAATCCAGCCCGCGCACAGCAAATCCGTTGGCAGCCGCATAGCCCATGGCATTGTGCAGCACTTCGCGGTGGGTGGCGGGGTCACGCACCACGCCGTTCTTGCCCACTTTTTCGCGCCCGGCTTCAAACTGCGGCTTGACCAGACAGACGCCCATGGCGTCCGGCGTGGTGATGGCCTGTGCCACCGGAAAAATATGATGCAGCGAAATAAAGGAAACGTCCACGCTGAAGAACTCGATCGGTTCATCCAGAGCCTCCGGCGTAACGTTGCGGATGTTGGTACGCTCCATGTTGATCACGCGCTCATCGGTGCGCAGCTTCCAGGCCAGCTGGCCGTAGCCCACATCCACTGCGTAGACCTTGACCGCACCGTTCTGCAGCATGCAGTCGGTAAACCCGCCGGTCGATGCACCAATGTCCATGCACACCTTGCCCTTGGGCGTCAGCGGAAAACACTGCATGGCTTTTTCCAGCTTCAGGCCGCCGCGGCTGACATAACCGATGTCGTGCCCGCGCACCTCCACCTTGGCATCTTCCTTGATCATCTCACCGGCCTTGTCCACCTTCTGTTCGTTGACAAACACCACACCGGACATGATCATGGCCTTGGCGCGTTCACGGCTCTGGATCAGACCATGCTGAACCAGATATTGATCCAACCGAATTTTCACGATATGTTTTCTCCTTTCATCCAGGCATCCATCACCTGCTGTGCAAGGGTGTCGGCATCCAGCCCGGTGACCTGCTTGATCTGCGGGACGGTTGCATGGGGCAGGTTGGCCGTATGCACAGCAGCGTGCAGGAAGGTTCCATTCCAGCCCGCCTGTTGCAGACAATAGGCCAGATGCTCCCCGATGCTGCCCCATTCCACACATTCTTCTGCAAATAGCACGATTTTATAATCCTTCACAGCTTCGATTGTTTTTTCTGTAAAGGGGAACAGCTTTACAAGTTTAAGCGCATCACAATTGATACGATGCTTCGTAAGTTTTTCACATGCAGTCAGAATATCATCCATTTCGTCTGCATAGCTGATCAACACCGCCTGGGCGCCCTCGGTTCTGTGCAGGAAATCATAGTCCTGTCCGCTGCAGCCATACTGCGCCAGACGGGCATTTTCCCCACCCCGCGGATAACGGATCGCACGGGGGCCTCTGCAGCCGTCCTTCAGCAGCTCGTGCAGCCAATAGGTCAGCTCCGCATAATTGGAAGGTGCATAGAGCGGCATACCGACCTGGCTCAGGAAAGCCGGGTCGTAAACGCCCTGATGCGTTTCTCCGTCTGCCGGAACAAAACCCGCGCGGTCAATGGCGAACACGACGTTCTCCTGCAGCAGGTTCACATCGTGCAGGATCTGATCGTAAGAGCGCTGCAGGAAGGTGGAGTAAATGCACACCACCGGCAGCATGCCCTGACTGGCCAGACCTGCCGCAAAGGTCACGGCGTGCTGCTCTGCCATACCCACGTCAAAGAACCGCTCCGGCGCACTGTGCGAAAAGAACTGCAGCCCGGTGCCATATTTCATGGCCGCGGTAATGGCGCAGATGCGGCTGTTCTGGGCAGCTTCCCGCGCAAGCGCCTGCCCGAAGGTCGTCGAAAACGATTCCTTGGGAGCCACCTCCGGGTCGGGCATCCCGTCCGGGTCAAAGGCCGATACCCCGTGGTAGTTGCCCGGGTTCATCTCGGCCGGCTGATATCCTTTGCCCTTTTTGGTCACAACATGCAGAAAGTGCGGGCCGGGCCGCTGGCTGATGGTGCGCAGGGTCCGCTCCAATTCTTCCTCATTGTGACCATCCACCGGCCCAATGTACTGGAACCCCATGTCCTCAAACATGGTCGAGTGGTACATTGCCCGTCGGAGCAATGTTTTACCCTCGGTCAGGGCTTTTTTCAGCGGGGTGCCCACCATCGGGACACTGTCGAGGAAGCTCCGCACATTGTCCTTGGCGTCAAAATATGCCGTCGTCGTGCGCAGGTGGGTCAGATACCGCGCCAGCGCGCCCACATTGTGGGAAATGGACATCTTGTTGTCATTCAGGATCACAAGCAGGTTGTCCAGGGAGCCGATGTTGTTCATGCCCTCGTAGACCATGCCGCCCGTAAAGGCACCATCGCCGATGACCGCAACCACCCAGCCCGGCTCATGCCGGATCTTCTTGGCCCAGGCCATGCCGATGGACAGCGAAAGCGCTGTGTTGCCGTGCCCTGCAATAAAGGCATCGTGCTCGCTCTCGTTCGGGTTCGGAAAACCGGAAATGCCATCCAGCTGGCGCAGTTTTGCAAAGCCGCTGCGTCGGCCGGTGAGCAGTTTGTGCGTATAGCACTGATGCCCCACGTCAAAAACGATTTTGTCCATTGGCGTCGTCATCACCCGGTGCAGGGCTACCGTCAGCTCCACTGCGCCGAGGTTGGACGCCAAATGACCGCCTGTGCGGGAGATATTCCGCAGCAAAAACTGACGGATCTCCGCACAGAGCTTATTTACCTGTTCTTTGTCCAGATTTTTCAGATCGCTGGGTTGATCAATGTTGTCCAGCAGCAACGATTCCATAACCAAATCACACGTCCTTCATGCAATGTTTCCTGCCCTGCTGGCATGTCTCACAGGCCCAGCGGGTACAACAGGCCGACCACAAGGCCCACCAGAAAGCCTGCGACTACCTGCAGCGGAGTATGGCCGACCATTTCCTTCAGATGCATGTTCTGCAGGAACGGGGCGTTCTTTTCGCTGACCTCGATCCACTGGTCGATCATCTGGTTCAGCACCTTTGCCTGCTCGCCGGTCTCATGGCGCACGCCCATGGCGTCGTGCATGGTGATGATGGCCACCACACAGGCCACTGCAAAAATGGCAGAGTCAATGCCCTCACACCGTGCCGTGGCAATGACCATTGCGCAGACGGTGGCGCTGTGGGCGCTGGGCATACCGCCGTCGCCCCACATGCGCTCCAGCTGGAATTTGCCCAGCAGGATGAAGTTGATCAGAGTCTTGAGCACCTGCGCCACGAACCATGCCAGGAGCGACACGGTCAGGATGCGGTTGAATGAAAGGATCTCATAAATGAACTGCATAGCGTTTCCTTTTGCTTTCCCGGACGACGATCCGTTTTAGTTTTTGCGTGTCAGGAGCTGCTGCGCAAGCTGCTCCAGAAAGGCCGATTTTTCGCCGAATGTTTCGCGCAGAGCGCTGCAGGTCTTTTCGTTTACGCGCTGTGCAAGAGCCATTGCGCCCTCCACACCATACAGCGTTGCAAACGTTGTTTTCCCGTTTTCACTGTCGCTGCCAATGGGCTTGCCCAGCTGTTCCGGCGTGCTGGTCACATCCAGCACATCGTCCACGATCTGGAACACCAGACCAATGCCGTAGGCGTATGCTTCCAGTGCTCGGCACTGGTCGGCGTCGGCACCGGCGGCAGCTGCCCCCATCTGGACGGCTGCGTTGATCAGAGCACCGGTCTTATTGCGGTGGATCAGCCGCAGCTGTTCCTCGGTCGCTGCCAGTGCTTCGTATTTCAGGTCCAGCTCCTGCCCATACACCATGCCGCGGCTGCCGGCACCAAGGCCCAGCGCCTTTGCGGCCTGCACACAGGCCTGCGGGCAAGCCGGTGCATTGGCGATTGCTTCAAAGGCTTCGGTCAGGAGCACATCTCCTGCCAGCATGGCCGTTGCCTCCCCGAATGCCTTGTGGCAGGAGGGGCGACCGCGCCGCAGGTCATCGTTGTCCATGCAGGGCAGGTCATCGTGGATCAGCGAATAGCAGTGCAGCATTTCCACCGCAGCGCTGAAAGCTCTGGCCGTCTGCGGATCACCGCCCAGCATATCACAGACGCTGAGCACCAGCACGGCCCGGATGCGTTTTCCGCCGCCCAGCAGGCTGTACCGCGCCGCACGGCATACCTCCGATTCCTCCGGAAGAAACTTTGCACAGGCGTCTTCCAGCGCGGCAGAAGCCTGCGACAGATACATCTGATATTGTGTTTTGTAATTCATCAGTTTTCCTCCCGCTGTTCCTGCATGGTCTGCGTGATCTTCGCGTCGATCTCCTCGATCTGGAGCGATGTTTTTTCCAGCGCAGTATGGCAGTATTCCATCAGAGATGCTGCCTCCGCATACAACTTGACGGCTTCTGCAAGAGTCGTCTGCTCGTCCTGCATTTTGGCCAGAATGGCATTCAGGCGCTCCATGCCCTCTTCATAGCTTTTGGGTGCTTTCATCAATTTCCTCCACGGCCTCCACCCGGCACTTTGCCCGGCGGGAAGCGCTGCGAATGTAGATGGTCTTGTCCGGCTCCAGTTGGTCTGCCGGAAGGATCTGTCCTCTGCCCGTGGTGATCATTGCATAGCCTCGGGCAAGGACCCGGTACGGGCTCAGAGAGGCTGTCAGTGCTGCGGCATGTTCCAACTGCATATTTGCAGCCTGCATCCGGCGCTGTATCTGGATCTGAAGCGTCTGCCCAGCCTGTTCCAGCTGGTCAAAATCCCTCTTCCAGATGTGATGCGCAGGCTTGAGTTCCAACGCTAAGTTGTATTGTTCCAGCTCATTATAGCACAACTTGAGCCGTTTTTGCATATTTTCAGAAATATTTTGTTGTAAATTTTGCAAAATATTCCATTGTTCTTCCCGGTCCGGCACCGCAAGCTCTGCCGCTGCCGAGGGCGTCGGGGCTCTCTGGTCTGCCACGAAGTCCAGGATCGTGTAGTCGATCTCGTGTCCAATGGCGCTGATCAGCGGTGTTTTGCAGGCAAAGGCTGCCCGCGCGATCACCTCAGCGTTGAACACCCACAGATCCTCCCGGCTGCCGCCGCCGCGGGCCACGATGATCACATCTGCCCTGCCGCTGCGGTCCAGCGTCCGGATGGCCGCCGCAATCTGCGGAGCCGCTTCAAACCCCTGCACCATGACCGGGCAGAGCAGCAGCCGGATACCCGGCCAGCGGCGGCTGATCACATTTCGGATGTCCTGTAAAGCCGCGCCGGTCTTGCTGGTCACCAGCCCAATGCACCGGGGATATTGCGGCAGCGGCTTTTTGTGTGCCGCATCAAACAGGCCCTCCTGTTCCAGCCGGGCCTTGAGCTGCTCCAATGCCAGCTGTGCTGCACCGATTCCGTCCGGGAACATCTCATTGACATACAACTGGAATGCGCCATCCCGCTCATAGAGCGTTGCACGGCAGCGCACGACCACACGCATCCCCTCTTCCGGACGGAACGCAAGCCGCCGCGCATCTGAGCGGAACATCACCGCTTTTACGCTGGCCTGCTCATCCCGCAGGGTGAAATAGCAATGCCCGCTGCGCGCGTTCTGCACAAAATTTGCCACCTCGCCGCGCAATGCCAGATCAAACAATCGGTCGTTTGCATCAAAAAGAGATTTGACATAGCGGTTCAGCGCCGAAACCGTGATCACTTCAGCCATAAACCGGCCTCCCGTGCCGCAAGAATGGACACGCCAATGGCATTGTCACTGGAATACTGTCCCGGCACAAAATACACCTGGGGCAGGCGTTTCTGCACCCATTGGCGGATCACATCGCTGCTCATCACGCCGCCGGCGCATACCACCGGCAGACCCGGGTATTCCTTCTGCGCAGCCTTTGTCATTTTGACCACCGTATCGGCCACACAGAGCAGGCAGTACTTGCACACATATTCCGGGCTTTTGCCCGCAGCAAGCAGGGCATTGCACTGGTTTTCCAGGCCGGAAAGGCTGCACTGCATGCCCCTCACGCTAGATTTCGGCCGGATCTCTTCCGGGCACGCTGCAGCAAGGCGAGACACCTCTGCACCCGCCGGGAAGGCAAACCCGAGCTTGACGCCCACGCGGTCCACAGCCTGTCCGGCGTAAAGGTCCGTGCTAGTGCCAAGTTGGGTGATCGTGCGTACCTCATCACACAGCAGCAGATCCGTCGTGCCGCCGGAAATATGAAACAGCAGGACTTTCTGCGTAAAAAGGTCTGCGCCGCGGGCTGCAAACAGCGCCGCAGCGGCATGGCCCTGCTGGTGGGTCGTATAAATCAGCGGGATGCTCCGCGCCGCTGCAAATGCCGTCGCCGCGTTCACACCGGCCAGAAAGCACGGCATATAACTGCCCTCTGCCGGGCGCGGCTTCTGGGAGACACCCACGGCGTCGATGCGGGTCAGATCAAACTCTTGCGCAAGCTCGTGCAGCATTTCCGGCAGTGCCGTGGTGTGGTGGAACAGTGCATCGCTCTGCCGCAGGCCCAGCTGCCCGGGTTTGACCGGAAGAAACCGCTTTTTTGCACAAACAACCTCTCCGGCTGTATCAAAAACTGCCAGAGAGGTTGCATAGTTGCTTGTATCGACCCCGAGCGTATAACGGCTCACTGTTCAGCCGGCTCCACAGCGGCTTCTTCATTCAGGCCGTGATCCCGTGCCACTGCGCCGAGCAGGCCGTTCACAAACTGATAGTCCTCATCGGCACCATACTTTTTGGTCAGCTCCACTGCCTCGTTGATGGCAACGCCGGGCTTGTTCTCGCCGCCGAACAGCATCTCTGCAATGGCCAGACGCAGCACGGTCAGACTGACGCGTGGCAGACGCTCCATGGTCCAGTTGCGCAGATGAGCGCGGATCTCGTCATCCACCTCTGCGGAGTGGTCGTAATAAGCATTCAGCAGCAGCTTGCTGAAGCCATCCACCGGGTGCTCTTCGTCGTTTTCCGCATGGTTGGTCAGAGCCTCTGCCAGAGGGACGTCGCCAAAGGTCTGCGAAAATGCCAGCAAAAATGCATTCTCGCGAGCTTCTCTACGGGGCAAAATGTTTTCCATAATATTCCTTTCATAACAGGAGCTCTCCCCGCCGGGAAACCCCGGCAGAGAGAACGCGTTCTATCCATTCTTTTGTACGGCTGCAAGTGCTCTTACTGCTCCGCAGCAAGACCTGCGATCACCAGATTCACACGGCTCACCGTGACACTGGTCATGTTCTGCACGGCCGACTTGACATTTTCCTGCACCTTTTCCGCCACTGCAGGGATGCGTGCGCCGGACGCCATGATCAGATGCAGCGTAAGCTCTGCCGTGCCGTCGCGCATTTCCACGGCCACCGGCGGCTGGATGCTGGCTTCCAGCAGATCCTTCAGCTTTTTGTTCTGGGTCCCGCAGGAAACTTCTGCCACGCCTTCCACTTCCAGCGCAGCGCACCGTGCGATCTTTGCAATGACTTCGGTCGAAATCTGAAGGCTGCCGCCCTGAAGATCCATATTCTGTAAATCCATTGTGCTGTCCTCCATTGAAAAGCAGCAGAACTGCCGCTTTTTTTCGGTTCAAAACGGCTTTGCAGCTGCCGCCGCCGAATGGCCGGGCAGCACGCCGTTCCTGTTTTCTGATGGTGTTATTATACCATCAATGCGGGGTTGATTTCAATACTTGTTTGGAAAACTCTGTCGGACCACACAACGGGTTCTTTTTCCAGCCCGATTTCTTCCGGTCGGAGGGAAACACTTTTTATTTTACTTCCACCACCGTGATGTTCTGGGCCGTCACACTGCTCTTGCTGAGCACGATGTCCCGGATCTGCGCCACCTGCGCCGCCGTCAGCGGGTCACCGGATGTCATGACGGTCAGATCGGCGCGGCCGGACTGCAGAAAGCACAGGCAGTCCGCAAAGCCCTTGGCTTTGATGAGGGTCTCGATCTCATTTTCGGCGTGCAGATCTTCCAACCCGGCTGTCAGCTGGGCGGTGCAGTCCTTCTTTTCCTCCGCAGAGAGCGAAGAGGACTTCATGGTTTTTTGCAGGGTGTCCATGGCTTCATCGTGCGCCTTTTCCCGTTTCAGGCGTGCCTCTTCAAAGAACTTTGCGCCGCTGTCGCTTGCCACGCTGACCAGCTGTGCTTCCCCGTAGTTTTTGTTCGCGGCCGACACTGTTTCGGCTTCCGTGGGCAGGCCGTCCAGGACTGTGTCCGACTGCACAGGCTCGGCCGAAACGACCTGGGCTTCCTCGTCCGCTGCAATGCCGGTATCGGTGCGGGCATACTGCCAGTTCAGATAAACGGCAATGACAAGGGCAGCGGCCAGCGTAAGCGCGGTCACCCGCCGGGTATTTCTGGAAAGTGCTCTCATCTTGAATCCTCCTTGTTCTGGGTCAGATCATGGCTTGCGCTGTTCCACACAAATCCGGTTGGATGGCAGATCCAGCAGCGCTCCCACCATCTCCGTGATGCGTGCTGCCACGCGGACATCTCCCCCGCCGTCGCACAGCACGGCCACGCCGCGGATCTGCGGCTGATAGATCGTCTCTGCCAGGGCGGAGCCATCTTCCAGCAGAACATGCGTCTGCTGTTCCTGCATCTGCCCGGACTGCGTATCCAGTGCATAGATCGTTTCCTCCCCCGTTTCCAGTGTGAGCATCACCGTCGTCTTTCCCGCTCCGTCCATCTGAGCGATCAGTGTTTCAAGCCGGTTTTCCAGCTGGGTCTGATACGCAGCGATTTCCTGTGGGGCTGTGCTGGCGGCAGCAGACTTCGTCCCGGTCGGCATCAACTCCGACAGCAGCAACAGCAGCATGGCCACCCCGCCAATGAGCACCGCAAGTCTTGTGCGCCCCTGCGGGCCTTTGCATCCCTGAAGAACAGTTGTGATCGTTGCTTTTTTCATGGTTCCGCCTCTTCCGCTGCGGTGACAGCGTCGGTGCTAAGCTCTTTTTGCAGAAATTGCACAAGCTGTGTCTGCACCTGTGCCGGGCTGTCCGGCGGCATCCACAGGATCGCGCGAGCTGCGCGGATGCCGTCCGGCGTCTGTTCCAATTCCGTTTCCACCCGGACCGGGATGCCTGTCTGTGCCTCGCATTCCGCTGCCAACATCTCATTCAAGCGCTTCGCCGCCTCCGTGAGGATCGTGGTTTCCACGCCCTCGATGGAGGCAGATGCCTGCACCGGCTGAAGCCACTGTGCGGTCCGTGCAGGCAGTGCAGAAATTGCACGGAGCAGAACTGTTAGAATATATAGCCCCGCAACCACTTTTATGCATCGGCGCGCCCAGCCCGCTTCCACCAGTTGCACTAGCAGCTCCGTGCAGACACATGCAAGGCAGAATGCCGTTACGACCCGCATTTCACCCTCCGTTCATCATTGTCATCAACGCGACACCGACCATTGTCAGCGAAAAGAACAGTGCTGTGACCGCCGCCATGCACCGGACCGCCTCCGTCAGACAGGCAAACAGCGCCTGGCACCGGTCGATGCCGGCAAAGCTGCACAGAAGCCTGCACCCGGACAGAACTGCCAGGTGGAACAACAGTCCCAGATACAGCGGAACAAATTCCGCGCCAAGGATCACCAGTGCCGCGATTCCAAGAGAGCTTTTGAGCAGCTGCAGCCCGGCCAATACGGTATCGGCCGCACCGCTCAATGCCTGCCCAATCACCGGGACACTGCCCGTCAGCATCTGGCCCAGACGGGATGTCGTGTGGTCCAATTGCAGTGTGATCACTCGCTGTACGCCAAGCAGAAGCGCAAACAGTTTTCCGCCCGCCGAAATGCTTTTTCGCAGCAGCTGCCCGCTCATCCTGCAGGCTTCCGGGAGACCCGTCTGCGTGTGGATGCAGCAGGCCATGCTGATGGCCAGATAGCTTTGCAGCAGCGGCCGGATGCACAGTGCGATCCCCTGTGCCAGCAAAGCCAGCACGCTCAGCAGAAATCCGCTGGCCACAGCTCCGGCGTTTCCCTCTCCACCTGCCGTCAGGACTGCGCCGCACACCGGCAGAAATCCCGTGAGGAACAGCCGCCAGCTGTCCATGCGTTCACCGATAGACTGTGCCAGTGTCAGCAGATCACCCCAGATGAGCACCCCGCAGCCACCGGCTGCCGCAAGGTCCAGCAAGGTACCGTCCGCTGCATCGCCAACGAGAAATGACAAAGCTGTGAGCAGCAGCAGAAACAGCAAAAGATCTGCGTAGCTGTGCAGGGTATCGACCAGAAGCTGCACGGGTGAACCCGGCAGCAGGCTCAGCAATGCCGACACCGGGTCCCGGGCAAAATCCGCTGCACCCTGTGCACTTTGGGTCAGGTAGGGCTGCCACAATTCCCGGCCGGGCAGGCTTTCCAGTGCGAAAGCCTGAACCGTTCCAAAAGGCATTGCGGCCAGAAACACCAACCCTGCCAGAAGCCCCCGGTATTTTTTGCCGCTCATCCTGCCAGCCCCCAGATCCGTTGACACACTTCTTCCAGCAGTGGGAACACTGCCGCCAGCACCAGACAGCGGCCCGCAAGCCCTGCACACCAGCCAAGTGCCTCGGCTCCGCTCTCCTTGCAGAGGGTGCGGGTATAGTCGGCAAGCAACAGAATGCCCGTGCTGCGCAGCAGGCATTGGAACGCCTGCTTGTCCGTTTGCTGTCCCAGCAGCGCGACACCCTCCAGAACACTGCGGAAGGTGCCGCCCAGCCGCACCAGCAGAAGGACGATTGCTCCCAGTGAGAGCAGGAGCGTATAGGCCGGAAGCTCCTTTTGCAAAAGTGCATGCATCGCTGCCAGCACTGCCACCAGCCCCAGCGTGACCCAGGCGGAACTCACAGCGAAAACAGCGCCTTGATGGTAACAAACAGGGTGCTGATCTGCTTGACCAGAATGGATAGGACCACCACAAGGCCGGCAAGGGTCGTCATCATGGCCTGATCCTCCCGCCCGGAGCGGATCAAGAGCTGATTGAGCACCGCCACAATGATGCCGATGGCTGCAATTTTGAACACCAGATCAATTTCCATCTGCGTTGTTTCCTCCAAGATTTCCGAATTCAGATGAGCAGCAGCGCCATTGCCATCCCGGCTGCAAGGCCCAGTTTGCGGGGCAGACCGGCCTGCCGCCGGGCAGCGTGTTCTGCCGTTTGCTGCAAAGCCTGCAGGCGGGCCCGGTAGTAGTCCAGCTGTTCGCACTCCTGCCGCGCTTCCGCACGGCCAAGGCCGGACATGCACGTCCGGAAGCACTGCTGTTCTTCCCGCGTCAGGCCCTCCGGCGGTGGGGCCTCCTGTAAGCAGCGGGCGCCGGATTCCAGTATGCCTTCCCGGCAGAGCTCTGCGTAAAGCTGCTGCAGGTCTGCCCGGCGAAACGCGACCTCCTGCCGGATGCGTTCCAGAAGCGCAAGGCATTTCTGCAATGCAGCAAGGTGCTGTACCGTACGGGCCTGTATGGCATCCCCGGCCAGCCAGCCGCACAACGGAAACAGCAGAGCACCCAGAATGTGCAGCATCATAGCAGCGGAAGCTGCCGGATCTCCCGGATCCGGCCCGGTGCACAGCGTCCTTCCAGCAGGACAAGAAACCGCAGTGCTCCCTGCTGCTGTAAAACCCGCACCTGCGGCCTTTGCAGAGCGTCCTCCAGCGTGGCGGCATGGACGCTGACCACAAACTCCACCCCGCTGAAAAAGCCCTGTTCCAGTGCGGCGACCTCGGTCAGGTCCCCCAGCTCGTCCAGCAGGATCACCTGCGGAGCCAGCGTCCGCAGCGCCATCTGGACCGCACGGCCTTTGGGCAGGCCGCTGATGCAGTCAAGGGCATCGCCATTCTGCCGCTCCGGCGGAAAAAGTTCCCCTCGCTCGTCGATCACAGCCACGGCCCGTTTCTGTGCAGCCAGTTCCCGGGCGATCTGCCGCAGAAGGGTGGTCTTGCCGCTGTCCGGTTCTCCCACCAACAGTGCCCCGATGAAATGTCCCTGCAAAAGGGTGCACAGCTCCGCCGGAAGTTCCGTACAAATTGGACGCGCAATGCGGAAATTCAGCGACAAAAGACGCTGCAGCACAACATCCTCCGGGCCGCGCAATACGAACCGACCGCCCACCCCCACACGGCAGCCGGATGCCGTGGTCAGGTAGCCCTGCGCCAGTTCGGCCTGATGGGTATGTACTGAACCGCCGCAGAGCACATAAAGGATCTCGTCCATCTGCAGGGCATCCAGCGTCCTGCCGCGCAGGGTCTGCGGGCATTCCGGCAGCTCGTCCAACGTCGTCTGCTGCCCGGCAATGGACAGGCAAATTCCACAGCCTGTCCGCAGCCGCAGTTCGTGCACTTTTTCGGCGGTATTCTGCGGCAGCCGGGCCAGCGGCTGCGCCAGCCATGCAGGCAACAGACGGATCGCGCGGTAATACTCGTCCACAATGGGCACTTCCTTTCAACGAAACTTGTGTTACCAGTGTATGCAGCCCCTACCCGCTTAGAACCGCACACAAACAAAAAAGCCCCTGCGGCCCGAAACGCCGCAGAGGCTATGCAAAATTGTAATTATTCTTCTTTGAGCAGATCAAGGAATTCGGCTTCGGTCAGCACCGGAACGCCCAACGCCTGCGCTTTGGTCAGCTTAGAACCGGCTGCTGTACCGGCGACCACATAGGAAGTCTTTTTGGAGACCGATCCGCTGGCCTTGCCGCCGTTTTTGACGATGAGGGCTTCTGCCTCGTTGCGGGAGAGTGTTTCCAGCGTACCAGTAACCACCAGCGTTTTACCGGCCAGCTTGTCGCCCTTGGGCTCGCCCTTCCACTGCATGTTGACCCCGGCATCTGCCAGACGGTGCACAAGGTCTGTGGTGCCTTCCTTCGCAAAGAATTCCACTACGCTCTGGGCCATCACACCGCCAAAACCGTCGATCTCGCTGATGGCAGCGGCATCTGCTTCCCGGATAGCCTGCAACGAACCGAAATGTTCTGCCAGCAATGCCGCCGCCTTGTCGCCGATGTTGCGAATGCCAAAGCCAAACAGCAGCTTGTCCAGATTGTTCTCTTTTGAGCGCTGGATGGCGTTCAGCAGATTGTCCGCGCTTTTCTCCTTGAATTTGTCCAGCGTCAGCAGCTGTTCCCGGCTAAGCGCATAGATGTCTGCCGCCGAATGCACCATGTCTTTCTCCACCAGCTGCGTTGCCACAGCCGTGCCCAGACCGTCGATGTCCATGGCATCCCGGGACGCAAAATGAATGATGTTGCGCAAAGCCTGTGCCGGACACTCCGGGTTCACGCAGCGCAGCGCCGCCTCGTCCTCCAGATGCACCACCGGTGCGCCGCAGGACGGACAAACCGTCGGCATCTCGTAGGGCTGAGCGTCCTCGGCGCGGCGGGTGACCCCGATCACTTCCGGGATGATATCGCCGGCCTTGCGCACCTGAATAGTGTCCCCGATGCACAGACCAAATTGCCGGATAAAGTCCTCATTATGGAGGGTGGCGCGCGCCACGGTCGTGCCGGCCAGAAAGATCGGATCAAAGCAGGCCGTGGGGGTCAGGACACCGGTGCGGCCCACGGCCACCTCGATGCTGCGCAGGGTGGTTTCCTTGACCTCCGGCGGGTACTTGAAGGCGATGGCCCAGCGCGGGAATTTGTTGGTGGAGCCCATCTGTTCCCGCTGGGCAAAATCGTTTACCTTGATGACCGCACCGTCCATATCAAAATCCAGCTTGGAGCGGTTCTGCCCGATCTGCTCGATCTCTGCAATGGCCTGCTCAATGTCGTGTACCACATGGTAGCGCGGCGAAACCGGCAGGCCGAGGCTCTTGAGGTAATCCAGACTGTCCGAGTGGCGGGTCAGTTCCTTCCCGCGGATCTGCTGGACGTTGAACACAAAAATGGACAGGCCGCGGCTTCCGGTGATCTTTGCATCCTTTTGCCGCAGGGAACCTGCCGCCGCATTGCGCGGGTTCTTGAAGGGAGCGGCCCCCTGCAGTTCCTGCTCCGCGCACAGCTTCTGGAAAGCCTCGTGCGGCATATAGACCTCGCCGCGCACCTCCAGAAACTCCGGCGCATTTTTCAGCGTCTTGGGGATGCGTTTGATTGCCCGGACGTTCTGGGTCACATCCTCGCCTACCACGCCGTCGCCGCGGGTGGACGCCCGGACGAGTTCTCCGTTCTCATACTCCAGACTGCAGGAAAGGCCGTCGATCTTGATCTCGACCACATATTCCGGTTCGACGCCTGCATCCCGTACGCGGCGGTCAAAGTCGCGCAGCTCATCATACGAAAATGCATCCAACAAACTTTCCATCTTGACCGCATGGGTCACCTTGGTAAAGCGCCCGCTGGGGGTCCCGCCCACTTTCTGGGTCGGCGAAGTCGGCGTGATCAGCTGTGGGAACTGCGCTTCCAACGCTTTCAGTTCCCGGGTCAATGCATCGTATTCAAAATCCTCCAGCTCCGGGGCATCCTGGTCATAATAGAGCCGGTTGTTCTTTTCAATGACAGCGCGCAGCTCCTCCACACGCTTCTGGGCCTGTTCCAGTTCCAAACAAATCACTCTCCTGCCGGGTGACCTGTGTCGGGAGACTGCTCCCACAGGACACCGTTTTTGTACAGTTCTAGTATACCACACCAAGCGGCACTCTGCAAAGCAAAGGGAAAAATACAAATCGTATTTTTTATGCATGAAATCGGTACCATATCGTATTTGTGAGTTGATTTTAAATCAATTTCGAAAGATACTCTCTGTTTATGCCATTAAAATTTTATCGACTTGACGTTAATATTCAGATTGATTCTTGCTGCATTCAAAGAAATTCCAATGCAGACGCTACGGTTCTCCCGACAAAACCAAAAGAAAAAGAGCCTGCACTTTCCGTGTGCAAGCTCTTCTCTCTATGCCGGTCCGGCTGTTCTGCGCTCGGCTTTTCCTTTAGCCGATCAGGGTCTGATAGCGCCGTTCCAGCACCTCAAACTGTGCATCGTCCACAGGCACAGTCACGAGAAACTCCATCTTTCCCTTCTCGTTTTTCGCGCTGTGAACAGGAATCGAACTGCGGATGCCTTCTGCATACAGCATCCGCAGGCACATCCCGAGTTGATGATCCGATTTTGCCAGCAGTTCATGAGCCATTCTGCTCACCTCCTTCATAATGGAAAACGAATTTTTCGCGTCCAGGTCACGGACATTGTCTAGTTCCTAGACTATCAGATGCCAATGGTCTTTGCAACCATCGAAACGACGTGTGCAACACCATTATAACCCAACAAAAAAGGAGCTGCCCTCTCAGCTTGGCCAAGAGAACAGCTCCAGAAATGCAATGCAGGAAATCAGATAGAAATGGTGTTGCAGACGTCGATCAGGACGGGGTCGAGGGTCTTAGTCATTTCGAGTGCCTCATCCACCGGGTAGTCCACCAGCTTCTCGCCCTTCATGCCGACGATGCGGTTGTACTTGCCCTGCTCCAGCAGGCACACGGCCTGGTAGCCCATGGCGGATGCGTTCACGCGGTCACGCAGCGTGGGAGAGCCGCCGCGCTGGACATGGCCCAGAATGGTGGCACGGGAGTCGATGCCGGTGCGGGCCTGGATCTCGTTTGCGATCTCCTGTGCGTGGCCCACGCCCTCGGCAACGATGATGATGAAGTGACGCTTGCCGGTCTTCTGAGTCTCAGCGATCTTATCCAGAATATCACGCTGCATGTCAAATTCCTTCTCCGGCAGTAGAACAGCCATAGCGCCGGAAGCAATTGCAACATTCAGAGCAATATAACCGGCGTTGCGGCCCATGACCTCGACCACACTGCAGCGGTCGTGGCTCTGGGTGGTGTCGCGCAGCTTGTCGATCATTTCCAGAGCGGTGTTCATGGCCGTATCGTAGCCGATGGTGTACTCGGTGCAGGCAATGTCGTTGTCGATGGTGCCGGGCAGGCCGATCATCGGGATGCCGCGGTGTGCCAGCTCGCGTGCGCCGCGGTAAGAACCATCGCCGCCAATGACGACCAGTGCGTCAATGCCCAGCTCACGACACTTGGCAGCACCGCGGTCCTGGCCTTCCTTGGTCTTGAACTCCAGGCAGCGGGCAGTGTACAGAATGGTACCGCCGGCCGAAATGATGTTCGAGACGCTGCGCAGGTTCATTTCAAAGCATTCGCCGTTCAGCAGGCCGTTGTAACCACGCTGAATGCCGATCATGCGGTAACCTTTGTGCAAGCCGGTACGGACCACAGCGCGCACGGCAGCATTCATGCCAGGAGCATCGCCGCCGCTTGTGAGCACGCCAATCGTTTTGATTTGCTTTTCCATACGAGAGATTCCCTCCAATTTGTTTCTTCATTCACCCATGAGCCAGCGCCCTTCTTCATTACGCCGCTCAGTGTTTGCATCGTAAAGAATTGTTAAGACTTGCCTTTCAACATTATAACACATTCTCAGCCATTTGAAAATATTTTGGGCCCATTTTGAGCCCTTCCGGCCTATCGAGATTCGTGCACAGAAATGTCATTTTGTTGCAATGTTCTCTGCGCCCACCAGTCTTTCCAGTTCTTCAAAGAAGAGCGGATGCCCGGAAGTGTACAGATGCCGGGGGGCCGCCAGCTTTTGTTTTGTGTCTTCCAGATACAGGATCACCGGCATATTGCCGTCAAAGATGCCCAGCAGATTGATCACCTTGGCATACTGCGGGCAGCTGCGGGACGGCAGACGGATATACAGCCGCTTTGCCGCCGCCTTGACCGGGTCCGGGCGGCCGTTCTGCGGGCGGGTAGGGTCGTAGCTGTCAATGGGCACGATGCTGTCTGCCAGCAGCTTGGAGGCTTCGTCCTCCCGCACCGACAGGCGTCCGTCGATGACCACGACCGCATTTTCGCGGATAGCATCGCGGAAGGTGTCCAGCACCTTGGGGAACACGATCACTTCCATGGTGCCAGTCAGATCTTCCACGCTGGTAAAGGCCATCATACTGTTGGACTTGGTGGTCATCATGCGGTTCTTGACCACCGCACAGACCACACGCACCCGCTCGCCGTCCGTCACATGGGCGTCCTCGCCGGTGAGGTCCTTGATGGTGTGGGAACCGATGCGGGCCGATTTTTCCCGGTAGGCATCCAGCGGATGACCGGACAGATACAGGCCGCTGACCTCTTTTTCCTGCTGGAGCAATTCGGCATGGCTGTACTCCGGCAGCTGGCGGATCTCATAGCGGTCCTCCTGTGCGGCATCCTGCTCTCCCCCGCTCATCACCGAAAACAGGTCCAGCTGGCCGTCCAGATTGCGGCGGGTGTCGGTCTCGATGCTCTTCAGGATGCCCTCCACGGCTTCCACATGGCTGTGACGGTTGTTGCCCAACCGGTCAAAGGCACCGGCCTTGATCAGGCACTCCACCGCCCGGCGGTTCAATTCGTTGCCGTGCATCCGCTTGCAGAAGTCATACAGGCTGGTATAGGGCTTGTTCCGACGCTCCCGCACCACATTCTCGATCAGGTTACGGCCCACGTTCTTGACCGCGTTCAGGCCGAAGCGGATCTGGCCGTTCTCGTCCGCCGTAAAGCCGCCGCCCGAAACATTCACATCCGGCGGCAGCACCTTGATGCCAAGGCGGGCACACTCGCCGGAATACTCAATGACCTTGTCCGTGTTGTCCAGCACACTGGTCAGCAGAGCGGCCATGAATTCGCTGGGGTAATGGCACTTGAGGTAAGCGGTCTGGAATGCCACATAGGCGTAGCAGGCCGCATGGCTCTTGTTGAATGCGTAAGAAGCAAAACTGGACATCTCATCGTAGATCTCGTTGGCGACCTTTTCCGAAATGCCGTTGGCCACACAGCCGGGGCACTCGTGGCCCGGCTCGGTGCAGCCGTGCACGAAGTGCTCCCGCTCAGCCTCCATCACAGCGTGCTTCTTTTTGCTCATGGCACGGCGGACGTTGTCGGCCTGCCCGAAGGAGAAGCCCGCCAGCTCCCGGAAGATCTGCATGACCTGTTCCTGATAGACGATGCAGCCGTTGGTCACATCCAGGATATGGGCGAGCTGCGGGGTCTTGTAGCTGATCTTGTCCGGCTCGTGGCGGTTGCGCAGATAGGTTGGGATGGAGTCCATGGGGCCGGGACGGTACAGGCTGATCAGAGCGATGACATCTTCCAGGTTCTGCGGCTGCAGTCCTACAAGCACCTGCTTCATGCCGGAAGATTCCAGCTGGAACACACCCTCAGTGTCGCCCTGTCCCAGCATTTTATAGGTCTCCGGGTCGTCGTAATCCAGCTTCTGGATGGAGAACTCCGGGTGATGCTTCTGCACCGCCGTTTCCGCATCGCGGATAACGGTCAGGGTGCGCAGACCCAGAAAGTCCATCTTCAGCAGGCCCAGTTCCTCGATCTCGGTCATGTTGAACTGGGTCACCGGCAGGCCGTCGTTGGTGGCCAGCGGCAGATAGTAGTCGGTAGGTTCCGGCGTGATGACCACGCCCGCCGCATGGGTGGACGCATGCCGCGGCATGCCCTCCACCTTCAGGGCGGTGTCGATGAGCTCGGTGACCTGCGGGTCGGTGTCATAGAGCTTTTTCAGCTCGGTGGAAACTTCCAGTGCCCGTTTCAGGGTCATCTTGAGCTCCATGGGCACCAGTTTTGCCACCACGTCCACCTGCTGATACGGGATACCCATCACACGGCCCACATCGCGGATGGCGTTGCGGGCGGCCATGGTACCGAAGGTAACGATCTGCGCCACATGATCGGCCCCGTATTTCCGATTGACGTAATCAATGACCTCCTGCCGACGCTCGTAGCAGAAGTCCACGTCAAAATCGGGCATGCTGACGCGCTCCGGGTTCAGGAAGCGCTCGAAGATCAAATTGTACCGGATGGGGTCGATATCCGTGATGCCTACGCTGTAGGCCGCAATGCTGCCTGCACCGGAACCACGGCCCGGGCCCACCGGGATGCCCTGACTTTTGGCGTAATTGATGTAGTCCCAGACGATAAGGTAGTAGTTGGTGTAGCCCATGGTTTTGACCACGCCGATCTCATAGCTCAGGCGGTCCTTGTTGGCCTGCGGGACATTGGGCCCATAGCGGCGTTCAAGGCCCTCCCAGCAGAGCTTTTCAAAGAATGCCTGATTATCCATGCCGTCCGGGGCTTTATAATAAGGAATCTTGGTGTGGCCAAACTCAAAGTCAAAGTTGCACTGTTCTGCAATTTTCGCCGTGTTTTCGCAGGCTTCCGGCACCATGGAGAACAGGTCATACATTTCATCTGTAGTCTTGACGTAAAATTCGTCGGTCTGGAACTCCATGCGGTCGGCATCCTGAATGGTCTTGCCGGTCTGGATGCACAGCAGGATGGCCTGCATCTTGGCATCTTCCTTGCGCAGATAGTGGGAGTCATTGGTGGCCGCCATGGGGATGCCGGTTTCCCGCGCCAGCTTGATGAGCTGCGGCAGAACGATGTTGTCCTCTTCCAGCCCATGGTCCTGCAATTCGATGTAATAATTGCCTTCTCCGAACAAATCCCGATACCACAAGGCCGTGGCCTTGGCCCGCTCGTAGTCCCCGGCCAGAATGGCCTGCGGCACCTCACCGGCCAGACAGGCCGACAGGCAGATAAGGCCCTCGTGATACTGTTCCAACAGCTGCTTGTCCACGCGGGGCTTGGAATAAAAGCCCTCCACGAACGCTGCCGAGACCATCTTGATCAGGTTTTTGTAGCCGGTCTCATTCTTGCACAGCAGGATCAGATGGTTGTTGCCGTCGATCTTGTTCACCTTGTCAAAACGGGTGCGGGTAGCCACATAGACTTCACAGCCGATGATGGGCTTGATGCCCGCCTTTTTGGCTGCCTTATAGAACTGCACACAGCCGTACATGACGCCGTGGTCGGTGCAGGCAATGGCGGTCTGGCCGCATTCCTTGACGCGGTCCATCAGCTGGTCGATGCGGCAGGCACCGTCCAGCAGACTGTATTCCGTATGGATGTGCAGGTGGACAAAGTCTCTGCCCAAGTGGTTGTTTTCGCTGATTTCGCTCAAGGCTCTGCCTCCTGTCCTTTTTCCATGCGCTGCCGCAGGGCGTCTGCCAACGCTTCCAGTTTTTTCATCCGGTGCGAAAGGCCGGATTTGCTCACCGCCGGGTCAAAGCAGCCACACAACGCGGTAAGCGATAAGTCGGGGTATTGCAGCCGTACTGCTGCCGCCTGCTGCAGCACCTCCGGCAGTGTTTCCAATGCATCGTTTTCCTGCAGATACCGGATGGCCCTGAGGGTCTGGGCGTTGGCCCGGGCCGTTTTGCCAAGGTTGGCCGTGTCGCAGTTGGTCTGTCGGTTGGTCTGGTTGCGCACCTGCTTGAAGGCTTTCTGTGCATGGATCTCCTCTGCCGCACCGGCCGCCCCCATAAAGCGGAGCAGTCGTTCCAGATTGGCGCTGTTCTTGACGTAGACCAGGTTCACGCCGTTGCGGCGGGTGCGGTGCGGGGCAAATTCATGCTCAGCCAGCAGGGCTTCAAAGTCCCGGGCCAGATTGGTGCGCGCGGTCAGGAACTCCAGATTGTACTCCTTCTGCGGGTCTGTGACGGTGCCACTGCACAAAAAAGCTGCGCCAATGTATGCACTGACGCAGGTCTGACAGCGGATCAGGGCGGGGTCGATCTGCAGGCTCGTCTCGCTGCCGGTGGTGCCGAACAGTTCATGCATCCGCGCCACCTGTTCCGGCTCCCGGATGTTGAATTCATACAGTACGCCGCTGGGGCGCTGCTTTTCCAGAACGTCCCCCTGCACACCGCAGCGGGCAAAAAGTTCCCGGGCCAGCTGCACTGTGTGGGGCTGCTCGGTCTGGAGCACCAGCCCCCCTTTATCAAAATATTTGGCAAAGCAGGCAAAGCCATACGCTGCCGCACGCACGCAGCAGTCCTTCTGCAGGCTGCGTTGTGCGATCTCCTCCCGTGCACGGGATGCAAAGCTCATAGTGGTTCCTCAATTCTGGTCAGCGCATGGCATCGCGGTGCTGGACACCCGGCTCGTAGCCGAGGGATGTGCAGTACTCCGCGATCTTGCGCGCAAAAGTAATGGAGCGGTGCTTGCCACCGGTGCAGCCCACAGCAATGGTCAGCTGGCTCTTGCCTTCCCTGACATAGAGCGGCAGCGCCACCTGCAAAAACAACTCGTACCGTTCCAGCAGCTGCTTTGCCTCCGGGTGACTCATGACAAAATCCACCACTTCCTGATCCAGGCCGGTCTTGTGTTTGAGCCCCGGCACATAGAAGGGGTTGGGCAGGCAGCGCACGTCCAGCACCAGATCCGCCTCCGGCGGCAGGCCGAACTTGAACCCGAAGGACATGATGGTGAGCCGCATGGCACTCTTTGCCCCGCCGTTCTTCAGGAACAGGTCGCAGATGCGTTCCTTGTTCTGGGCGGTGGAGAGCAGGGCCGTGTTGATGGTATAGTCGGCCCGCACCCGCAGCGGCTCCAGGATCTGACGTTCCTTCAGAAATGCCTCGCGGGTGGAAAGCCCCTCGGAAATGCTGATGGGATGGCGGCGGCGGGTCTCGCTGTAGCGGCGCATGAGCACCTCGTCCGGCGCATCCAGGAACAGGATCTTGTAGGGTTTTTTCTGCTCATCCAGCTGCTGCAGCGCCTGTTCGATCTCTTCTCGCGTGCGGCAGCCACGCACATCCATACACAGCGCCACCCGTTCCAGCTGGTTATCGCCCGCCTTGGAAAAGGCCGTGATGCTGGGCAGAAGTGCCGCCGGGATGTTGTCAATGCAGAAATAACCGATATCTTCCAGCGCATTCATAGCAACCGACTTTCCTGCACCGGAAAGTCCGCTGACGATCAACAGTTCCATGGATCCGATCCCGCTCCTTTTTGAATCTATCTTATTTCACGACCCGGATCTCTTTTTCCAGATCGTAGCCGGTCTTTTCCTTTACAATGGCGCGCACCTCGTCACACAGTGCCAGCACATCGGCACAGGTGGCACCGCCCAGGTTCACTACAAAACCGCAGTGCTTGTCGCTTACGGCGGCACCGCCATGGCGGTAACCCCGCAGGCCGCACTGGTCGATGAGGGCCGCCGCAAAAGCGCCCGCCGGGCGCTTAAAGGTGCTGCCGGCGCTGGGCTTGTCCAGCGGCTGTTTGTCGATGCGCTTCTGCATCAGCTCGTTCATCCGGGCCTTGATGGCATCCGGGTCGCCTTTTTCCAGGTGGAACACTGCGCCAAGGATGCAGGCATCATTCTCTTCAAACGCGCTGTGCCGGTAGGAAAAATCCAGCTCGGACGCTTCACTGTCCACCCAGCGGCCGTCGGCGGTGAGATAGCTGACGGCTTCCAGCACATCCTTCATTTCGCCGCCGTAAGCACCGGCGTTCATGTAGACGGCACCGCCCACCGTGCCGGGGATGCCATAGGCAAATTCCAGCCCGGTGTAGCCGTGCTGGAGGGCAAATTTGCACAGCTCGGAAAGTTTCAGACCTGCCGGTGCCGAAATATAATCGCCGTCGGCATTCTGATAAATCGACAGTCCCATTCCCGCTGCTTCGGCAGAAACATCAATGACTGCTCCTCGAAAGCCCTCGTCTGCAAACAGGATGTTGCTGCCATTGCCCAGCAGGTAATAGCGGATCTCCGCCTGTTTGCAGAACTGAACGGCCTGGCAAAGCTGATCTTCATCCCGCGGCATCACAAACAGGTCGGCCGGGCCGCCAATGCGGAAAGTGCAGTGTGCCGAGAGCGGCTCGTTTTCTTTATAAAGGATTCCAGCCGCCTGCAGCTGCTGCTTGAGTTGTTCCATGGTGCGTGCTCCTTTAGTCCAGTTTATCGTCCAGACCCAGACGGATCAGCAGCTCCTTGGCCGCATTGTAACCCATCTTTTTCTGGCGGTTGTTGATGGCCGCGGTTTCCAGCACCACAGCAAGGTTGCGTCCGGGCGAGACCGGAATGCTGGTGCTGGGAATGCTGACGCCCAGAATGTCGTAATATTCGTTTTCCAGACCCGTACGCTGGTAATTCTTGGTGGGGTCCCAGGCTTCCAGCTGGACCACCAGGTCCAGGCTCTCGCTCAGCTTGACCGCACCCACACCGAACACCCGGGCCACATTGACGATGCCAATGCCGCGCAGCTCAATGAAGTGGCGGATATTCTCCGGAGCGGTGCCCATGATCTGCCGGTTGGACACCTTGCGCAGCTCTACCGCATCGTCGGCCACCAGACGGTGCCCGCGCTTGACCAGCTCAATGGCCAGCTCGCTCTTGCCGATGCCGCTGTCGCCCAGGATCAGGATGCCCTCGCCGTACACCTCCACCAGCACGCCGTGCCGGGTGATGCGGGGAGCCAGCTCCAGGTTCAGCACGCTGATCAGGCTGCCCATCAGGGTGCAGGTCGTCTCGTTGGAGCGCAGCAGCGCCACGCTGTGCTTTTTGGCCAGCTCCAGCATCTCCGGGAACGGTTCCAACTCTTCGCTGCGGCCCACGATAACAGCCGGCGGCTGCTGGCGGAACAGCTGTTCCAGCGCCTCGTAGCGCTTTTCGGCCGAGAGCCCGGACAGAAAATTCATCTCTGCCAGACCCATGATCTGCAGACGGAGTTTATCAAAATAGTCATAGTATCCGGCCAGAAACAGACCCGGACGGTTGACCTCTGCGATCTCAACATTGATCTGGTCCAGTTCTTTGGGGGTATAGACCACCTCCAGGCTGACGCGCTCGGTCAGCGTTTTGAGCGAGACGTTGAACGTACCCATCCTTGTTCCTCCTGTGTTCTTGTGCCCGGCTGTGCGCCGGCATCCTTCTTTTTTTATTATAGTAAAAAATCCGGACGATTACAACGCCTGTTCCCATCTTTTTCTATCCTGCGGGCCAAGGCACGCTGCTGCGAAGAGGTCTGTCCGGGCTTCATGCAAAAAGATTTTACATTTACATGGATTTTACATTTGCTCGGTTTCGGATTTTACAATGCATCCACTATACTGAAACTCGGAAGAAAACACGTCAAATCAAAGTGAGGAAAATCCTTATGACTATTTTTAATGTCTTTTCGCTGCTGGGCGGCCTGGCCCTGTTCCTGTTCGGCATGGACATCATGGGCAAGGCGCTGGAAAAGCAGGCCGGCGGCCAGCTGCAGAAGATCCTGAGCAAGCTGACCGACAGCCCGCTCAAAGGTTTCTTTCTGGGTCTGTGCGTAACGGCCATCATCCAGAGTTCCAGCGCCACCACCGTCATGGTGGTCGGTTTTGTCAACAGCGGCATCATGGAGCTGCATCAGGCCATCGGCGTGATCATGGGCAGCAATGTGGGCACCACTGTCACCAGCTGGATCCTGAGCCTTTCCGGCCTGCAGGGCGACAGCCTCCTCATCAATCTGCTCAAACCCACTTCTTTCAGTCCTTTGCTTGCATTTATCGGCATTTTGCTGTATATGTGTAAGAGTGAGAAGAAAAAAGGTGTGGGCACCATCCTCATCGGCTTTGCCGTGCTGATGACCGGCATGACCACCATGTCCAACGCAGTGCTGCCGCTGCAGGGCGAAGAGTGGTTCACCAGCCTGTTCGTCCGCTTCTCCAACCCCATCCTTGGTGTGCTGGTAGGCGCACTGGTCACCGGCATCATCCAGAGTTCCAGCGCCAGCGTGGGCATTCTGCAGGCACTGAGCGCCACCGGTGTGATCACCTACGGCAGTGCCATCCCAATCATCATGGGCCAGAACATCGGCACCTGTGTCACGGCGCTGATCTCCTCGGTGGGTGCCACCAAGAATGCCCGCCGGGCCGCCATGGTGCACCTGTACTTCAACATCATCGGCGTGACCATCTTCCTGTTTGGTTTCTACGGTCTGAACGCCGTGTGCCACTTTGCCTTTGTGGATTCCACCATTGAAGCCTGGGGCATCGCCGTGGTGCACTCCGCCTTCAACATCCTGGCCACCCTCATCCTGCTGCCTTTTGCCAACGGGCTGGAAAAGCTGGCCATCCTTACCATCCCGGATTCCCCGGAAAAAGAGAGCTTTGCCCTGCTGGATGAGCGTCTGCTGAACACCCCGGCTGTGGCCGTGGAGCGCGCCCGCAGCGCCACCGCTGACATGGCAGAGCTGGCCCGCGTGGGCGTGGTGCAGGCCATGAGTCTGACCCACCAGTGGAACGACGAGCTGGCCCAGAAGGTGCGTGACGAGGAAAGCACCGTGGACCGTTATGAGGACGCTCTGGGCACCTACCTTGTCAAGCTGTCCGGCCGCGAGCTGAGCCACGCCGACAGCCAGAGCGTGAATACCCTGCTGCACACCATCAGCGATTTCGAGCGCATCAGTGACCACTCGGTCAACCTGCTGGAATCCGCGGAGGAAATGCACCAGAAGAACATTGAATTTTCCAAGGATGCACAAGAGGAGCTGCAGGTGCTGGAAGATGCCGTGCAGGATATCCTGAGCCGCACCACCGACGCCTTCCGCAAGGGAGACCTGCACCTGGCCAGCAAGGTAGAGCCGCTGGAAGCTGTGGTCAACGAGCTGGTGCGTGCCATCAAGGCACACCACATCGCCCGCCTGCAGACCGGCAGCTGCTCCATTGAGTACGGCTTTGTGCTGGACGATCTGCTGACCAACTACGAGCGTGTGTGCGACCACTGCAGCAATGTGGCTGTTGCCCAGATCGAGGTAGCACAGGACAGTTTTGACACCCACGCTTACCTCAACGATCTGCGCCATGGCAAAGATACCAAGGAGAGCGAAGAATTTCATCGTCGACTGGACAAATACCGGGAGCGGTATCTCTTCCCGGACAATCAATCTGCGGAGGAATTTGACAAATGATCTATATCGTAGAAGATGATGACGCCATCCGTGAGCTGGAGCAGTATGCCCTGCAGTCCAACGGTTATGAAGTGGCCAGCTTTGCCAGTTCCGAACCGTTCTGGCAGGCCATGCGCACCGAAGCCCCGGAGCTTGTGATCCTGGACGTGATGCTGCCCGGCGAGGATGGGTTCTCCATCCTGAAAAAGCTGCGCAACACCCCTTCCCTGCACCGGCTGCCCATCATCATGGTCACGGCCAAATCCAGCGAGCTGGACACCGTGCGTGGGCTGGACTGCGGTGCCGACGACTACATTTCCAAGCCGTTCGGCATCATGGAGTTCCTCAGCCGGGTGCGTGCTTCTCTGCGCCGGGCGGCTCCGGAGGAACGGCCCAATGTGCTCAGCTTCCATGAGATCCTGCTGGACAATGCACGTCACAGCGTGACGGTGAACAACCAGCCTGTCGAACTGACCTACAAAGAATACAGCCTGCTGCGCCTTCTGCTGGAGAACACCAACCTTGTGGTGACCCGCGAGACGATTTTGCAGGTGGTGTGGGGCACCGACATTTCGGTGGAAAGCCGCACCGTGGACATGCACATCCGCACCCTGCGCAAAAAGCTGGGCGATGCCGGACACTACATCTGCACCATCCGTAAGGTGGGCTACAAGCTGGCCGATGACGAGGAGGCTGGAGACGAATGAAGCCGCACAGCATGGAAGAAAAAATCAGCTACCGGCTGTTCCTCATGGGCTTTCTGGGGCTGCTGTTCACCGCAGCACTGTGCATCTTTGTCTTTCACCGGGCTTTTACCGCCCAGGCCTGGGATGACCTGGAAAAAGAGAGCGATCTCATCCGTGCCGGGTATGACCTGACCAGCGAGCCGCAGCAGCTTTCTTTCTTTGTGACCGGCGACCTTCGCATTACGCTGATCTCCCCGGACGGCGACGTGATCTTTGAGTCTGCCACCGATCAGCCCATGGAGAACCATCTTACCCGTCCGGAGATCGTGCAGGCGCTGCAGGGCAGCATCGGCAAGGACATCCGTGATTCCCAGACCATGGGATATGAGACCTATTATTATGCCGTGCAGCTGCCCGGCGGCAACATCCTGCGCGTGGCGCAGGACGCCGAAACGGTGTGGTCGGTCTACGACGGAGCCCTGCCGGCCATCGTGCTGAGCTGCGTTGCCCTGATGTTGGCTGCCGCGATCCTATCCACCCTGCTCACCCGCGCCCTTGTGCAGCCGGTGCTGAACATGACCGAGGATCTGGACCACATTCAGGATAAGGTCCCGTACAAGGAACTGATCCCCTTTGCCGAGAGCATCCATGCCGACCGCATCCTGCGGGAGAACAACGAGAAGATGCGGCAGGATTTCACCGCCAATGTGAGCCACGAGCTCAAGACCCCGCTGACCAGCATTTCCGGGTATGCGGAACTGATCGAGACCGGCATCGCCAAGCCGGAGGATGTGCCCGGTTTTGCCCAGAAGATCCATGGCGAAGCCAGCCGGATGATCCAGCTGGTGAACGATATCCTGCAGCTGTCCAGCCTGGACAACGCCTCCGAGACCTCCTCCATGCCGGAAATGAAGGTCGTGGACCTGCTGGACGTGGTCAAGGAGTGTGTGGAGCGTCAGAAGCTGAACGCCCGCCACGCCTACATCACCCTGACCTATCTGGGCGAGAGCGCACCGGTGCGGGGCAACCGCAATCTGTTGGATGAATTGTGCCAGAACCTGTGTGACAACGCCATCCGCTACAACCGTCCCGGCGGCAAGGTGCAGATTGTGACAGCATGCACCCGGGACGGCCATTGCAGCCTGACCGTGACCGACAACGGCATCGGCATCCCGCGCGAGTCGCAGAGCAGTGTGTTCGAGCGCTTCTACCGAGTGGACAAGAGCCGCAGCAAGGCCACCGGCGGCACCGGTCTGGGACTGGCCATTGTCAAGCACATTGCCCTCATCCACGGGGCCCGCATCAAGCTGGAAAGTCAGGTGGACGTCGGCACGACCATCACGGTCACCTTTCCCACGGCATCCTGATTTTTCAAGCACCCAGAAATACAACGTCTGCCTGCAGCTGCGGGCAGGCGTTTTTTGTTGGGTTAAACCCGTCGGGAGAGCCTGTGCGCAGCAGACTGTGCTCCTGCAGATGCAGCAGGTCTGTCCCCTGCTGCCAGCAGGAACGTACCACCCCAAGGCAAAGCTCTTCCAACTGTTGACACTGTGCCGCATCCGGCTGCGGCGTGCCGTAGGCCGTCTGGCAGTCCAGACGCAGGGTGGCCGTCTGCTTCCGGAGAGCAACTGAGACGGTGCACCGCCGGATGGTTACACGCTTTCCTTGCAGCCAGAAGGTTCGTTTGCCCGGTGTGCCCGTCAGCAGAAGAAACGCCTCTGTCTCGTTTTCTGTCAGGCGCTGCACCGCACCGCTCCCGGTGCGGAAGGCCCCGCTGCCAGAAACCATCACTTTCCCTTCCTGTGCTTCGGGCAAGCAAAGCACAGGAAGCAACATGCTTTCCTCGTGTGCATACAGCCGGGGCATTGCCGCCGATCCCGCTTTGAGTTTGTCCAGCAGTTTGTCGGGCAATTCCTCTGTTTTTTCACATGCCTGCAAGAGTATTTCCAGATCAAATTCCGTGCAGGAAAGTCGGGCCGCTGTGCGCCCGCAGCCGCGTTCCAGCACCAGATTCTCATAAGCTGCCAGCACGGCATCCTCCGTCTGCTCCGGGAACAGTACATAATCGCACAGACGATAATCTGCCGTCTGCGGCAAAGTTTCTTCGGCAGCGGCAAGGGCTGTTTCCAATGTCTGCCCTCGGCCATCGGCGATGCGCAGTGCGGCTGAGGCATCGGCTGCGTCGGCTGCCGCTTCCGGTGACTGATATAAAAGCCCCACCGACCAGGTCTGTCCCTTCTGTTCCAGATAAACCACCCGTATCATACTTTTTTCAGTGGTCTCACAGCGCAGGAACAGCAGGCACCAGCCAAGAAGCACCGCATAAAGCAGAATTCGGGCCCACCGCTGCTTCATTGCCGCACTTCCTTTCGCTTTTGTATGGCGTACCCCTGCCCCAGCATCCGGACGGCCGTGCACAGCACCCCGATGCGAAAAATTGCGCAGGTCAGCCAGACCAGCAGCAGCGCCGCGTCCAGCCGGGAAAATGTCCCGGTGCTCCATGCACGCAGCAATTCCCGCGCCGGGTATGTCCGACCGAACACCAGTGCCATGCCAAGCGTTGCCGCCGTTTGTACAAGGGCTGTGAGAATGGGCAGGCAGACACCACGCCGCTCCTCCCGGCCGCAGAGCAGCGGTACCGCAAAGTATTCCGCATAGACCGGAACGGTGAATGCCGTGCTCTGCGGCGCAGCCTGCGCAAACAGCCCGGCCCAGTGCATCTGCCGAGACAGCCCCATCAGACACACCGCGCTTCCCACCGCCACAAACCACCACAACACCTGCGCCGGGGCACCCCATGCGCGGGCAGGCATCTGCCAGCCCGCCCAGAGCAGCAGCGGCAAAAACCCCAGCAATGCCAGCGAAGAAAACTCTTCCCGGCAGACTTGCAGAGCCTTCCAGAATGTTCCGGCCAGTTCTGCCATCAGCCAGACCTGCAGGCAAAATGCAGCTGCCCAGGCGGCAGGCTTTGGCGGGCCGGACTGCCAAAACCGACTGGCCAAAGCAGAAAGTATCATCAGCAGTACTGCAGCCAGCACCTCCTGCCAGAGGAGTGCCCGGGGCGAACTGCATACCGGCAGACGCTCTGCCGCCGCCGCGGCAAAGATGCTGAGGGTCACTGCCGGCAATGAAAATTTGTCCTGCGTTTTATTCATGCGCGGGGCCTCCGTTTTTGCCAGATGTTGAACCCCTTGCGGGACAGGTGCCGATAGTTGCGCCGGATGACGCCGTCCTCGGCCAGCGGGCTTTGCGGGAACGGATGCTGTGCAAGATACGGCACCCCCAGCATCCCGGTGCCGGACAGGCTGAGCAGCAGCACAAAAAAAGCCCCGGCCAGTCCCACCGGCCCGGCAAGCCCCGCAGCCACCACTACGCCGATGCGCAGCAGGGTGGCCGGTTCGTACAAAGCGGGCGTGACGAACACCGCAATGGACGTAATGCTGGCCACAAAGATGACCGGGGTGCTCATCAGGCCGGTGGCAATGGCGGCATCGCCCAGAATGAGGGCGGCCACCAGACTGACCGAATGCCCCAGCGACTGCGGCATCCGCAGCCCGGCCTCCCGGATAACTTCCAGCAGCAGGATGACCAGCAGCATTTCTGCAAACAAGGGCAGCGGCGTAGCCTTTTCGGCGGCTTCGATCTTATACAGCAATTGGGGCGGGATCAGCTCCGGCAGATAGACCGCCAGACAAACGAACGCCCCCGGCAGAAAGACCGTGAGGTAAAAGGAAGCATAGTTCAGCACCCGCAAGAAGGAGGCGAACACAGCAGTGGACGCGTAGTCGTCCAAGCATTCAAAGTTTTCACAGAAGAGCGCCGGCAGCACCATGGCCGACGGGCTGCCATTGACCAGCACTACAATGCGGCCCTCACATAGTTTGGCCGAAGCCGCCGCCGGGCGCTGGGTGTAGCTGACCGGAGTGAACAGCCGTGCCCGGCTGGGCAGAAGCCACGGTACAAAATAGCTGCTGTCCAGCAGCAGCTCCGGCTTTGCAGCGGCAAGGGTCTGCCGTACCTGGCGCACCATGGCAGGGTCTGCTTTGCCCCTGCAGTAACAAATAGCGTACTCTGTCCCTGCGGCGGTGTCGGCCTGCGCCACCTCCAACACCAGATCATCGGTACGGACCAGACGGCGCAGCAGGCTCAGGTTCACCCGCAGCAGGTCGGCAAAGCCCTCCCGCGAGCCGCGCAGGTTGCCCTCTCCTTCCGGCTCGTCCACCGAGCGGTACTTGAGGGCCTGCACCGAAAAAGCAATGCCTTTCGCGCAGCCATCCAATAGCAGCACTGCCATGCCTGCCGTTAACCGCTTGACAAGATCCGGCAGATCCTCCACCGGGGTGCTCTCGGCCGGGGAAGCGGAACCATGCAGGATGTGCTCATACACTTCCTGCCCGGTGCATGGGCAGGGCTGCTGCAGCGCCTGCCGACTGGCCGCGTCCAACAGCAGCTCCCACAGTGAATCCAGACTGGCCATGCCGTCAAACAGCACAATGCAGCCCCGGCAATGATAAATCATGATTTCCTTGGCATAATAATCCGCAGAGGCACCGAACCGGGCGTCCAGCTCTGCCAGATTTTCGGCCAGATGCAACGACAACTGCTGCACACAACATCCACTCCTTTGCACAGCAGTATGCCCGCCCGGAGCCGGTTCCATACCGGCGGGTGCCGACAGGAGGTTTCCACGATGAAGTTGTTGATCTTCCGCACGATTTTGATCTACCTGTGCGTGCTGTTTGCCATGCGGCTGATGGGCAAGCGTCAGCTGGGGGAACTGCAGCCCGAAGAGCTGGTGTCCACCATCCTGATCTCCAATCTGGCGTCCATCTCCATTGAATCGGAGGATGTTCCGGTGACGGCCAGCCTGATCCCGCTGTTTCTCATTGCTGCGCTGGAGCTGCTGGGCTCCGCGCTGAGCTTCCGCAGCCAGAAGTTTTTCAACCTGCTGTCCGGGCGGCCCAAAACCGTGATCCTGAACGGAGAGATCGACCAGAACGCTCTGCGCACCCTGCGCCTGACGGTGGCCGACCTGATGGAAGCGCTGCGCGGCAAGGACGTCTTTGATCCGCGGGATGTGTCCTACGCGGTCATTGAGACGAACGGGACTCTTTCGGTGGCATTGCGGCCGGAAAAGGAACCTGCGCGGCTGTCCGACCTGCAGCTGCGGGTGGAGCACTGCCACGCAACCATCCCCTTTGTGCTGAATGGGCAGGTGCTGGAGGACAACCTGCACTGGTGTGGCAAAGACCGTGCCTGGCTGGAACGCACGGCACAGGCCAATACCCTGCTGCCGCAGGAAATCCTGCTTCTTGTCGGCAATGAGACCGAGGACTATTTTCTTTTGAAAAAGGAACACCGCGCTACGGTGCATGAGGGCCGGAAATGAAACGGATCTACGCCTGCTTTGCCATCGTGGCCGCTTTGCTGGCCACTGCCTTTTACAGCAGCTTTCAGGTACAACGCTTTGCCGATGACATTTCCACCGACCTGGACTGTGCCATTGAGGCCATCCGCACCAGCGACCTACCCACCGCCCGGCAGGCACTGGCTCGCGGGGCCGACCGGTGTGACCGGATGCGGGAAAAGATGAACCATCTGCTGCGCACGGAGGATTTTACCGAGCTGGAAGCGGCCCTGCGCACCGCCGACGGGCACCTGGAGCAGAACGCCCCCGAAGAAGCCTTTGGGGAGCTGCGCCGGGCACAGGTACAGGTGGAGACTTTGCAATGGCTGGCCCGGCGGTTTGTGTGAAAGGATTCTGCTTGCAATATCTCCTCTTCTGCTGTACTATTACAGAAAGATATCGTTTACCTGAAAAGCCACACCACAGATAAGGAGACTGTCATGAAATTATTCGGTGATTTTGATGCAGTAAAATTTCCGGAAGAAAATCTCATGTTTATCACACATGACCGGTATCTCTACTATATCTACTCCTTTGAGCGGAAAAACTGGCACAGATATCAAAACGCCGGGAATGATATGATTCATGCCGACCATTACCCGGATGTCAGCCGGGAGGAACTCGAAGCCGCCATGGGAGGCATATTTCCCAAAAAGGAAGCCGATTTTTTAAGGCTGTGCTACCCTTCCGAGTTGTGGCCCAGAGAAATGGTAGGCCTGCTTTCTGAAGATTACCCGGACTATATGTCACCCTGCGGTTCCATCTGCAGCATGGTCGAACTTTTTCTATCGGAATCCGATTCTCCCAGACAATCCTATAAAAAGACACGGGAACTTTTTGAGACTGCCGTTGCAAAGCATCTGGATATCACAGAGCTTCCGGATCTGATTCAGAAGCTGAGTTTTGATGTTCTAGGCAGAGATATCTACGCAAGAAAAATTGAGATCTTCGACGGGCACAATAGTTCTTCTTATTTTTGGATTCAGCCGGTGCGGGTCATCGACTATGAAGACACCGACAACATGTACAATGTTGCAGAAATGAAGGGATCTGAAATTTCCATTGAGGAAGATGATGTAGCCCAGTATCTTACGCCGTTTCTCTACAAGTATTTTGACCCTGATCTTGACGCAAACAAAAATCGCTCGGATGCCTCTGACTTTGAGTGGAATCTGACCTACAATTATTATACTCATGAATCCATTTCCTGCATTCTGCGGGACATCTGTGCTGTCATTGACGCACTGTCTACCGGAAAGCCGTGTGATGCCGTTGATCCTGACTGGATGAAAGAACTTTCTGCCGACGCCGCGCTTGTCATTGACTTTTACAGACGTTTTGTCTATCGCATGGAATACATGCTGGCCATCGGCGCTGAAAAAGGATATGATCTCATTTCCTTTATGGGGCCATAACCCCGGCAAATTTTATACAAACATAAAAACAGAGTGAAAGACTGACACAGCCTTTCACTCTGTTTTTCTTCCGGGGATCCTTATCCGGTAAAAACTCCCCTTTATTATTTTGTTTCTTCCTTCCGGTCGCCCATGAGCTTTTTCAGTTCATTGAAAAAGCTCTCCACGTCGGCAAACTGCCGGTAGACCGAGGCAAAGCGGACATAGGCCACCTCGTCGATCTTTTTCAGTTCCTGCATGGTCAGCTCCCCGATGCGCACGCTGGGGATCTCGCGGTCGTAGGAACTAAGCAGGGTCTGCTCGATGCTGGTGACCGCGCGCTCAATGGCCTCGTAGCTCACGGGGCGCTTGGCGCAGGCCCGCAGCATGGCATTCAGCAGCTTCTGCCGGTCAAACAGCTCTCGGGAGTTGTCCTTTTTGATGACCACGAGCGGGACTGTTTCCACCACCTCGTAGGTCGTGAACCGCATATGGCAGCTCAGACATTCCCGGCGGCGGCGGATGCGCTCACTGTCTTCGGTAGGGCGCGAGTCGATCACCTTGGATTCCTCAGCACCGCAATAGGGACATTTCATGTTCTGTTCCTCCTGAACCTCTGCGGGAATTTTGCGTCAGGCCTTTTTGCCGGACTTGGGGCTGCGCTCGCTCCACAGCATCCATGCCGAGGTGGAGACGCACAGCGAAGTGTACACGCCGCTGATCATGCCCATCATCAGCGGGAAGGCAAAGGTAAAGATGCTGTCCAGACCGTAGAGCTTTGCCACGATGCACAGCACACCCAGTGCCATCACGGTAGTGATGGTGGTGATGAGGGTACGGCGGGCAGACTGGTTGACCGAACGATTGACCAGCTCTTCAAAGCTGGCCTTCTTGCCCATCAGGGCGCGGTTCTCGCGGATACGGTCATACACCACGACGGTATCGTTGATGGAGTAGCCCAGGATGGTCAGCATAGCAGCGATGAAGTTGCCGTCCAGCGGGGTGCGCAGCAGCACAAAGGTGCCAAACACCACCATCAGGTCGTTCACCAGTGCCAGCACAGCCATCATGCCGCCGGTCAGGCCGCCGATGTTCTTGAAGCGCAGGGCGATGTACAGCAGGATCAGCACCAGTGCAAACACCACGGCCACCAGGCTCTTCTGCAGGAACTTGGTACCCATGGCAGCACTGACGTTGCTGAGGGACAGCTGCGCAAAGTTGTTGTCCGGGTAAGTCTCGTTCAAAGAGTCCAGCAGAGCCTCCACCTGATCGGTGGTCACGGTCTCGGTGCCGGGCATGGAGATCTTCAGGGTCTGGTCACCGGTGGCCACGTTCTCGCCGGTCTGCAGGGTCAGGCCGGTGTTCTCCAGTGCATCGGAGGCGGTCTGCTGCACCTGTGCCATCTCAAAGCTGCCGTCGTAGCTCAGGGTGATCATGGCACCGCCGGTGAACTCGGTGTCCAGATGGACACCGAACACCACAGCACACAGCACGATGGCTGCCATCAGGCAGGAGGAAAAGACCAGGAACTTTTTGCGCAGACCCACAAAATTGACCTGCTTTTTCTCGGTCTCATCCTTGCCCAGCTTGGCAGCACCGTACAGCCAGGGGTTGCGCAGAGCCTTGATGGAGGCCGCACCGCGGATCATGACGCGGGTGGCAAACACGCCAAACACGAAGTTGAGCAGCACGCCGGTCAGCAGCGTATAGCCAAAAGCGTAAATGGTACCGGCGGTGGAGGGGCCAAAGGCAAAGAACACAAAGTGCAGTGCCTTGGCAAACAGGCCGTCCGAGGGGCCGAAGGCACCCATCAGCACGATGGCCACGATGACAATGGTCACGTTGCCGTCGATGATGGGGGTCAGGCCGCGGGCAAAGCCGCTCTTCAGTGCGCCGTCCAGGGACTTGCCATTCTTCAGCTCTTCCTTGATGCGCTCGGCCGTAATGACGTTGGCGTCCACGCCCATGCCAATGGCCAGAATGATACCGGCGATGCCGGGCAGCGTCAGGGTAAAGCTCTCAAACACCGGGAAGTAGCCGGAAACAAAGGCCAGCGTAGCGGCCACCTGACCGGCCAGTGCAATGCAGGCCAGAAAGCCCGGCAGACGGTACAGCACCGTCATGAACACCACGATCAGTGCAAAGGCGATGACACCGGCCAGCACCATGGCGCTCAGGCTGTTCTCGCCCAGGCTGGGGCTGACGGTGGAGTAGCTGTCCACCTTGAGGGCAAAGGGCAGTGCGCCGGAGTTGATCTGGCGGGCCATCTTGACCACGGCATCCTGCGTGAAGGGGTTGGAAGCCGAACTGGTGATGATGGCCTCGCCATCGGTGATGGCCGCGTTGACGGTGGCCGTGCTCACATTCTCGTCATCCAGCCAGATGCTGATGGTGCCGTTGGAAGCAGCCAGACGGGTGGTGGCCTCACCAAAGGCCTTGGCACCCTCGTCGGTGAACTTCAGGGACACATAGTACTCCGAAGCACCGCCGCTGGTCACCGGGCCGTACTGGGCCGCTGCGCTCTCGATCATGGAGCCGTCCAGGATCAGGTCACCGTCGGCGCTGCTGCCCTCGCGGAAGGTCAGATAGGCCGTGGTGCCGATCTCCTCAATGGCAGATTCCGGGTCGAAGTCTGTTTCGCCGGACTGCCACGGGAACTCCAGGATCAGGCTGTCAGAGCTGGGGTCCACATACAGCTCGTAGTCGGTCACATTCAGTGCGACCAGACGGTTCTCGATGACGAGCTGCGCCGCTTCCAACTGCTCTTCGGTGGCATCGTAGTCCTCCGAGGGCACAAAGGTGACGTTGACGCCGCCTTTGATGTCCACACCGAACCGGATGTCCTTTGCACCCTTGATGTAGGTGGTGGTCACATCGCCGTACTTTGCCGACACGCCGAAAAACGCCGTGTACACAAACGCAAGGATCAGAAGCACTGTGACGACCAGGTGCCATGCTTTGCCTTTTGTCTTCATATGTTTCAGGAATACCTCCAAACGTCCCGTTTGCTGCGGGACCCGTTATTGAAACCTCCCCCGGCAGGCCCGGCGGACCGCACGGAGGAGGTTTTTACAAAGAAATGTTATGCCTGCTCTGCCAGCAGCTTTTCCACAACGGCCAGACGCACACAGACGCACAGCAGCTCAGAGGCGGTCTCCACCTCGTCCAAGCTGGGGTAGGTGGGTGCAATGCGCAGGTGAGAATCCTGCGGGTCCTTGTGGTAGGGGTATGCCGAACCGGCACCGGTCAGGGTCAGACCGGCTTCCTTGCACAGGTTTGCCACACGTTTGGCGCAGCCGGGCATGACGTACAGGCTGATGAAGTAGCCGCCCTTGGGATCGGTCCAGTGGGCAATGTCGCCGCAGGGGGTGAGGTTATTGCGGAATGCCGTCTTGACGGCATCGAAGCAGGGCACCAGACGACGGCGATGCTTTGCCATGTGGGCCAGGACGCCTTCCTTGTTCTTCAGGAAGCGGACGTGGCGCAGCTGGTTCATCTTGTCGTAGC
>OLQX01000619.1_pt1 | contig 40318 bp, 31 predicted proteins | sample 1672581 | NCBI WGS metagenome assembly OLQX01 (sample SAMEA3136701, study PRJEB25190) | human gut metagenome | reverse complement strand
GCAGGTGGGGTAAACTTCATCAACTGGTACATCGCTCCCCCCGTAGCAAAGTAATCTACCTATCGGATAACCGCCGGCCTTTCCCAGGCCGGCACCAAAAATCGAAGGCAACCGACCGCTCGCGGCCGGTTGCTCTTTTTTATGGCCATCCATGCCGCAACCGCCAATCCCTTCTATTTCTCTATTCCACTTTCTCCCCCGACACTTCACTTTTCCGACCTCCGATACCCGGCCTCCCGGCCTGACCCGCCTTCCGGCCAAGGAAGACCGGAAAGGGAAATCGTCCTTCATTTTGTGATATTCATAGCAACGACGCAGAAATACGTGAATTTCACAACAACCATATATATTATTGACTTATTTATATATAATTATTATGTTTGTTCGAAATGGACGACGGTCTGCCCAACGACCGCCGCCGAAACGATTAAATTAACCAATTAACTGACAAGCCATGAAAAGAATCTTATCAGGCGGTATCGCAGCTGCGATGTTCTTGTTATCCTCCCTGTCGGGATGCGTGAAAACGGAAGAGACATTCCATTACGTAAAACTCAGCCAGGTGGCCTGCTCGTTCGACGGTGACGGCAACACCCCGCTGGCCATTACCGTCGAAACTTCGCCCGCAGCATACGAAATCACCCCCGGCGACACTTGGGTGAAAGCGGAAAAGAGCGAAGAGGACAACACTCTCATCCTGACAGTAGCGGACAACGACACCGGTGCCGAAAGGAGCACGGTCATCACCGTCACGGCCGGAAGCGCCTCCCGGGAAATCACCGTACAGCAGCTCACCCGCGACAACCGGATTGCACGCTACCGCAAACTGGATACGTTCTCGTCAATGGGCGGTGCCATGTCGCCCAGCGGCAAATACGTGGGCGGGTTCTCAGAGCAAGTAGACGAAAACGACATGTGGTACTTCACGCCCATCATCATCGACACGGAAACAGGCGAGAAGCATGAGTTCGGCCCTTATCCGCAGTCGCTGTATGCTTTATCCCAGACGAACGCCATCACCGACCAGGGACTGCTCTTCATCAGCGACGGCCAGAACGGCGGCCAGATAGCCATCGACCTTACCGGCAATATCTTCATTCCGGAAGCGGCCGGATACACGAACAAACCCGAGGTCTCGCAAACATCGTCCGACGGGAAATATTGGGTGGGATACATTCAGGCCGGCATGTTCAAACCGCTGCTGTGGACGGAGGGCACAGTCGCCGAACTCCCGATGCCGGCCCTGAATTACCGTAACGAAGAGTTCTGGGCAGGTGTCCTGGCCCGCGGCATCTCCGCAAACGGTGAAATCATCTACGGAACCTCGTGGGAAAACGACGATTGCGGCATGCTCTACTGGAAAAACAACGGCACGACCGTCGAAGAGCCCAGATGGGTAGGCGACGACATACGCCGGCTCACTCCGGTCATCGTCGAGGATTGGATGGGCGAGTATGAATACAACCTCGTGGACGGCTGCATCTGTACGGCCGAGACTACGAAAGTCAGTCCATCCGGCAAATGGATTGCCACCACCTACCGGAAAGAAGAGGTGGGCAGCGACGGCTTCATAGCATACGTCCAGCGGCCCGCATTCTACAACACCGAAACCGAAACGACCACCGTAGTGGAGGATTACGGTGAAGCCACGGGCATGCACGTCACCGACGACGGCATCGCCTTCATCGGCATCGGCACGATGTTCATCACCGAGGGCAAAGTTTACGACCTCAACACGGGTACCGACCTGGGCAACATGGCGGACTGGGTCGCCGAGAATTACGGTATCATCATTCCGGGAGGCGTCATCGAATACATATCGGCAGACGGCCGATACATATTCGGTACGTCCGTGAACGCGCTCGGCAGCGGCTTCGACGACTGGTACATCGCCCCTCCCCTGCAATAATCCGTGCCTGCACGGCCAGAAAGACAGCGGCAGTCCCGACAGGGCTGCCGCTGTTCCGTAGAACGGAAACGGTTCAGCCGCGAAAGTACCTGCACCCGCGGCCGAAAAAGGCAGGTACGACAAAAAAACGGCCCGCCGCAGTGCCCCGGCGATACCAGCCCCACACCGCCGCCATCCGTCAGTTCCCATTCAACCACGGCACAATACGTCATCATTTTACATGTACCCCACAGGAGCCTCTCCCGCCCCCTCTTTCTCCCCGGCAACAAACCACCACACAAAATATATAAATCAATAAAATAAATACAAAGAATCCGCTCATCTCATCAATCCCGCCGTTAAAAATAACACGCTGCAAGGAATATCTCCCCTTATACATGCAACACGCTGCCGTGACAATCTACAACCCGAACATGCATGGAACATCAAAAAAGAAATATGCAAATTTCACAACATGTGTTATTATTCATTTTATTTTATTATTATGTTTGTATCCGTACATAAAAACACTTCCCCGGGGCCTTGTACAGACAAAAAACCTAAAAAACCATCCAAACATGAACAGAAAACCATTTTACAAAAGCATGGCAGGACTTCTGGTTCTCGCAGCGCTGACAGGATGTACGACCGACCAAGAGGAGTACCACTACGTAAACCTCAGCCAGATTGCATGTACTTTCCTCGGCACGGATAATCAACCGCTCGAAATCACCGTCAAAACTTCGCCCACAGCATATGAAGCCTCGCCGGGGGCTACCTGGGTAAAGGCAGAAAAGAGCGAAAACGGAACAACTCTCACGCTAACCGTGGAGGACAACAATACGGGTACGGAAAGAAACACCGTCATCGTCGTAACAGCCGGACAGGCTTCACAGGAGATTATAATCAACCAACTTCCCACCGAAAACGAATTCGCCCGTTACAGAAGGATGCTGAATTTTTCGAGCGGGGGCGTCATGTCTCCCAACGGTAGGTACATCGGCGGTTATGTCCCCTCTCTGGCCGCCGATGATTCCTGGCTTCGTTCGCCAACCATCATAGACCTCAAAACAGGCGAAGTTTACGAATTCGGTCCTTTCCCTGAAGCACTGTACTATTTTACCAATACATCCTGCATTACCGATCAGGGGCTACTTTTTATTGATGACGGTTATAACGGCGGGCAGATAGCCATCGACCTCACCGGCAATATCACTGTTCCCGCAGCACCAAGCGGGTTCGAGTGTAAACCAACGATTTCAGAGACTTCCGCAGACGGTCGGTATTGGGTAGGTTACGCAAAAGAAGGATATGGATTGGAATATTTGTACAAGCCATTGCTCTGGATTGACGGTGTACCGCACGAACTGCCCATACCCGATAAAAATTTCCGCGATGAAGAAATCTGGGTCGGCGTCATGGCCCGCGGCATCTCCGCAAACGGCGAAATCATCTACGGCACCTCGTGGGAGAACTCCGATTTCGGCATGCTCTATTGGGTAAACAACGGCGAAAATACAGGAAAACCGAAATGGGTAGGCGAAGATGTACGAAAAGTAACCCCTGTCGTACTCGAACGTCCGGACGGAACAACCTACGAAACCCACATTGCCGACGGTCTCATCTGCGATGCAACCGCCACGAAAATAAGTCCCTCCGGAAAATGGATAGCCAGCACTTACCGTACCGAAGAAATAAGCGAAAACAAGCAGGCAATCAAAAAAATACAAAAAGCTGCCTTCTATAATACGGAAACAGAAACGACGACTATCGTAGAAGATTACGGCGAATCCATGGGAATGTATGTCACCGACGACGGCATCGCCTTCATCGCTATCGGTACATATGCCTCCACATCATCTGTCGTTTACGATTTGAATACGGGTACCGACCTCGGCGACATGGCCGATTGGATAAAAAACAATTACGGAATCATCGTCCCGGACGGAAACATCAGCCGTATAACACCCGACGGTTCATGTGTACTCGGATTTTCGCCATTGGCATCTGCATCCGGAGTAAATTTCTTTTGGTGGTACATCGCACCGCCCCTCGAGGAATAACTACACTAACCTAAATACATACAACTATGAAAAAGCTATTATTCATCGCGGCGGCCTGTCTGCTCGCCGCCGCATGTACGCCACAGGACGGGGGCGGAGAGACCGCTTCCCTCGAGGTGTCGCCCAAGTCGCTTACTTTCGGTGCGGAGGACACGACTCCGCAGGAGATTACCGTGACAGCTACCGGCGTGGAGTGGGAATATACCGTTCCCTCGTCGGCCGACTGGATTACCGTGGACGACGGGACGGCCGGAAAACTGCTGGTCTCGGTCGCCAAGAATCCGACGGCCGAGAAACGTACCGCTTCGATTCGGATAACTGCCAAAGATAACGATGATTTGGAACCCGTGAGCGTGACGGTTACGCAGGCCGGTTCGGAGACTCCGGAGGTCTATTCGCTGACGGTAGACCCGGCGGCACTGACTTTCGAGGCCGAGGGTGCCGCAGGCCAGAGCGTGAAGGTGACCGCTTCGGGCGAGGGGATTACCTGGAGCGCCGCAGTGGAGGACGCTGCCAAAGAGTGGATAACCCTTTCGACGACGGAAGGAAGCGAGGGGGAGACGACGCTGACCGTCACAGTGCAGGACAACCCCAACACGGCGGAACGTTCTGCGAACGTCACCCTGACGCCGAGTGTGGAATCGGCAGGCCCGAAGGCCATCCGCGTGACACAGGAGGCCAAGGTGCTGCCGCCGTCGCTGACGATGACTTACAACGGCGGCGACGTACCGGAGGAGGGGTTCGTTATCGACTATCTCGGCCGAAAACGTTATACAATCAATGTCGTTCCTGTCAATCTCGATTGGAATGTCCGGGTCTCATACGATAACGAAAAAGAAAAAGATTGGTTAACAGTAAACCCCTTCAAAGACGAAGACAGTGGTATCCATAATATTAGCATCAATGCCAACGACAAAAAAAATGAGAACTCCGCTCCGCGGACAGCGCGCGTGATTGTCACTACTGACGTCGAAGGTATCGGCCCGTTCGAGATTCCCGTGACGCAGGAGGGCAAGCCCGAATTCCTCAGCACGCTCGAAGAGGATGTCGATTTCGGAGTGCTCACCCAAAGCCGAATAGCTGTCTATCCGAATGACGAGTTGAGGCATCAACCATACACACTGTGGGAGTTGAAATTGTGGGATGAAGGCATTACGTTGACCTCGTCGCAAATGTTTATCGGCACTGGCAATCGCCTCCACATGAAATTATACACAGACCCCATAGAAAAAAATGACGACAACATTTACATCCTTCCGGAGGGTACTTATACAGTCACTACGGCAGACATAGAAGATATTGCATACCAATTCGTTTCACGAGATATCATGTGCGGCCGTGCAGGATTCTCCCACCCGAAGTTTCCGAGCGGCACCTGGTACATCCGCATGGAAAACGATACCGTGACGGGCGATGCCTGCATCACCGGTGGTACGATAACCGTGACCCGGAACGGCGAAGAGTATGACATCGCCTTCGATTTCACCAGCGACGCCGGCTATAAAGTGACCGGTTCGTTCAAAGGTATTTTAGACCTACATGTACAATAATCCGAATCCGCCAACCCCGGCAATTCGCCGGCAATCAACACACGACGGGACATGTCGCATCTGAAAGTGCGGCATGTCCCGTTCCCGACCGTCCCAAAGCAGACCGAAGGTTTTCCCGATGACCGTCCGGCAACCTGTACGGGGGCGCCTCAATCCTCCTCTTCGAGCGTGAAGACCTCCTCCACGCGCCGTCCGAACGCCGCCGCAACCTTCATGGCGAGGACGGCCGACGGAACGTACTTGCCGAGTTCGACCGCATTGATGGTCTGTCGGCTCACTCCCACCCGGTCGGCAAGCTCCTGCTGGGTCATGTCGTGCATGGCCCTCTGCACTTTAATGCTGTTTTTCATCTCCTTCAACTCTCTTTCAACTGCCTTAAACATCAGATACCTGTCTTCCGGGCCTCCCGTTTCGCCCGCCATACCGCTGTCCTGAATTTGACGATGTACAGTACGAGCAGCAGAAAAAGCTGCAGGAAAAGAGCGTAAAGGTAGGCGAATTCATACAGGAAACAGGTCGCAAGAAGCACGAAAAGACTGTCGGCCAATACGGCCCACACGAGCGACGAAGCCCGCAAACGCGTCGTATATTCATCCTCGTCGCGCTCGCGCGAAAAGGCGACCAGCAACAGTCCGGCCATCAGTCCGATGACGATGACCTCGTCTATCCATCCTCCCAACAGGTCCGAGACCTGCTGCATTTTACCGTCCGGCGTATACCATACAACAAAATCGATACTCCACGCAAGACCGGCCGCACCGAACAGGGCGGTCAGTATCCATCCCGGTACCCGCCACGCATGCGGAAACAAGAAATCCTTTTTCATAACAAACATCAATTTTAGATAATACTTTCTTCCCGTACTTGTACAGGTACATACAACACTACATTGCAAATGTAAAATATATTTTACATTTAGCAAAACAATTTTTACTTTTTATCAACAACACAGGACACATGTATCCGGAACGGAGCGGCGAACATCCTTCGACGGTTCCTTCCGGGCACGGCAGCCGATACAGGGAAAGAGAGTACCGAAAAGGGAGCCGGCCAGAAGAGACCGGGACGAACGGACACAGAAAAAGACGAAACAGGAAAAAAAGATGCCGCAAAACAGCATTGAGAAGACGGTACCGCACAAATGCCGCCGAGCAGGAAAATCCTGAAAGCAAAATGCCGGATTGATAAAGGCGTATCGGTAGCGGGACGGAAACCCGCAGATACGCCCTTATCAATCCGATATCCGGAAAAAAGAGACTACCGCTCTTTCAACCGTTCGCGGAGCCGACGCCCCTCCTCTTCGTAACCCGGCTTGTCGAGCAAGGCATACATATTCCTCTTATAAGCCTCCACGCCCGGCTGGTCGAACGGATTGACACCGAGCAGGTAACCGCTTATTCCGCAAGCCCGCTCGAAGAAATAGAGCAGTCCTCCGACACCATAGGCATCTACCCGGTCGATGTCCACCCGCAGGTTGGGCACCCCGCCGTCGCAATGGGCCAGGGCAACGCCCGCTTCGGCCATGCGGTTCACCTCGCTCAAACGCCGGCCGGCCAGAAAGCCGAGTCCGTCCTCGTCTCCGCCGGCCCCTATCCGCAACTCGTGAAGCGGCGAAGCGACCGAAACGACCGTCTCGAACAACATTCTCTCTCCCTCCTGAATATATTGTCCCATGGAGTGCAGGTCGGCGGTCAGGGTAACGGAAGCCGGGAAGATACCCTTCCCCTCCTTGCCCTCGCTCTCGCCGAACAGCTGCTTCCACCACTCCCCGACATAATGGAGCGACGGTTCGTAACTGCCGAGTATCTCCACCCTGTATCCGGCTCCGTAAAGCACGTTGCGTGCCGCCGCATACTGCTCCGCCGGGTTCCTTCCGAACGGCACGCCGGCAGCCGTCGCCGCCTCCATCTCCCGAGCCCCGGCGACCAATGCACCGATGTCGACACCCGCCGCAGCCAGCGGCAGCAGCCCCACGGGGGTCAGGACGGAATAACGCCCCCCCACATCGTCCGGGATAACGAAGGTCGCATACCCCTCCCGGTCGGCCAGTCCTTTCAAAGCTCCTCTGGAACGGTCCGTCACCGCGACGATGCGCTCCCGCGCCCCGGCCTTTCCGTAACGTCTTTCGAGCTCGCCGCGAAGGATACGGAAGGCTATCGCCGGTTCGGTGGTCGTCCCCGACTTGGAGATGACGATTACCCCGACCGAACGCCCCTGCAAGGCTTCCAGCAAATCATACAGATAATCTTCGCTGATATTCTGTCCGGCAAAGACCACATCCGGCCCCGAACGTTCCCGCCGCAGACAGGCGAACGGATTGCCGAGCGCTTCGAGCACCGCCCGTGCACCGAGATACGAACCGCCTATGCCTACCACGACAACCACATCCGCCACGGCACGCAACTTTTCCGCCGCATCCTTCACCCGGCGCAGCTCCGTCTCCGTCACCGAAGAGGGCAGCGAAACCCACCCCAGAAAATCGGCACCGGCGCCGGTACCCTCTTCCAGCATCCGGTTGCACTCCCCGGCACGCCGGCCGAGCGCTTCGATGGCGGAAACCGGAACACCGGCCGCCGCCATTCCATAATCGAACCTCAACATATCATCACTCTTTACATGTCCGTTCCAATCCGTTGTCGCTTCCGCATGCCGCTGCGGCCATGCGGACCGAACGACGGTGCAAAACAGATGCCACCGACAGGAAACGGGTCCCGGCCCCGCACTTCCCGCAAACGACCGGCATACGCACTGCAATTTAACGTTTATTTGCCACAATCGGACCAAATATCCACGAGATGTCGGATATTCCCGCCCGGGAGAATACAAATATCGCTCTATTCCGTTGCTTTCCGCAAATGGAACGGATACATTTGCAACATGCAACCAAACGTATCACCGCCCGTTTTCTTATGAGAACATCAATCTTCGCTGCCTGCCTGGCGCTGCTTCTCGCAGCCGGTACATGCAAGGGCCAACCGGCACGCATCTTCCTCGCGGCCGAAAAGGAGACGACCATCAAACTATTCGGCACCGTCGACGGGGCGTTCCAGCCTTTCCACCACGCCCTCCGGGAATTCACGCTGACGCCCGGTTCCGAATCCGCCGCCATCATCGCCTCGCTCGAACGGCAGCGCAAAGGGCGAGCAACGGAACACGCACGAGACGACGGAGAAATCCGTTACGTCACGGACGAAATCGAAACCCTCGCCGAGATAGTCTCGCTGCCCGGCCTCTGCGGCCGCTACTGCCTGATAGACCTTTGGGCGAGCTGGTGCATCCCCTGCCGACAGCAGTTCCGGTTTACCGAACAACTGCACGAAATAACCGCCCGGTACGACAGCCTGCAACTGGTATATATTTCGATAGACAAACCGGAGACAGCCGACAGATGGACGAAGGCCGTCGAAAAACATGCGCTCGCCGGGTGGCACATCCGGGCCGGTCAATCCCTGCTGGAAGACATCACCCAAAAGGTCTATCAAAACAGGAATATCACGATACCCCGATACATTCTGCTCGCCCCCTCGGGAGAAATCGTCTGTCCCGACCTGCCGCGCCCGAACCGATATGAAGCGCTTGCAGCGGCGCTGGCCTCCTGCCTCGAAGACGAGGGGCAGTAATCCCGGCTACAACCCGCCGTTCCGGCCGACCGTCGGACAAGGAGTTCCCCAAAACCGGAGAGCATTTCGGACCACCGCACACCTTCCGCGAAAACCGCTACCTCTACAACCAACCTCCGTCCACGGCACCCGCCGAAAAAGGGCTGCCCGCCGGAGGACATACGTCCGACACAGAACGAACTCAGATGAACATCCGCGTCGTACCCTACAATCCCGAATGGCCGGCCGCCTACGAACATGAGGCGGCGACGATTGCACGCATTCTCGGCAACGAACTCGTGGCCATCTACCACATCGGCAGTACCTCCGTACCGGGCCTCGCGGCCAAACCCGTCATCGACATCATGCCGACGGTCAGAAGTATAGAGGCCATCGACCGGTTCGACGCCTCGTTCGAGGTGCTGGGTTACGAATGCATGGGCGAATTCGGCATTCCCGGCCGGCGTTACTACCGCAAAGGCGGCGACGAAAGGACACACCAGGTACACATTTTCGGCCGGAACAATGTCCGCGACATCGAACGGCACCTCGCCTTCAGGGATTATCTGCGCGCACACCCTGCGACGGCACACCGCTACGGAGAGCTGAAAAAGTCCCTGGCCCGGCGGTTTCCCGACGATATCGAAGGCTACTGTGATGGCAAGGAGGTCTTCATGCAGGAGCTCGAAAGGGCTGCCCTGACCTGGTATCGCTGCGGAAAAGGCATCCTGTAAATTCCCCGTCCACGCCCCCGTTCCGACCGGTATCCGCAGCCTATTTTAACGACCGGACAGCGATTACGGCATTTCGCGCCCCGGTGAAAGAAAAAGATTAGTATATTTGTAAATTGATTGGGGAATCAGATGCCAATCGGTAAAATCAGGCAGGGAATACAATACAAAGACCGGACAAATGGGACTATTTTCATTGACACAGGAGTTGGCGATAGACCTGGGAACCGCCAATACCCTTATTCTATATAACGGCAAAGTCGTCGTGGACGAACCCTCCATCATCGCCATGGACATACACACCGGCAAGGTGGTAGCCATCGGCGAGCAGGCCCAGCAGATGCACGGCAAGACACACCAGAACATACGGACTATCCGACCGCTCAAAGACGGAGTGATAGCCGATTTCAATGCGGCCGAACTGATGCTGCGGGGCATGATAAAAAAGGTCAAGATGAGCGGCCACCTCTTCAGCCCGTCGCTGCGGATGGTGATTTGTATCCCGTCGGGTTCGACCAACGTAGAGATACGTACCGTCCGCGAATCGGCCGAACACGCCGGCGGCCGCGAGGTGTACATGATATACGAACCGATGGCGGCCGCACTCGGTGCCGGCCTCAACGTGGAGGCACCCGAAGGGCACATGGTCATCGACATCGGCGGCGGTACGACCGAGATAGCGTGCATATCGCTGGGCGGTATCGTATGCAGCGAGAGCATCGACGTGGCGGGGGACGTATTTACCGAGGAAATCCAGAACTACATCCGCCAGCAGCACAACATCCGGGTGGGCGAACGCACCGCGGAGAATATCAAGATGGCGATAGGCGCCGCCGTACCCGAACTCGAAGAGGCTCCGGACGACTACGTGATAACGGGCCCGAACATCCTCACGGCGCTCCCCACGACGGTTACCCTGTCGTACACGGAGATAGCCTACGCGCTGGAGAAATCGCTCCTCAAGATAGACGCAGCCATCATGAAGGTCTTGGAGATGGTTCCGCCGGAACTCTATGCCGACATCGTGAAGAGCGGCATCTACCTCGCCGGCGGCGGCGCCCTCATCAAGGGGCTCGACAAACGCTTCTCGTCCAAGAACGGCATCCATTTCAACATCGCGGAAGACCCGCTGCGCGCCGTAGTACGCGGTACGGGAATCGCGCTGAAGAACATCAACCAGTTCTCGTTCCTCATGAAATGACAGGCGCTGGCCGACGGAACGGAAACGGCACGGCCGCCCCACACTCCACCAGTGAAGAGTCACGACGCCTGCCGCATTCCCGAAACGGCAGGCGCCACTTTAACAGGCCAAGATGTACAGGCTCGTACGCTTTTTCAAACGGTACTATGCGGTATTCCTCTTCGTATTGCTCGAAGCAGGGGCGATAAGCTATTACGCCAATTCGACCAGCTATACCCGCGCCACGCTGCTCGCCGGCGCCGCACGGGTGACCGGGGGAATAGAGGGCTTCTTCGCCTCGGCGGGAGACTACTTTTCGCTGCGGCGCGAAAACGCCGTGCTGCTCGAACGCCTCGCCGAAGCCGAGACCAGACTGCATGCCGCCATACCCGCAGGCGATACACTGGCCGCCCGGACGGACGGAATGAAATATCTCTTCGGAACTGCAAAGGTCGTCAGCAACTCCATCGCGCGGCAGGACAACTTTTTCGTGATAGATAAAGGTACCGCCGACGGCATCGAAGAGAACATGGCGGTATTGTCGCCGGAAGGTGCCGTCGCGGGTTATGTCCGCAGGCACTCCGACCATTACGCAGTCTGCATGTCGGTACTCAACGGCAGTTTCAGCATAGGTGGCCGCCTCAAGGGCAGCGAATATTTCGGTTCGGTCTATTGGGACGGCACCGACCCGCGGGAGATGACCATGGTAGACATCCCCCGTTACGCGGATGTCAAACGGGGAGACACGGTACTGTCGGCCTATTCACTGCGGTTCCCGCCCGACTGTTTCATCGGTACGGTAGCCTCCGTGAGCGAATCGCCGGACGGAATATACCATGTGATAAAGATACGGCTCGGCGCGAAGATGAATGCACTGTCCGATGTGCTGCTCGTGAAATACACAGACTACGAAGAGCTCGAAACCCTCGCGGGAGAACACTTCTCCGATGCCGACAAAAAAAAGAAATAACGAAAGGGTATGCACAAAATAGCGGAATACGGACTCATATTCATCGTATCGGTGTTGCTGCAGGTGTTCCTGTTCGACAACCTGACCGTATCGCCGTACCTCTATCCGCTGGTGTATGCCGGATGCATCATCCTGTTGCCGGCGAATATCGACAGAGCACTGCTATTGATATTGAGTTTCGCGCTCGGCTTGTCGGTCGATCTCCTGTCGGGCATGGCCGGCCTCAACACCATAGCCGCCACGGCTACGGGATTCCTGCGCCCTGCACTGTTCAGCCTGACCGTCGGCAAGGATGCGGCCCGGGAGGGTTTCATGCCGTTGCCGCTCAACACGGGACGCACGAAATGGCTGCGTTATGCGGCGGCGACCCTCGCCGTACACTGTACGGTCTTCTTTCTTTTCGAAGCGATGACCTTCAAATACTTCGGATTCACTTTACTGAGAATAGCAGGCAGCACCGTAACGACCACGCTTCTGGTCTGGTTCGCCGCCAGCCTCCTGCCGACCGGCAGGTCGCACGGCTCCCAGACATGATACGGAAACCGGACGAAAGAGAACAGAATATCAGAAACCGTATGCCGGCAGCGGCACAGAGAGAATAAAACAGATGAACCGCAGGGCGAAAATAATCTCCTTATTCGTTATCGTGGCCTTCGCCATCCTGCTCCTGCGTCTTTTCCAGATACAGGTACTCGACGATTCATACAAAAGGGCCGCCCAGAACAACGTGCTGCGGAAAGAGGTGCAGCACCCGCCACGCGGCGAGGTGTACGACCGCAACGGCGAACTGCTCGTACGCAGCATAGCCTCCTACGACCTGATGGCCATTCCGCGCGATGTAGGCGAGTTCGACACGCTCGCCCTGGCCCGCATTGCGGGCGTTACGCCCGAAAAGCTGAAATCCGAGCTCGACAAGGCCGCCCGATACTCGCGTCGCCGCCCCTCGGTCATCGTCAAACAGATGAGCCTTGAGGCCAAACTACTTTTCGACGAAGGAGAATTCTCCGGTTTCTATACTGTCTACCGGACCATGCGCTCCTATCCACGCAAGATGGCGGGCAACCTGCTCGGTTATATCAGCGAGGTGGACGCGGCGACGATAGCCCGCGACGATTACTATCAGACCGGCGATTATCGCGGCATGTCGGGCATAGAACGCACCTACGAAGAGGTGCTGCGCGGCGAAAAGGGGATGAAGGTAAGCATCGTGGACGTGCACGGCATCGAAAAGGGCCCATACATGGACGGCGCGGCCGACCTGCAAGCGATACCCGGTACGGCCATCACCACATCGCTCGATGCCCGTCTGCAGGCACTCGGCGAAGAGTTGATGGAGGGCAAGGTGGGCAGCATCATCGCCATAGAGCCTGCAACGGGAGAAATTCTCGTCATGGTCAGCAGTCCAGGCTACGACCCCGACGAACTGGTCGGCCGCGACCGGGGCAACAATTACATGAAACTGCTCGCCAATCCGCGCCGGCCGCTCTTCAACCGAGGCGTCATGTCGCGCTATCCGCCCGGCTCGACATTCAAGCTCGTCAACGGTCTCATCGCCCTGCAGGAAGGGGTCGTCACCCCCTCCCGGAAATATCCCTGCCACGGCGGATACACCATCGGCAAGGGCGTGAAGTGCCACAACCACTACTCGCCGGTCAACCTCCGGCAGGCGGTTCAGATGTCGTGCAACGCCTATTTCTGCTATGCGTTCCGCGCCGTGCTGGACAACAACCGCTACGACAGCCCGAAACAGGCCCTCGAAGTGTGGGACGACTACGTGGAGAGTTTCGGTTTCGGACGCAGTCTCGACAGCGACCTATCCGGAGAGCTTTCCGGATTCGTTCCTACACGGGAGACCTACGACAGGATATACCGCGGAAGCTGGAACTCGTTGACGGTCATCTCTCTCTCCATCGGACAGGGAGAGCTCGGCTGCACGCCGCTGCAGATGGCCAACCTCGCGGCGATACTCGCCAACCGGGGCTACTACTACACGCCGCACATCGTCAGACACATCGATGGAAGGGACTCCGTCGACTCCCGCTTCTACGACAGACACTATACGAAGGTGGAGAGCCGCCATTTCGACCATATTGTCAAAGGGATGTACGACGCGGTGCATGCGGACGGCGGGACGGGCCGTCGTGCCTACGTCCCGGGGCTGGACATCTGCGGCAAGACGGGGACGGCCCAGAATCCCCACGGCGAAGACCACTCGACGTTCCTCTGCTTCGCTCCCATGGACAATCCCCGAATAGCGGTGTCGGTCTATGTGGAGAACGGCGGTTTCGGCGGTACGATTGCCGCTCCGATAGCGAGCCTCATTGTGGAACAATACCTGACCGACAGCATATCGAGGCCGGCCCTCAAAGAGTACGTGAAGAACACGACCATATCCTATCCCTACTATGACAGGCAGCAGCACTAACAACCGCATGGCCCGCAACGGCATCGACTGGGGTTCGGTGGCGATATTCTTTTCGCTGATGCTCCTCGGCTGGCTGAACATCTATGCCGCAGTGTTCGACGATGCAGCCCGGGCAGGATTTTCCATGGACTCGCGTTACGGTTCCCAGTTGATATGGATGGGCGTCAGCGTACTTGCAGCGGTGGTCATCATGCTGATTGACGAAATCTACTACCACATCCTCGCCTACCCCTCCTACATCCTCATGCTCGCGGTACTGCTGGCAACGCTCTTCATCGGCACGGAGGTCAACGGCGCGAAATCGTGGCTCCGCCTCGGCGGATTCTCCGTGCAACCCGCCGAGTTCGCCAAATTTACGACGGCACTCGCCCTCGCTCGTTACATGAGCTCCTACAGCTTTTCCATGGCCGACTGGCGGAGCCGGCTGTACGCAGTGCTCCTGCTGGCGGCCCCCATGGCCGTCATCCTGCTCCAGAACGACGCCGGTTCGGCCATCGTGTTCGCCTCTTTTCTCATCGTCTTCTACCGCGAAGGTTTCAATTCGTGGGTTTACGTCGCACTGGGGATGGTGGTCTTCCTCTTCGTCTTCTCCTTCCTCTGGAACCCTGCGACGCTGCTCGCGGCGGTCATCGTTATCTGTACCCTCATCGAAGGGTTCATGAACGGAGAATGGCGGGACAAGGTGCGGTATCTGGCCGCCGTGGCGCTCGTCTCGGCCGTCATCTATCTGGCGGCCGCCCTGCTCACCCGGGGAGAGGCCGGCTTCTACGGATGCCTGCTCGCCGCCGCGGGCCTCTCGCTCATTGCGGTCGGCATCTATGCCTGGCGGGCGAAACTGAAGAACGTTCTGATATGCATCGGAATGTTCGTCGGTTCGGTTGCCTTCACCCAGGTCGTGGACACTGTTTTCGACCATATGCAGCTCCATCAGCAGAAACGTATCCTGAACCTGCTCGGCGTGGAAAGCGACCCGCAGGAGTGGGGATACAATGTCAATCAGTCCAAAATAGCGATAGGCTCCGGAGGTTTCTTCGGGAAAGGATACCTGCAGGGAACGCAGACCAAATACGACTTCGTTCCGGAACAGAGCACCGACTTCATCTTCTGCACCGTGGGCGAGGAGTGGGGCTTCGTCGGCTCGGCCGTCGTACTGGGGCTCTTCTGCTGGCTCATCCTGCGTCTCATCCGTATGGGAGAGAGACAGCAGGAGGCGTTCGGCCGGGTCTATTGCTACGGAGTGGCCTCCATCTTCCTTTTCCACGTACTCGTTAATGTAGGCATGACCATCGGCCTCATGCCCGTGATAGGCATTCCCCTGCCGCTCTTCAGCTATGGCGGGTCGTCGCTGTTTGCCTTCACGCTCCTCTTTTTCGTCGCCGTCAAACTCGATTCGCGCCGACGGGAGAGCGACGGCCATTTCGGTGCCCGCCCGAAATAATCCGCCGCCCGAAATGCCCTTCCGCAGCCCCTGCAGGCCAAAATATGGACCCGCGCAATAACAATCTATCACATTTTCGCCTACCTTTGCGTGAAAAGCAAAACACACAAATCGATAAACGTTTAAAATATGAGAAAAGCAATGATTGCATCCGCTCTGCTGATAGCCGGCATCGCCGGACTGACAGGCTGCGGCAACGAGAAAAAGAGCGCATCCGTACCGGCACTCGACCCGACCAACATGGACCTCTCGGTAAAACCCGGCACGGACTTCTATCAGTTCGCCAACGGCGGCTGGATGAAGAACAACCCGCTCCAGGCACAGTATTCGCGCTACGGCATCTTCGACCGGCTCGGCGATACGAGTCTCGACCAGATACGCACGATAGTGAACGAGGCCGCCTCCATGGACCAGACGCAGGGAGGGATACCCCAGAAGATAACCACCCTCTACCAGTTGGGAATGGACAGCGTGACGCTCAACGCCCAGGGCGCCGAACCGATACGCGAGGAGCTGGCTCGGATTGCTGCCATCAAGAATGACAAGGAACTCGCGGCGATGATTGCCACGCTGCACCGCGAGGGCATCTTCCCCTATTTCGTCACCTTCGTGGATGCCGACGAGAAGAACAGCACCATGAACATTCCCGCCCTCTACCAGTCCGGCCTCGGCATGGGCGACCGCGACTACTACCTGTCGGAAGAATCCAAAGAGATAAAGGATGCTTACAAGGAGTACATCCGCACGCTCTTCACGCTGGTGGGATACAGCGCCGAGCAGGCCGACGAAGCGGTAAAGGCCGTACTGAAGATAGAGGACAAGATAGCGGACGCATCCTACAGCCGCGAAGTACTCCGCGATTCCCATAAAAACTACAACAAGATGACCGGCACGGAATGGGTGAACTCCAACGGACTGCTCGACTGGAACATCTATTTCGACACGTTCGGAGTGCCGGTTGCCGAAAATATCGTAGTAAAACAAACGGGGTTCTTCAACGACCTGGCCAAGGCCATGAAGGACGTCACGCTCGACGAGCAGAAGCTCTATCTGGAGTATAACCTTATCAGCGCGGCCGCTCCCTACCTCAGCGACGATTTCGTGAACGCCAACTTCGACTTCTTCGGCCGCGCGATGTCGGGCCGCGAAGAGTTGCAGCCGCGCTGGAAACGCGCGCTCAACACGACAGACGGCGCCCTTTCCGAAGCGCTCGGCCAGCTCTACGTAGAGAAATACTTCCCCGCATCGTCGAAAGAGAAAATGCTCGAAATGGTAGGCAACCTGCAAACGGCTCTCAGCGAAAGAATCGAGGCGCTGCCGTGGATGAGCGACGAAACGAAAGCCCGCGCACAGGAGAAACTCGCCGCTTTCCGTGTGAAGATAGGTTATCCGGACACATGGCGCGACTATTCCGCCCTCGACATCAAGGACGATTCGTACTGGGCGAACGTGCGCCGCTCGAACATCTTCGAGATGGACTACATGCTCTCGCAGGTCGGCAAACCGGTCGATAAGGACAAATGGCTCATGAGCCCGCAGACCGTGAACGCCTACTACAACCCGACGACCAACGAGATTTGCTTCCCGGCCGCCATTCTTCAGCCTCCGTTCTTCAACCCGGATGCCGACGACGCAGTCAACTACGGTGCGATAGGCGTAGTCATCGGCCATGAAATGACGCACGGCTTCGACGACCAGGGCCGCAATTACGACAAGGACGGCAACCTGAACGACTGGTGGACGGCAGAAGACGCCGCACGTTTCAAGGAACGCACCGACATCCTCGTAGAGCAGTTCAACGCAGTGGAGGTGGCTCCGGGCGTCTATGCGAACGGCAGCTACACCCTCGGCGAGAACATCGCAGACCAGGGCGGCCTGCTCGTATCCCGCATGGCTTACGAGAACAGCCTCGAAGGCAAGGAGCGCCCCGAACCGATAGACGGCTATACCGATGCCCAGCGTTTCTATATCTCCTACGCTACGGTATGGGCACAGAACATCCGTCCGGAGGAGATACTGCGTCTGACCAAGATAGACCCGCACTCGCTGGGTAAGAACAGGGTGAACGTAACGCTCCGCAACATCGACGATTTCTACACCGCATTCGACATCACCGAAGGCGATGCGATGTACCTCGCACCCGAAAAACGGGTGAACGTATGGTAACGGTGCGGTAACCCGCCCTGAGAGCAAAAGCCGCGGCCTTTTCCCTGGCCGCGGCTTTTTTCATGCCGTTCGCGGACGCATCTCCCCTCGAATGCGTGCCCTTCCGCAAAGAAACGGTACCGACGGCCCTCCGCATCTCACCCGCGCCCGACTTGCCCTTCCCATCACCTTCAGAGAGGAAACGAAAACCGCCAATGTTACAATTTTACTCAAAAACAAGAAATATGTAAATTTAAAAACATACATAATTATTATTTATTTTTATTAATATATTTGCTACTAAAGACTATAGCCCGGCAGGGCCGTAGCCGATATGAACCTATACACTAATAAAACTACTTCAACCATGAAAAGACTCTTCACTACGGGAATCGCCGCAGCGACGTTGCTGCTATCTTGTCTGTCAGGATGTACAAAAACGGAAGAGACGTTCCATTACGTCAATCTGAGCCAGGTGTCGTGCTCGTTCCTCGGCGAGGGCAACCAGCCGCTCGAAATCACCGTCAAGGCCTCGCCCGCTGCATACGAAGCCACGCCCGGCGCCACATGGGTGAAAGCGACGCAGAGCGAAGACGGCAAGGTACTCATCCTGACCGTCGATGACAACGACACCGGTGCGGAACGCAGTACCACCGTCACCATCGCCGCAGGAGAGGCCTTGCAGACGATTACGGTAAACCAGCTTCCGAAGGACAGCGCCATCGCACGGTACCGCAAGCTGGATACCTTCCAGATGGGGGCTGCCATGTCGCCCAGCGGCAAGTATGCCGGCGGTTTCACCGCTTCCATCGCACCGGACGACTCCTGGCAGTACTCCCCGACCATCGTGGACCTGGAGACCGGCGAAGTCTATGAATTCGGTCCCTATCCGGAATCGCTCCATTACCTGACGCAAACCATGGCCATCACCGACCAAGGTCTGCTCTTCATCAGCGACGGTTTCCATGGCGGCCAGATAGCCATCGACCTCACCGGCAATATCTTCATTCCGGAAGCACCGGCAGGTTTCACGAACAAACCGCAAATACAAGGCACGTCGGCCGACGGCAAATATTGGGTAGGTTTCGGTATGAAAGGCAAACTTTTCGAAGACCCGGCCCCGCAAAAAGCGCTGCTGTGGATAGACGGCGTACCGCACGAATTGCCCTGGCCGGAACTCAACTACCGTAACGAAGAGGCATGGTACGGCGGCATGGCCCGTGGCATCTCCGCAAACGGCGAAATCATCTACGGCACTTCGTGGGAAAACTCCGATTTCGGCATGCTCTACTGGATTAATAACGGTACCAGCACGGCAGCCCCCAAGTGGGTGGGCCATGACGTCAAAGAGGTCTGGGAAGAGACCATGAAGATGAGCGACGGTACCGAATATACGACGCATCTGGTAAACGGTCTTATCTGCCAGGCACAGCTCACCAAAATCAGCCCCAACGGCAAATGGATTGCCAGCTCGTACCGCACCGAAACGCCCGCCGATGACCGGATTTCGATAGTCACGACACAAAAAGCCGCTTTCTTCAATACGGAGACTGAAACGACCGTTATCGTGGAGGATTATGGCGAATCGGTCGGCGTACACGTCACCGATGACGGCATCGCCTTCATCGGCATCGGCACGCTGGGCATCTCCTCGGGCAAGGTGTACGACCTGAATACGGGCACCGACCTGGGCGACACGCAGGATTGGGTGTACGACAAATACGGCATTATCATTCCGGCCGGTTACATCAACTACATTTCCCCAGACGGCCGGTTCGTGCTCGGCACCAAGGCCGAATCTTCGGCAATGGGCGTATCCTTCATCAACTGGTATATCGCACCGCCCCTCGCGAAATAAGTAACTTAGCTTAAATGATAACTATGAAAAAGATATTGTTCGTTGCAGCGGCCTGCCTGCTCGCCGCAGCCTGCTCGCCGACCGACGGTGAGTCAACCACCGCATCGCTCGAAGTATCCCCCTCGTCGCTCACCTTCGGGGCGGAGGATACGACTCCGCAGGAGATTACCGTGACCGCTACCGGCGTGGAATGGGAATATACCCTTCCCTCGTCGGCCGACTGGATTACCGTGGACGACGGAACGGCCGGAAAACTGCTGGTTTCGGTAGTCAAAAACCCGACCGCCGAGAAGCGTACCGCATCCATCGCCGTCAAGCCCGTGAACAACGACGACGTGAAGGCCAAGAGCGTAACCGTCACGCAGGCCGGTTCGGAGACTCCGGAGGTCTATTCGCTGACGGTGGACCCGGCGGCGCTGACTTTCGAGGCCGAGGGTGCCGCAGGCCAGAGCGTGAAGGTGACCGCTTCGGGCGAGGGGATTACCTGGAGCGCCGCGGTTGATGAGGCCGCCAAAGAGTGGATAACCCTCTCTGCGACGGAAGGTACCGAAGGGGAGACGACGCTGACCGTCACGGTGCAGGACAATCCCGACACGGCGGAACGTTCTGCGAACGTCACCCTGACGCCGAGTGTGGAGTCGGTAGGCCCGAAGGCCATCCGCGTGACGCAGGAGGCCAAGGTGCTGCCCCCCTCCTTCTCGATGTCCTACAACGGCGGAGAGATTCCCGAAGAGGGATTCACCATTCACTATAAGGGAGAAACCAGCTACGATGTGGACGTGGTTCCGGTGAATGTCGAATGGAACGTGAAAGTGGAATACGAAGCCGGCAGCTCCGGCTGGCTCGAAGCCAATAAGGTTGAGAGCGAGAATGTAAACAAAATCCATATTGCCTGCAATCTCGACAAGCGGGAGAACACTTCCTCCGACCCGCGTACCGCCCGAGTGGTGGTCACCACGAATGTGGAAGATATCGGTCCGTTCGAGATTCCCGTGATGCAGGAGGGCAAGCCCGAATTCCTCAGTACGCTCGAAGAGGATGTCGATTTCGGAGTGCTTACCCAGAGCCGGGTGCTGGTATATCCCAACAACGACTACAGGGAGATGCCCTATACCGAGTGGGATTTCATTTTGTGGGACGAGGGTATCTCATACGACGGGGTAAATGTGTTTACAGGCTCCGGCGATAAGATGTGCCTGAAGGTTGCCGGCGAGGTATTGACTCAGAACGATGACAACGAATATTATCTGGCGGACGGAACCTATACGGTAGTCGCCAACTTCGACAGCGGAACGATAACGCCTGAAATCGGTCAAATCAGCGGCGGTGCGTTCGGTTATTCCCATCCGCTTTTCCCGAACGGCTCGTGGTATATCCGGATGCAGGATGATGCCGTAACGGGTGATGCCTGCATCAAGGAAGGTACGATGACCGTGGCCCGCAGCGGGGAGACCTACACGCTGACGTTCGACTTTACGAGCGATGCCGGCTACAAGGTGACCGGTTCGTTCGAGGGTGCGCTCAATGTTCGTGCCCAATAATTGCAGACAATCCGAAAGTATTCTGCATGGAAAGGGAAGAGCCTTTGAGGCTCTCCCCTTCCGCTTTTATGCAGGATGGACGGAGATGGGATAATAACAAGGGGTAAATGCCGTGGCTGAAAGCTGCGGCATTTGTCGTTTACGGCCCTGCGGCGGAGATGCATTTTCGGGATGACCCCGGCAGCCCGTGTCATTCGGCGAGGTTGTTCCGGATGCGTGTCCGGGCATTTCTTGTTCCGATTGGCCGGCTGTCCGCTGCATCCGCCGTAATGCCGCCGCCGTCCTGTCCTGCATGGCATCGTATAGGGGCCTGTGTATATCTATTTTGTTGCATATATGCAGAATTTTTTCGGATATCGCCGGGACCATGGCGGCGGCGAAAGGTACCGCGACAATTGAATGCCGTGGAAAGCGTGAAAAAAGCGATGATATGTACGCTGTCTGTTGGATTTAATGAATGTTGTTGCGGGTAATTATACATAAATGTCGCTTGTTCGGTGGCGGTTTGTTTTAAAAAACTCTTTTTGGTAAATATGAAAATGTTATAACACCGAATATTATTATATTGTTTTATGATTAGATTTGCATTCGTAGGGTGACAACAGCGTCGCCTGCGGTTTAAGAAGAGTAACCTAACAAATTATTCCAAACGACTTATGAAAAAAAATGCAATTCTGATTCGATTGGCGGCCGCCGCCCTTGTGCTGTCGGGCGGTTGTACGACCAATCCGGCCGAGGAGGTTCATTACGTGAATGTCAGCCAGGCGGCCTGTTCGTTCCTGGGCGAGGGGAGCAAACCGCTCGCCATCGTCGTGGATGCGGCTCCGGCCCAGTGGACGGCCGAGCCCGGCGCATCCTGGGTGAAAGTGGAACGTACCGATGCGACCACCCTTACCGTTACGGTGGATGACAACGATACGGGAACGGAGCGGAGTGCCGATATTACCGTGCAGGCGGGTGAAGCCGTAAGGCCAATCCGGGTTTATCAACTTCCCAAGGACAACAGCATCGCCCGTTACCGTACGACGAATACTTTCGACAACGGAACTGCGGTGGTCTCCCCGAGCGGCAGGTATGTGGGCGGCTTCGAATCGACGCTGCTGGAGGATGGCAATACGTTTGAGTTCTGGCCGGTCATCATCGATGTGGAGGCCGACGAACGGATTGTGCTCGGTCCCGTTCACCAGTCGCTCCATATGCTTCACGAGCCCCACGCGATAAGCGACCAGGGACTGCTGTTCATCGCCGACGGGCAGAACGGCGGGCAGGTCGCTTTCGACATCACGGGTAATTCGTTCGTGCCGGAGATTCCTGAGGGGTATAAGACGCTTCCCGAAATACAGGCGGTTTCCGCCGACGGCAGGTATTGGGTCGGCTATTCCAAAAACAACGACGGACTGCACTATACATTGGTGTGGGAGGACGGCGTATTGGCCAAACAGCTCCCCATGCCGGACAAGAATTTCGTCGGAGAGGATTTCTGGTACGGTATTCTGGGGCGCGGCATCTCCGCCGACGGTTCCGTCATCTACGGTACGACGTGGGAGAACTGGGACTTCGGCATGGTCTATTGGAAGGATTGGCAGAACGGCGGCCAGGCGGAATACGTCGGAAAGGATGTGCATGTGCGGAAGGTCGAGAAGGCACTGGACAGCCAGGGGCTCGAATACGATTACTATTGTGCGGACGGCATGATTTGTCAGGCGAACCGCACCAACATCAGCCCCTCGGGCAAATGGATAGCCGGGTCGTACCGGACGTGGACCCTCGCCGAAAACCGGATGGATGCGGTGACGTCGCAGGTTGCCGCCTTCTATGACGTCGAAACGGAAACCACCGTCATCGTGGACGAGTACGGTAAATCGACCGGAACGCACGTGACCGACGACGGCATCGGATTCATCGGCCTCGGTTCGCTCGGCATCTCCTCCGGCCGCGTTTACGACTGCAATACGCGGACCGACCTCGGTACGACGCAGGAGTGGGTGTACGATAACTACGGCATCATCATCCCGAACTGCTATGTCACCAGCATCTCTCCCGACGGAACGGTAGTCTTCGGCCGGTATCTGGAGTCTTCGGCCGGCGGACACATGAAGTTCCCCGGATGGTACGTGGCTCCGCCCGTGGCGGAGTAATGGAATGACGAAATGTTTTCATCGCTAACCTAATTGATTCGGACCATGAAAAAGTTTTTATATCTGGCGGCAGCCTGCCTGCTGGCCGCCTGCAACGGCGGGGATGAACCCGAACAGCAGCCGTCGCTGGAGGTAAAGCCGCTCCAGCTCGATTTCGCCGCGGCGGACGCGGCCCCGCAGGAAATCACCGTAACGGCGGTCGGTGTGGAGTGGGAGTACATACTCTCCGGAGGCGCTTCGGAGTGGGTGACGGTGGACGACAGCCGGGAGGGTGTCCTGACCGTTTCCGTGGCGGACAACCCCGCACAGGAGAGGCGCACCGCCTCCCTGGCGGTGAATCCGCAGGGGAATATCAAGGTCAAACCGCGCAGCGTGACAATAGCCCAGGCCGGGAACGATACGCCTGTCGTCTATTCGCTGACGGTGGAACCCGCCGCACTCACCTTCGAGCCTGAGAACGCTCCGGCGCAGGAGGTGAAGGTGACCACCGAAGGCGAGGGACTTATGTGGAGCACCGAAGTGGAGGAGGTCGCACGCGGGTGGATTACCGTTACCGAACGTGACGGCGGATTCACGGTGGTTGTTGCGGACAATCCCGGACAGGCCCCCCGTTCGGGGAACATCACCGTCGTGCCGGACAGCGAGGCAGCCTCGCCGAAGGTGGTGCGGGTGACGCAGCAGGAGCTGGTACTGCCTCCGTCGCTCGACATAGCGCTGAATAACGGCGCATCCCCCGAGGAGGGATTCGTCCTCGATTACCGCGGACAGACGGACGGCGATTACAATATTCTGGTCACTGCCGTCAATGTCGAGTGGCGTGTATCGGTACGGTACGAGTCCGGTACGGACGAAGGATGGATTAAGGCTAATGCCATTGACTTTGATGACGATACCCGTGTGAGTATTGTCGGCGGTATCGAGAACGAATCCCCTGAGCCCCGTGTCGGCTGGGTGGTCGTCTCTTCCGATGCGGAGGGGGTGGGCTCCTATGAAGTAAAGGTAACGCAGGAGGGAAAACCCGACTTCATCAGTACGCTGGAGGAGGATGTCGATTTCGGCCAATTTACCAAGAGCAGGATTATTGTCAGTCCGAATGACGACTGGCGTCATGACGAGGTGACCGCATGGGAGATAATGTGTTGGGATGAAGGCGTTGAATTTATAGAAAATCCGCCCTTCCCGGAGCAGCCTCGCTTCGAAGGCACGGGAGGCAGAATCTCTTTCATGTTAATCACGGAAGTGTTGGAGAAGAATGACGACAATGTGTACATTCTGCCGGACGGCATCTATACCGTCGTGGCGAACTTCGACGACAATCCCGACCTGAAGCAGCCCGGCAATATCAGCGCCGGCGTCGCAGGGACTTACCTGCACCCCATATGGCCGCGCTACGCATGGTTCGTCCGCATGGAGAACGGCGTTCACAACGGCGAGGCCTGTATCCGGAGCGGTACTATGACCGTGACGAATATCGGTGAGGATGAGTACGAAATCGTGTTCGAGTTTGAAAGCGATGCCGGATACCGTGTAGAGGGTTCCTATAAGGGAACGTTCGATATCCGGGTAGGTTGAGAGCGAAGTGTTAGTTAGTTGATAGGTTCTTTTCAGACGGCGCCGTACCGAGTGATTCGCTGCGGCGCCGTCCGTCATATCGGAACCGCACGCTTGCCGGGACAGCACGCTGTCCCGGCGAAGAGGCGCTAACGGCCTTCCGTATAGCCTTTCATCAGCCGGGCGATGTATTTGCCGATGATGTCGAATTCGATATTGACTACCGACCCCGGCCGGATATCCTTGAAGTTCGTATGCTCGTAGGTGTAGGGGATGATGGCTACCTGAAAGGAGCCGCTGCGGGAGTTCACTACCGTGAGGCTGACGCCGTTCACTGCTACCGAACCCTTTTCGACCGTCACGTTGTCGCCGTGCTGTTCGTATTCGAACGTGTAGTAGTAGCTGCCGTCGGCACTCTCCACGGCGGTGCAGGTGGCTGTCTGGTCCACATGCCCCTGCACGATGTGTCCGTCGAGCAGGGCGTCCGGCCGCATGCTGCGTTCGATGTTCACCCGGTCGCCCGGCCGGAGCAGGCCGAGGTTGGATTTGATGAGTGTTTCGTATATGGCGGTCACCGTATAGGTGTCGTTCGCAATGGATTCCACGGTCAGGCAGACGCCGTTGTGGGAGATGCTCTGGTCTATCCGGAGCTCTTCGGCTATCTCGCTCCGCATGGTGAAGGTCTTGTTCTCTCCATCTTCCCGGATGTCCGCGACGGTGGCCATCCTCTCTATTATCCCTGAAAACATAATCGTATGGTTTTTTATCGGTTGTCGGGGTCGGCCGCATGCCATCCCCGTCGTCTTTGCCTAACGGTTGTAATGTATGTGTCCCCTGACGAGGAACAGTTTCCGCAGCCGGTACGGTTCCACTTCGATGTCGCCGAAAGCGGGATTGGCTGCGCGGAGACGGAGCGTTCCGGCCTCCGGATTGCGGAATACGTTGCGGACGGCGGTCACCCTGTCGCTTACGACGAGATAGGGATAGCCCGGTATCAGCGCACTCTCCTCCGTTTCCGACAGCAGTAGCGTGGCACCCACCGGAATTTCCGGTTCCATCGCCTTGTTCAGCATCAGTGCCGCGAATGTCACATGTTCCGCTCTGGGCAGCGAAAGGACGTATGATGCCTCGGGAAACCGTTCCATGCCCGCCAGCGTCAAGGCGTCGATGTCGTAGGCCGGAATCAGATTCCGCTCCTCCGTGTTGCCGATGAACATCCCGCCTTCGCCGGTGATTATCCATGCGCGGCTTATCTCCGGATACCTGGCCGCTATCAGTTCGGCGAGCTCCTTGCTGATGCCGTTGTCGCCCCGTTTTATCCGGTAGAGGTTTTCGCTCCTGTTCAGCCCGATACTCAGGGCGAACGAGTTGACCGAAAGTCCCGTCCAACGGACTATTTTCTCTATTCTCTGCCAGTCGTCCAGCAACATAACGGTGTGCGTACAAGTGGTGCGCCGGAATACGGCAGGCGGATTTTCCGCTTCCCTTACCCCGTCTCGGGGGCGTTTCCTGCCTCTTCAGGCCAAAATTAGGCAGATTCTCCCTATTTTTATTGGAAAATACCGGAAAAAAATCGCAAATTTGCAGACGCAATCGACTTCGGTCCCGTAGTTCAATGGATAGAATATAAGATTCCGGTTCTTACGATATGGGTTCGATTCCCGTCGGGACTACTTTTTTGAATGAGAAACCGCTGTTATTCAGCGGTTTCTTTCGTTATCGGCGGAATCCTCGCCGAGTGTGCGTCGTTGTCCGGCCGTCTGTTCCCGTCCGTTCGGGGGTGTGTCCGTCCCTGCAGGTCGTGCTCTCCCTTGTGTCGTATCTGTTTCGAGCGGCGGATGTGCATTTTTTCAGGACGTTTTCCGGCTGTTTTTCCATAGTTCGTTCCGGGTTCCGACGGCATGGCGGTATCGCATTTCCGGCATGAAAGAGATACGGCGCATGTTGCCCTATCCCGTTCGTTTCCTTGTACGATATGCCCGGTGTTTTTGAAAGGAACGCAGGCTCTTGTGAACGAAACGGTTCGTCGGTAATGTTTCCATTCATCAAATTTGCACTCGACGAACGGGGTGCTCCTGCTCGCCTGCGCGGTGGGGGACCGTGCAGACCGGCCGCGGACGTGGAAAAGGGGAAAGTTTGAGCGGGCGAGCACCCCCGCCGAAGCGGGTTTGTAGACATTCGAATCACAGGAGAAGGCGGGTTGCCTTTCCTATCGGTTTGCGAATATTATTGAAAAAACTGTACTGAAATGAAAAGATTGTTATTGCTTATGCTCCTTCCGGCGGTGGCTACCGTCTTGGGGGGATGCCGAAAAGAGAGGCAGGAAGCCATGACCTTGTCCATTACTCCGTCCGGGCCTATCGTGTATGAAGCGGAAGGCGGAACGACGAAAGTAACCGTGACGACGAATCAGAAGACATGGGAGGTACAGGCCGCTCGAAATCAGAAGTGGTGCACGGTCGAGGAGGTGGAAGGTTCGAGTTTCGTGGTGAAGGCCAGCGTCAATAAGAACAGAGAAGAAGAGAGGCAAACGAAAGTTACGGTGACTACCGGAACAGGTCGTGATGCCAAACGAGTCGTATTGGAGGTAACCCAACGGAAAGCTCAGGCGCCGTTTGATATAAAAATCACCGAGATTACCGATACGGAAGCGACCATAACGGTTGTGCCGCGCGATAAGGAGAACCGTTACTTCTGTGATATCATAGAAAAGAATTCGCTCCAGTATTTTAATGATGATATAGGTGAGTTTGTGAGTCAGTTGATGGATTTCGCCGCATCGTGGTATGGAAGCATGGAGGCCGCGGTTTTGATACTAACCGGTAAGGGCGAACAGACGAAGACGATTAATAAATTGCAACCGGGTGTCGAGTGTGTGGGTTATGCGGTCGGATTGAGTGAGGACGGTAAAATGAATACGGAGATAGAGAGCGTCGATTTCTGGACACAGAAAGCGCAGACGGATAAGAATGGGCAGCAGATAGAGGCTGTCGGTGATAGAATATGGTGGGAAAATAGAATCGGTAAAGAATAATTCGGTTGCTCTCGGCAGAAATTTTACGAGTGATGGCGGAAGGTCTCATTCGTGGAATGAGGTGGGTTTGGCGAACGCATCTGTCAGCAGCGAACGCCGACCGGTCATCGAGAGATTAGTTCTTTAGACGATAAAAACGGGAGTTGCCGTCCCGTCGGTGAATTTGCCGGCGTTCGGTTGCGCATGCTACGGTCCGGATAAGAAAATTGCAGACTTCCTATGGTGGTATCGCCGTTCCCGCCGGTTTCGGCGAAGGTCGCAGGGAATACATGCAGAAGTAGTTTTTTCATTTTCATGTTTTTCGGGCGATGCCCGAAGAGTTAATGGGTTAGTTGAAGGGAAGGGGATGGTCGTGATGACCGTCCCCTTTTGGTATGACGTTGCCTCTTTATCTGTCGAATGCACGGCGGTCGTATGTCGTTTCGTATGTATTGTTTGCATAATTATTGGCAAAATACCCCTTTTCGGGGGAAGATTTGGTCGGGAAAATGGAAAATTACTCCATAAAAGAGTCAGGAATGTTTGCAATATATGGTTTTATATATTACATTTGTTGTTGCAGGCGTAGGTGGGGAGAGCTGTTTGTTTTTTTATATACTTATAGACGTGTTTTTATTGCTAATCTAAAACCTATGGAAATGAAAAAAAATTTATTCTTTTCGACACTCTTGCTGGTGACGGCGGTCCTCATGGGAGGATGCCGGCAAGAGGAGCCAAAGACGGCTCCTCCGACCCTCTCCATCGAGCCTGCCGAAGCGCTCGTCTTCGAGGCGACCGGAGGGACGCGGGTGATTGCCGTCACGACGAATCAGGATACGTGGCGTGTGCTTTCCGACCAGACGTGGTGTGTCGCGCAGGCAGCGGATGATGCGAGCTTCACGGTGACTGCGGGTATCAACGAGAGTCCGGACGATATGCCGCGGGCGAAAGTGACGGTTACTGCGGGGACGGGAAACAATGCCAGGACCGTCGTTCTGGAGGTGTACCAGCGGGGTGCGGAAGAGGTGGTGCCTGAGGAGCCGCCTTTCGGGATAACCCTCTCCAACATTACGGCTACCGGGGTTGACATGCGGGTCGTTCCGCTCGATGCGGCGGGCAGCTATTACTTCGACGTAATCGCCAAGGCCACCCTCGACGAACATCACGGCGGAGATATAGGCCGGATGATGGAGCGTATGATGGCGGAGGCCGAGCAGATGTACGGGAGCATGGAGGAGGCGCTCGCCAACCTTGCTTCACGGGGGGAGCAGGAGCATTCCTTCACGAGGCTCTCGCCGGCCAGCGAACATGTGGCTTTCGCCGTGGGGCTCGGAGCCGACGGTGCGGTGAATACGGAGGTGGTCAGCGAACCGTTCCGGACGGAGGAGCTCTCCGATGCGGTGACTTTCGAGGTGGAGTTCACGAACCGTTATTACGACGGCGCGGACTTTACCGTGACGCCTTCCGACGATGAATTTCCGTACTATTGTACGATACGTCCCGCCTTCCAGTACGACGAGCTCTCCGACCAGGAGCTGCTCGAAAAGGTGGTCGCCGAGGACGGTTTCATGATAGATTTCTATGCGACGACAGGTGTTTACGAATATGAGAACGAAAACGTATGGCTGACCGATACGGGTTATCTCGTGTTGGTGTTCGGATGGGCCGACGGCGCAGCGACCACCAACATCCACCGTTTCCCGTTCCGTACGCTTGAACCGAATATCCCGCCATCGGAGTGCCGTTTCGACGTGGAGGTAACCGGACTTACTTCGCGCAGCGCGACCGTTGCGATAACCCCTTCGGACGAAACGTCGGTCTATATGTGGGACCTGATAGCGGATGCCGATTACCAACAGTTCAAAGGGAACATGAAACAGTATGTGACGGATTATGTGGCAGCTGATATCGAATCGCTCGACTACAACCGCGAACGCGGTGTGGGAGGCAACATCTTCTCCAAGATGCTTGAGCCCGGAACCACCTATTACGTCTGGGCCGCCTGCATCGACGAGTTCGGGAAGCCTGCGGCGGACGTCGTCGTCAGCGCCCCCTTCGAGACGCTGCCCAATCAGGTGAGCGATGCCGGGGTGAGCGCCGTTATCGGCAAATATTTCAACGGCGACGACCTTTATGCCCTCGATTCCGAAAAGTATGCCTCCGGTCGGGGAATGGCCTATGTGGAGGTGACGTTCAGTGCCAATGACGAGGCGGTGGTATGGTACGGCACGATGGTGAAGGAGGACCCCTCCGACCCGACAGGGGCCATTTCCGATGCTGAGATAGCCGAAACCCTCGTGGCGTCCGGTACCTGGTGCCCGACGGGCAAACTCTATTGGTGCGAATGGGATGCGGAGTACACCGTGCTCGGCGTGGCCATTGGCAGCGACGACAACAGCGGGCCCGTACTGCGGCTCAGCAAAACTTTCACGAAGGAGGGGGCTTCGCCCGTTTCCGAATTCGTGGAACCCGCATCCGCGGCGGCTCAGTATATTTACAACGCTCCGTTCGTGCGTTACGATGCTTCGGTGAAAGTCTACCGGGAACGCGCGCAGAGATAGTTTTTTCATGCGTCCGGGCAGTGCCCGGGACAGGTTGGGTTAAGAGGGGGGCGGTCTCAGCAGGCCGCCCCTGTTTTGTTTGTAGGGGGGCGCCCGGCTGTTTTGGTTATCTTCGGGCGTTGTGGTATATTTGTGCGGCAGGGGTTCCGGATGCACCGGGAACTGCCGCAGGCATTGAAAAGGATTTCCGGATATATTCTGAAAACGGCGGTACGGGCCCTTCTGTGCGGTGCCGTCTTCTCGGTGGGCGGATGTATGAAGTACGGCCCCGTACCCGAGGAGCACTTCTCGTATCCGATGCCTCCGGGGGAGGAGCCCGAAGGGGTCTTCATCGTCTGCGAGGGTAACTTCATGTACGGGAACGCGTCGCTCTCTTTCTATCTTCCTTCCTCCGGCGAGCTGCAGAACGAGGTCTTCGCCCGGGCCAACGGGATGAAACTCGGCGACGTGGCGCAGTCGATGACGATACACGACGGGACGGCCTACATCGTGGTGAATAATTCGGGCATCGTTTTCGGAATCGACCCGGAGACGTTCCGGATAGAGCGGGTGATACGGGGTATCGGCTCGCCGCGCTATATCTGTTTCAACGACAGCGTGGCTTATGTGACTTCGCTGTATGAGCCCCGGATTGCGGTGGTGGATGTTGCAACGGCTGCCGTGGCGGATTATATCGAGACGCCCGACCACACCTCTACCGAGCAGATGGCCATATGGGGCGATACGCTCTATGTGTCGTGCTGGTCGTACGACGATGCCGTTTTGATGGTGGATTTGACCTCCGGTGAGGTGGCGGGAGAGATAGGGGTGCGGAGCCAGCCGCGCCAGATTGCGCTCGACGGCGATGGCCGGTTGTGGGTGCTTACCGACGGCGGATACGGCGAGGGCAGTTCCCCGAAGCCGCCCGCGCTTTACCGCATCGATGTGGCTTCGGGGAGCATAGAGCGGGAATTCGTCTTCCGTATGGGCGATACGCCGCGGGGACTCGCTGTCGGAGCTGGGGGAGATACGGTCTACTTCCTCAACGGGGATGTATGGCGCATGGATACGGATGCGGAGGAGTTGCCCCGGGAGCCTTTCATCCCGGCGTCGAATACCATTTACTATGCGCTGGGAGTGGACCCGCGCCGCGGCGACATCTATGTCGGCGACGCCATAGACTATCAGCAACAGGGGGTGGTTTACCGCTTTTCGGCCGACGGGCGTGGATTGGATACGCTGCGGGTCGGGATTATTCCGACGGATTTTTGTTTCAGATGACTATGGAAAAGATACGTTGCGCATATTGGATGTTGTTGGCCGGAATGCTGCTCGGATGCAACCGTTCCGGCGTGGTAATGCCCGAAACTTACGGGCCGCGGCCACCCCATGAAGGCAGTTCGCCTTACAGCGACCGGGTAATCGCCTATGTTCCCGCTCCGGGACAGTTCATCAACGATGCGATGGTCGGGTTCGACGGAAACGAGACGGGCCCGCAGGCTGCATTGGAGTATGCCGACCGGAGGCTGCACTCCGTCGATGCTTCCTTGCGGGGCATGGTTTCTCTCGGCGGATTCGGCGGTTATATCGTGGTCGGGTTCGACCACAGCATCCAGGCGTCGGGTGGGTATGGCGGGTACGATTTCTCGATAACCGGCAACCAGTTCTCCGGGAGTTCCGAACCGGGCGTGGTGTGGGTGATGCCCGATGAAAACGGCAACGGAGAGCCCGACGACGGGCCGTGGTACGAGCTCCGTGGAGCGTATTCCGACAGCTCCGTCCGCAGCTATTCGGTGACCTATTACCGTCCCGACCGGGAGGATGCGGCAGTCAGGTGGCGCGACAGTGAGGGGCACGAAGGGGAGATAGCGCGGGTATCGTCCCATCCGCAGTCCTATTATCCGAAATGGATGACGGAAGAGTCTTATACGCTCTCCGGCACGCTGCTTCCCGACCGGAGCGGTACGCTGGAGAACGGTCGTTTTACGACGGGCGATTACGGATGGGGCTATGCCGACAATTGGGGAGAGGATATGCTGGAGGCCCCGAAACAGAAGAATTTTTTCCGTATCTCCGATGCCGTGGATGCTGCGGGCGAAGCGGCCGGATTGGATTATATCGATTTCGTCAAGGTACAGACCGGCGTGAACATACAGGGCGGTGCGGGTATCGGAGAGCTCTCCACGGAAGTGTCGAGGTTCCGGGACGAAAACCTTTGAAACGGAGATTCGCCGGGCCGGCGGCCTGCCGGTAATATGGGCTTGAGGGAGAATGAAAAGGGGAAGATGGATTGCATGCCTGCTGCCGTTGCTGGCGGTTTGTCGGCCGGAAGCGGCCGGTGCGGAATATGCCGCCTTCGCCGCAGCCGTCGTCTGCGGAGTTGCCGTCCCCCCCGGCGGAATGACAGGCGAGACGGAGGAGCGCAGCGGAGCCATCGATTCGGTGACGGTGACGGCCCGTCGGCCGCTCTCCGACATCGGTATTCAGAAGACGGTGTTCGATGAGACGCTCCTGCATGAAGACGTTACCTTCTCCCTCGCCGATATGCTGGCCCACAGCACGCCGGTATTCATCAAGTCGTACGGCCGGGGAACGATGGCTACCGTGTCGCTTCGCGGCACGGGTGCTTCGCATACGCGCGTGACATGGAACGGCATGCGGATGAACTCTCCCCTGTTCGGCATGATGGACCTTTCCTACATCCCCTCCTACTTCATAGACGGTGCGGCGCTCTATAACGGGGCCAGTTCGGTGGGGGTGGCGGGCGGCGGACTCGGCGGCGCGATAGCGCTTGATACGAGACCCTCCGATTCCGACGGCTTCGGAATGAAATACATCCAGGGTGTCGCGTCGTACTCCACCTTCGACGAGTATCTCCGTCTCTCCTACGGCGGAGGGCGCATGCGCAGCGAGACGAGCGTGCTGCTGACCACCTCCGAGAACGATTTCACCTACCGCAACTACGCCAAGAAGGATTTCGTGCTGGACGGCAACGGGAATGTGACGGGCTGGAGCTATCCGCTGGAGCGTAACCGCAACTGCAGTTACCGGGATTTCCACATTCTGCAGGAGCTCTATTACGATGCCGGCCGAGGCGGCGATTTCGGATTGTCGGCCTGGTATATGGACTCCTCCCGCGGACTGCCGCTGCTCAATACGGACTATACGGAGAGCAATACCTCCTTTTCTCGGCAGACGGAGAAGACCTTCCGGGGCGTCCTGCGGTGGGACAAATACGCCGGTCGGGGGAGAGTATCGGCCAAGGCGGGTTACCATTACAGCGACATGCGCTATCTGGAGCAGTCGCGGCGCAGTTACGGCGGTGCGGCTGCGCCGGAGGTGCAGACGCGGTCGGACTGGAGGAGTTACATTCATACCCTGTTCGGCGATGCGGGGTGGGAGATGGGGCTCGGAGAACGGTTCTATCTGGTAGCCGACCTCTCGCTGCTCCAGCACTTCGTCTATACCGTGAATGACAAGCCGGTGCGGGACACCTCCGAGCCGAGCGCATACGACGATGCCCGCACGGAGCTTTCGGCGCTCGTGTCGGCCCGGTACCGTCCCGCAGAGCGTTTCGGCATCGCCCTGAATCTGAGGCAGGAGGTCATCGGCAACGAGGGCGCTCCCTTCATTCCGGCGCTTCTGCTCGACTGGAACCCCTTCGGACGGGTGGTCTTCAAGGCGTCGGTGGCCCGCAATTACCGGTTTCCTACGTTGAACGACCGCCATTTCGCCAAGAATATGCTGTTGCCGGAGGAGGGTTTCACCTACGATGGAGGTGTCGAGGCCGAGGGTTCCGCAGAAGGCGCTTCCTACGGGGTATCGCTGACGTTTTACGACAGTTATATCCGTAACTGGATATTCTGGTACCCGGACAAGGGGGCGACGCAGTGGTTGCCGACGAATATCCGGCTCGTGCATGCTTTCGGTGCGGAGGCATCGGCCCGTGCAGCCGTGGAGTGGGGGCGGGGCTGGTCGGCCCGGGTCGATGCGCTGCTGGCGTGGACGCGGTCGCTCAACATGCGCGAACCCCTGAACGGGGCCGACAATGCCGTCGGAAAACAGCTGCCTTATGTACCTGTGTGGTCGGGCGCCGTGACGGTGCGGCTGCAGTGGCGGTCGTGGACGGTGGATTACAAGTGGAACTATTACAGCGAACGCTTCACCACGACCGATAATTCCGCCATGATAACGGGCCGTATCGTCCCCTATTTCATGAACGACCTGTCGTTCGGGAAAGCGTTCCGGTTCCGATGGGCCGACCTTTCGGTCGGCTTCAAGGTGAACAACCTGTTCGACGAGGAGTATGAAACGGAGCTTTCGCGTCCTATGCCGGGACGCAACTACGGATTCTCTCTGGAGATAACGCCGAGATTCCGGCATCCCTGAATGTCGTATGCGGAACGTTTCCGGCCCCCTCGGTCGAAACGGGCCGGTACCGGAGCCGTTCTTCCGGAAGCCTATGCAGCGGGGATGCCGTCTGTGGGGTTACGGATTGCAATATCCTCCTTTTTGGTTAATTTTGTCCGTGCACGGGGAAAGGTTCTTGCAATGGTATTGACGGTACAGGGGAGGAAGAAATAGGTCCCACAATCTCACGACTGCAGGACCCCCCAACTTAAAATACTGATTATGAAAGAATCACTAAAACAACCATCAGCGTCAATAATGATTGCGGTTCATTAAGATAACGCCCGGCAGCTTCAGTTATTGTGTGCACTGCAAAAATAGAAAAAAAATATTAACCGCAACCTATAAGACTGCAAAATATTTGTCGAACTCACAGTTTGTAATGACAGAAAGGGTCGGTTATATAATATAAAACAAGGTAAGTCATGGACAGGAAGGATTTCGACCCGGACGGAGTGGGTGTAGATAACGGTAATTATTTCGGATTTCCGTTCACCGAGGAGGATGCGCGTCTTGTGCTGCTCTCCGTACCGTGGGATGTGACGGCCTCCTATGGCGGAGGGGCCGCTTTCGGGCCCGATGCCATCATCGAAGCCTCCACGCAGCTCGATTTTTACGACCCTATGTCGCCCGGAGCCTGGAAGAAGGGGGTTGCTACGGTGCCTATCGACTACTCCGTGCAGGACCGCAGCGCCCGCCTGCGGCCCGATGCGAAGAAAATCATGGAGAGTCTGCAGGAGGGCGGCATTGCGTTCGAGGATTACCTGATGCCGCGCAGGCTGGAGCGTATCAACACTGCTTCGGCGGAGCTGAACCGGACAGTTTACGAGGCTGCTGCGGAACGGCTCGACGCCGGACATGTGGTGGGGCTCGTGGGAGGAGACCACAGTACGCCGCTGGGGCTCATCAGGGCGCTTGCCGAACGGGAACCGGGCATGGGCGTGCTCCATCTGGATGCGCACTGCGACCTGCGCAGGGCATACGAGGGGTTCGATTATTCGCATGCTTCCATCATGTATAATGTCCTGCAAGAGGCGCCCGGAGTGGCGAAAATCGTGCAGGTAGGGCAGCGCGACTATTCGGAAGAGGAGTATCGTCTGGCCCTCTCCTCGCCGCGGATTGAACTGTTCGACGATTTTTCCCTGTGCGGCCGCCGCTTTGCGGGCGAAACGTGGAACGCCATTTGCGACTCCATCGTCGTCCGGTTGCCGGAGAAGGTCTATGTCAGTTTCGACATAGATGTGCTTTCGGTCGAGTATTGTCCCTCTACCGGTACGCCGGTTGCCGGAGGGCTCACCTTCAACGAGGCGCTTTGGCTGGTAGACCGCATTGCGGCCGCCGGCCGCCGTATCGTGGGATTCGACCTGTGCGAGGTTGCTCCCGCACGCGAAGGTACCACGGATGCCAACGTCGGGGCGAGGGTGCTGTTCCGGCTCTGCGGAATGGCGTTGAAGACGAACTGACGGATTTTTTAACTGTTTGGAACGGAGACTGCCATGGGCTTTTCATTCGGTTACGGCTTCAAGCGCCGTTCGTATATTTTTTATCAGAAAGGGCGCAACTTTTTCAGTACCCAATGGGCGGGCGGCGTCGTGCTGCTGTTTTTCGTGGTGGTCGCCATGCTCCTTGCCAATATTCCTGCGACAGCCGAATTTTACCATGCGCTGCTGGAGGCACCGGTAGGCATTACGGTCGGCAGTTTCCGGTTCGGTTTCGACCTCGAACGTTTCGTCAATGACGGCCTGATGATGGTGTTCTTTTTCACCGTCGGCCTGGAGATAAAGAGAGAGGTCGTTTCGGGACACCTTTCGACGTTCCGCCAGGCGATACTGCCGGTGGCGGGCGCGCTCGGCGGGATGGTCGTTCCGGCGGTCATCTACCTGCTGTTCAACCACGGGACGCAGTATGCGGCCGGATGGGGCATCCCGATGGCCACCGATATCGCCTTCGCCATCGCCATCATGTCCACGGTGGGCAACAGGGTTCCGGTCTCCCTGAAAGTGTTCCTGACTGCGCTGGCGGTCGTGGACGACCTGGGGGCCATCGTCGTGATAGCCGTCTTCTACGGGGCCTCCGTCAATTTCAAACTGCTGCTCGCGGCTGCCGTTTTCCTGTTCTTCGCATGGCTTCTGAATAAGTTGAAGGTGAGTTCGTTCCTGCCTTATGTGCTGATTAGTGTGGCCCTGTGGCTGCTCTTTTACCATTCGGGCGTACATGCGACAATCGCCGGTGTACTGCTCGCCATGTTCATCCCTTCTCAGCCCAAATACAACAAGAAGTATTTCCTGAACAAGGTACGGTTTTTCATGGACGACTTTGTCAGCAAGGACCGGGATGTGCCCGTTACCGAGAACGAAGCACAGATGCTCGACCTGCACAGAATAGGCGTCATCGCCGCCGATTCGGCCAGCCTGTCGCAGCGCTTCGAACACCTGCTGGCACCGTGGGTGAACTACTTCATCCTGCCGCTTTTCGCTCTGGTCAATGCGGGGGTGCAGATAACCTCCGCCGCTGACCTGAACCTGTTCGGCACGACGCAGGGAATGGGCATCCTGTTCGGTTTGTGGATAGGAAAACCGCTCGGGATAACCCTCCTGAGCCTGCTGTTCGTCAAGACCGGTCTGGCGGTGATGCCTGCCGGCGCCTCGTGGAAGATGTTCGCCGCGGTGGCGTGCATGGGCGGTATCGGGTTTACAATGTCCATATTCATGGATACCCTGGCGTTCGCTTCCCAACCGCAGTTCATCTCGACCGGCAAGATTGCCGTACTGGCCGCTTCGGTGGTGGCGTCGGTTACGGGCCTTGCGGCGGTCTGGGCGGTGCACCGGGCGGAGAGGGGCAAATCGAGCCCCGCTGCGAATGTGGAATCACCGGAAGATGGCGCAGGCCGATAAATTTCGGGATGGTGCTGCCTGTTTCTGGACAAAAATCATTAAGTTTGCATTTCGCGGGTGTAATCCTGCCGGATTGCAATTTCGGAACTTAACCAAATAAAAACAGACACAAAAGATGAAAAGATTATTTATCGTCCTTTCGGTTTTCGCGCTGGGGCTTACCGCCTGCGATTCGAAGACCGCCGCCACGGGCGAAAGCGACGCCCAGGCTGCCGATAATGCGAAACGCAAAACGGGCATGAAGCTCAAAAACGAGTCCGATTCGATTTCCTATGCGATAGGGGCGGATTACGGCCGCTACCTCAGGAATGCGAAGGAGACGATGGGTGCCGACCTGAACGACAAGGTGGTCATTAAGGCCATCCGCGAAGCGGTGGAAGACAGAAGTACGCTTACCCCGGAGGAGGGATTTGCCTTCATGCAGGAGTATTTCGCCGTGCGTATACCCGAACGCAACCGCAAGGCGGGCGAAGCCTACCTTGCAGAGGTCGCCAAACAGCCCAACGTGCAGAAGACCGAAAGCGGCCTGCTTTACGAGATAATCACTCCGGGCAGCGACAAGAAGGCCACCAGCCTGAAAGACGAGGTGAGGGTCAAGTACCGCGGTTACCTCAGGGACGGCCGTGACTTCGACAACAACTACGAGAAGCCCGATACTGCCCGTTTCGCGCTCAACCGTGTCGTGAAGGGCTGGGGCGAAGGTTTGCAGCTCGTGGGCGAAGGCGGTAAGATAAAACTTTACATTCCGTCCGACCTCGGTTACGGCGCAATGGGCCGTCGCGGTACCATCATCGGTCCTAACGAGCCGCTCGTGTTCGAGGTGGATGTGATAGAGGTTATTCCCGCTGCTCCGGCCGAACCCGCAGCGGATGCTGCCGCAAAAAAGTAATCCCGCCGGAATGAAAATCGGAAAGGTAATATTTGCAGTCTGTGCGGCAGCCGTCGGGGTTGCCGCACTTTCTCTCTCGGCCTGCCGTTCGTGCAGTTCCCGGACGCTGGAGGGGGCGGCTGAGGTTCAGGCCGCGCCGTCCGCCGGAGAGGTTCCGGTTGCGGCCGGCGGAGAGCGGAACGACATGCGGAAAGATAAGGAGAATATAATGACATACGCTGTTATCAGTACGGAGAAGGGCGATATGAAAGCCGAACTCTATACGAAAGAGACGCCCGGTACGGCGCAGAATTTCATCAAACTTGCCGAGAGCGGATTTTATGACGGATTGACGTTCCACCGCGTGATACCGGGGTTCGTGATACAGGGGGGATGTCCTGTGGGCGACGGTACGGGCGGCCCGGGATATACCATCAAGTGCGAAACCGATGCGCCGCGGCAATATCATGACCGGGGCGTACTCTCGATGGCGCACCGCGGCAAGGATACCGGCGGCTCGCAGTTCTTCATCTGCTATAACCGGGAGAATACGAAACACCTCGACGGAGTGCATACCTGTTTCGGAAAAGTGGTCGAGGGACTTGATGTGATAGATGCGATACGTCCCGGTGACAGGATACGTTCCATTCGTATCGTGGAGGAGTAGGCGTTGTTTTCGGCACGGAATGGAGGGCCCGCCCGGTCTTTCACAACCGGGCGGGCCTTCGTCCGTAAAGACGGTTCTTTTTCCTATCGGGGCTGCTGTCGTTTTGCCCCCCTCCCCAGAGGAGTTCCTTTGCGGAACGGTTCCCCGATACGGGAATAAATTCGTATCTTGCGGTAAATTTTCAAGACGTATGGAATTTGAAGGTACAGTTTATAAGGTGCTTCCCGTGGTAAAGGGAACGAGCCAGAGGGGGGAATGGATGAAGCAGGAGGTGGTGTTTGAGCTGCCGGGCGAATTCAACAGGAAGATATGCGTGGGCTTCTGGGGCGACAAGGCCCATGATGCCGGTACGCTTCGTGAAGGCGATAAGGTGGCGGTGTCCATCAATGTCGAATCGCGGGAGTACAACGGCCGTTGGTTCACCGAAGCGCGCGGATGGAAGATGACGCGGATGACTGCGCAGCCCCCTGTTCCCGGAGTTGCCGACATGCCGCCTTTTGCGGAGGAAGGCACGCCCTACTCCGGCGAGCCGGCCGATGACCTGCCTTTCTGAGACAGCGTTCCGGGAGCTGTCCGTCGGACATTCGCAGCAGGACCGGTAAATTGGTATCCTTTTTGCGTCTTCGCTGTGAAAACCGTGTGTTATGAGTACAAGGGCAGAACTGGAAAAGGATGTCCAGGCGGCGAAGGAACGCCTCGACCATGCTCCGGCGGATACTCCGTCGGAGTTGTTGAAAGCGTGGCGGAAAGAGTATGACGACCTCGTCTTCCGTCTCGATAATCTCTACGACGATGAGGTGAACGAGTTCACCGATTAGGACCGGAATCGAAATGTGCTGCGGGCGGGAA